>JGI20154J14316_10005060_pt1 | contig 9913 bp, 13 predicted proteins | sample COG_04_FD_14316 | JGI IMG/M metagenome (IMG submission 14316) | reverse complement strand
CAGCTGGTGAAATACATTCTGATTTTGAAAAAGGTTTTATTAGAGCTGAAACAATTGCTTATGAAGATTTCATAGCTAATCAAGGTTGGGTAAATTCAAAAACAAATGGAAAGATGAGACTTGAAGGAAAAGATTATATTGTCAAAGATGGTGATATATTAAACTTCAGATTCAATACGTGACCAAATTTTCTTCATACTGAAATAAACTAAAACTGTCAAAATTATTAAATATAAGATGGCTTTAAATCCCATCTTGTGTCTGCTTTCTAAGTGCGGTTCAGCTGCCCACATTAAAAATGTTGTAACATCTTTAGCCATCTGTTCTTTTGTTGCAGGAGTCCCATCTCCATATTCTATTAAATCATCAGTAATTGGCTCAGCCATTTTAATTTTATTACCATACATAAATTTATTATAGTAAACGCCATCATCAAGTTTCACATCACTTGGCGCATCTTCATAACCAAGGAGCAATGAGTAAATGTAGTCAACTCCTCCACTTCTAGCTTTGGCCAATACAGACATGTCTGGTGGATAGGCACCACCGTTTGCAGCTTGTGCAGCTTTAACATTTTCGTAGGGCATAACAAACTTATCTGATAATTTTGCTGGTCTTAGAAACATTTCGCCTTCACTGTTAGGTCCATCATTCACCTCATAACTTGCGGCTATTGCTTTCACCTGTTCCTCAGTAAATTCTGGTCCGCCTGGTTCTGATAAGTTTCTAAAACTTACATATTTCATCGAATGGCACGAAGCGCATACTTCTTTGTAGACTTGATAACCTCTTTGCAATGAAGCTCTATCAAACTTACCAAAAAGACCTTTAAAGCTCCAATCTGTTTTTAAATAATCTATTTTTTCTGCCGAATTAACCTGAATTGTTCCAGTTATAATGAATATTATTAGATAAATGATTTTAAAAATATTGTTCACTAAATTAATTTAAACTTTCTTTTTTTTTAACTGCTGAGGCCATTGGAGACCCTCCTAAAACTGGCTCTGTAATACTGAGTGGTAAAGGCATAGTTTTTTCTTTAAAACCTAATATTGGAAGAACTACTAAAAAGTGAATAAAGTAATAACCAGTTGCTACTCTAGCAATTAATAAGTACAGCCCCTCAGCTGGCATTGCCCCTACGTAACCAAGTATTAGTACGTCAGCGACTAAGATCCAATAAAACTGTTTATACAAAGGTCTAAATACAGCTGATCTTATTTTAGATGTATCAAGCCAAGGTAGAGCAGCTAAAATTAAAATTGCTGATAGCATTGCAATCACACCTAATAATTTATCAGGTACAGATCTTAAAATTGCATAAAAAGGTAATAGGTACCATTCAGGTACAATGTGAGCTGGCGTTACTAATGGATTTGCTTCAATATAATTGTCAGCATGACCTAAAATATTTGGTGTATAGAACACAAAAAAAGCAAAAACGATCATAAACATTAGTAAAGCAAAACCATCTTTAATGACAATATAAGGATGGAATGGAACTGTATCCTTTGATGGTTTTTTAATATCAATACCTACCGGATTATTATTTCCAGGTACGTGTAGTGCCCAGATATGAAGAACTACTAAGCCTAAAATTAAAAATGGAATTAAATAATGTAACGTAAAAAATCTTGTTAAGGTTGGATTATCAACTGAATAACCACCCCATAGCCAGTTCACTATACCCTCACCCACTAAAGGTATTGCGCTAAAAAGATTTGTAATTACAGTTGCACCCCAGAAACTCATTTGTCCCCATGGAAGAACATAGCCCATGAAAGCTGCTGCCATCATTAAGAGATAAATTATAATTCCCAAAATCCAAATAATTTCTCTTGGGGATTTATATGATCCATAAAATAAAGATCTGAATATATGAATATAAACTGCTAGAAAAAACATTGAAGCACCATTGGCATGGATATACCTTATTAACCAACCATAGTTAACGTCCCTCATGATATGTTCAACACTTTCAAAAGCCATGTCAGCATGAGCAATATAGTGCATAGCTAAAGTCAAACCTGTTACGATTTGCGTTATTAAACAAAAAGTTAAAATTCCACCAAATGTCCACCAGTAATTTAAATTTTTAGGTGTTGGATAATCTGTTAAATGACTGGCAAGAGATAAAAGTGGCAGTCTATCATTAAACCATTTTCCAAACTTTGATTTAGGTGTGTATTCGTGATCACTCATAATAATTCTTATCCGATTTTTATTGTATTACTATTAACGAATTCATATTTAGGTATTTCCATGTTCGTTGGCGCTGGTCCTTTTCTAATTCTACCAGATGTATCGTAGTGCGATCCATGACAAGGACAAAACCATCCATTGTAGTCACCTTTATCATTTAAAGGCACACATCCTAAATGTGTACAAACTCCCACCATAACTAGCCACTCTGGATTTTTAGCTCTATCCTCATCTTTTTGAGGATCCTTCAAGTCTTCCATCTTAACGGCTCTTGCTTCAGCGATTTCTTCTGAAGTTCTTCTTTTTATAAAAACTGGTTTTCCTCTCCAAAGTACTGTGATTGTTTTACCGGGCTCCATTGTACTTACATCTACTTCAGTGCTTGCTAATGCTTTAACTGATGCATCAGGATTCATTTGATCAATTAAAGGCCAAACAACTGCTCCTACACCTACCGCACCTACTGCATACGAGGCTGTAAATAAAAATTCTCTTCTTTCAGGTTTTTTGTCAGACATCTGTAATTTTTTGTATATTGTTATCTAATATATGATTTCATATAAGAAAAAAGTTTTTTTTCTACTGAAACAATGACACAGAACCAATGAATTTGAGACCTAAAATAGCCTTATATGAACCTGATATTCCCCAAAATACAGCCGCTATTATAAGAACATGTGCGTGTCTGGGCGCAGATTTAGAGATAATAGAACCTTGTGGTTTTCTGTTTAGCGATAAAAGATTTAAAAGAGTAGTAATGGATTATATGGATGAAAAAATGATAAAATTCTATCAAAGTTCTGAAGAATTTTTTAAATCAAAAAAAGATCAGCGAGTTATATTACTAACTACTAAATCTTCCGAATCTTATGCAAAATTCAAATTTGAAAATAATGATACATTATTATTTGGTAGAGAAAGTGCTGGTGTACCTAATCATGTGCATAATTCTATAAAATATAAGTTAAAAATACCAATGAAAGATAATAAAAGATCTTTAAACATAGCCTCTTCAGTTGCTATAATTCTTTCAGAAAATTTGAGACAAACTATTTTTATTAAATGATGGATAAGGAAATTAAAAAAAAAATTGCCTCTAATTGGTTCAAGTTATTACAAAATACTATTTGTAATGATATTGAAAAATTAGAAAACCACAAACTTAAATTTAAATCTAAAGTGTGGAAAAGAAATCAAATTAAAGATGAGGGTGGAGGTGAATTTAGAATTTTAAAAAATGGAAAAATTTTTGAAAAAGTTGGAGTAAATTTTTCTGAAGTTTATGGAAAATTTTCTAAAGAAATGGGTAAAAAAATACCTGGCGCCTCAAGAGACCCTAGATTTTGGGCATCTGGAATTTCTGTTGTAATGCATATGCATAATCCCCATGTTCCTGCTATTCATTTTAACACAAGATTTATTTATACAACTCATGGCTGGTTTGGAGGGGGAATGGATGTAACACCCTGCATAAAAGATTCTAAAGAAAAAAAATTTATAAAGAGTTAAAAAAGATGTGCGATGACATAATAAAAAATATTACAAAAATTATAAAAAATGGTGTGATGAATATTTTTATCTTCCTCACCGAAAAGAAACCAGAGGTATTGGTGGTATTTTTTTTGATTATAAAAAAGATAATTGGGAAAAAGATTTCAAATTTGTGACTGATCTTGGTGTTACTTTTCAAATGTTATTTAATTCAATAATTAACTCTAAATATCAAAAGAAATGGACTACAAAAGAAAAGGAGATGCAGTATATTAAAAGAGGTAGATATGCTGAATTCAATTTACTCTATGATAGAGGAACTAAGTTTGGCCTACAAACAGGTGGTAATGTCGAAGGAATTCTAATGTCATTACCTCCAATAGCAAAATGGAATTAATATGGATAAAGAACCAATAACATCTGCTGGACTTGAAAGTTTAAAAGAAGAGCTAATCTTTTTAAAAGAAAAAAAACGTCCTGAAATAGTAGCGGCAATTTCTGAAGCTAGGTCACATGGAGATTTAAAAGAAAATGCTGAATATCATGCGGCTAAAGAAGAGCAGTCTCATAATGAAGGAAGGATTGCTCAAATCAATGATATTATTGCAAGAGCAAATGTAATTGATGTTACCAAATTAAACAATGATGGAAAGGTTATTTTTGGTTCAACTGTTGACTTAGAGAACCTTGATACTGGAGAAAAAATTACCTACAAAATTGTTGGTAGAGATGAAGCAGATTTGCAAAAAAAACTTATATTTTTTCAATCCCCGATAGGCAAAGGATTAATTGGCAAAAATAAGAATGATTTGGTTGAAATTAAAACTCCAGCTGGTGTTAAAAACTTTGAAATAAAAAACGTTAAATATATTTAATTATTTACAATTTTTTGAATTTCTTTCTCTGAAATCTTAAAATTATTATTACTCCAAATTTCCTCGATAGCTTTTAATTTTTTTCCTAATTCTATCCCTTCAGGAATTTGATATTTCTCTATCAATGTATTTGCTTTAAGGGGCAATACTGGAATTTCTTTTTCCTTAAAAATTTTAATCAGTTTTATCAAATTATCATCTACTTTTTTGGATAAAAAAATTTTAAAATAAATAATATCGTTCAATGCCTCCCTTCCATTAAAATAGAGAATTTTATCTAAATTTTTTTCTGAAAAAAATGACCTATTAACTTTTTTGGAATAAAATTTATTTAAAAATAAAAGACGTTTTTGATCCTTTTTTGATAAATTGTATTTATAAATAAAATAATCCACATTATCTGTCCCATCAATAATCATTAGAGATAATAATAAAATAAAATCAACGTTAGCAATATTTTTTAGTGCAAAACTATTTAGTTTGCTGAATAATGAAATATTCTTAAGTTGTGGAAAGATAAGACTTATTATTTCAAGGCTATCTTTATCTTTTGCTAATTTTGTAAACCCTCTTGATCTTACTAATTTTTGTAACTCATCCAGTAATCTTTCAGCAGATATATTCATCATACCTGTAAGATTTTTTTTAATTATCTTAATGACTGATGTCTCATGCTTAACTTTTGAATAATTTAAAAAAAATCTGATATATCTTAAGATCCTTAGGTAGTCTTCTTTAATTCTTGTTTCTGCATTTCCAATAAAAAGAACCTTTCCATTTTCTAAATCTTTCTTTCCATCAAAGGGGTCAAAAAGACTTCCATCAATATCAGCATAAATAGAGTTTATGGTAAAATCTCTTCGTGAGGCATCTTCTTTCCAATTTTCAGAAAATTCAACTTTGGCATGTCTACCATCGGTATCAATGTCTTTTCTAAGGGATGTAATTTCAAACTTAATATCATTAATTAATGCTGTAATCGTGCCATGCTTGATACCACTTTCATAATATTTGATATTTTTTTTATCAAGCGCCTCACAAACATCTTTGGGATTTAAATTTACTGCTAAATCAATATCATCAAAGTCTTCTTTATTAATAATTTTTCTGACACATCCACCAACATATCGAATTTCACTATTTACAGAAAATGAGTGAATAGCCTTAAATAACTGCTCTACCTCAGTTTCTTTTTTTATTTTTTTGAAGCCTAAATTTATATGATTTAGATTTTGAGATCTAAAAAAAATTTTATCTAATAAGTTGTTCATATATGGCTGGGGCGCTAGGATTCGAACCTAGGATGCCGGTACCAAAAACCAGTGCCTTACCGCTTGGCTACGCCCCAATATTAATTGCATATAACACAAAAAAAAAAAATTATATAGTTTTTGATTCAATACACCAATGACTATTGAATTTCCTTTTAAATTGCCTGTATGCGTTGCTGCAATCCTTTTGAGAATGAAAATAGGCTACAATTGAAGAGCCCGATCCTGTCATTCTTACAAATATATTTTTTGGTAAAGTTACCATAAAAGATCTGATCTTATTTAGTTTTGGATATTTCCTTAAAGCAATCTTTTCGAGATCATTATTTAGGGCTTTTAAATATTGTGGTTGAAACATTTTTTGTTGCGGTCTTTTAAATTGAGACTTTGAAAATGAAACAACTTTTGAATAGATAAGTTTTGTAGAACAGCCAAAATACGGCTTAGCTATTAAAACATATAGTGCCTTTTTATTAACAAATCTCTTAATTTTACCATTTGATGAAAGAATGGTATTGCCTGGTTTTAAGCCCAAAACGACATCAGAGCCTATCTTAGCAGCTAAATCATTTAATTTTTTATTTTTAATCTTTAAGATTTTTTTACTTATCAAAAAATTTATTAAACTTGCAGCATTCATTGAACCGCCTCCCATACCAGCTCCATGAGGTATATTTTTTCTAATTTTTATTTCAAATTTTTGATTATTTAAAAGCTTCTCTGCGTCTAATAAGTTTAGCAAAGTTGATATAGTATTAATTTTGCTAATATTTTTTGAAAATTTTCCTGTAAAAAATATTTTGTGATTATTACTTTTTATTTTTTTTAAATAGATCAAATCATGTAAGCTTATAAAGGATATCAAACTTTCAATCTTGTGGAGTTTTACAGCTCGTCCTATTACATTCAAAGCAAGATTTAATTTTGCATGAGATTTTATTTTAAATGAGGTCATAGGTTAAGATTGCTTGATTCCATCAATTAATTTCTCTTTGATGTTTTTTTTCATTTCATCTTCTGTCTCTTCAAGCTTCAAAACATATTGCCAAAAATACCTTGCTTGTATTTTTCTATTTAATTTCCAAAGAATATCTCCATAGTGATCATTAACTATTGGATCTTGAGGCATTAATTCAACAGCTCTTTTTAAAAAGTTTTCAGCCTTTTCATATTGTCCAACCAAAAAATAAGCCCATCCAATAGAATCTATTATATAAGGATCATTACTTCTTGAAGCATAGGCATTTTCTAGCATTTCAAGAGCTGTATCTATTTTATATTCTCGCTCAAGCCACGAATACGCTAAATAATTTAGTACATAAGCATCATCTGGGTTAATTTCTAGTGATTTCAAAAGATCGTTGTCTGCGTTTTTATAGTCACCAGAGCGCTCGTAACTTCCTCCCCTCCTGTAAAGGATCTCAGCATATAAATCAGAATTACTATCAATGTTTAGGAGTATTTGGTCATAATAATTTATCGCCTTTGCGTATTTTTTTGCATTTTTATTGAAATTTGCAATATCAAAAATCATTTTCTTGTTAGGATTTTTAATTCCTTTAAATTTTGAATTAATAAACTTTAAAGAAACATCTTTATCCAAATTATTTGATATAATTTGTGCTTCTTTCTTTATTTTAAACCAATAATAAAATTCATTTGTTTTATCAAAAACTTCTAATGTCTTTTTAGTATTTTCATAATCTTCATTTGTATAATAATTTTCTGCTAGAAGAGATAAGTTTAAAGTAAATTTTGGGTTTAAATAATTAGATATATTCAAATAGAAATTTGATTTTTCATAGTCCCCTTGAGATGAATATAAATTAGCAACTAGAAAAAAAAATTCACCCATAATATCACTGGAATTAGTACATGAAAAAATATCTAAAAAATTTTTAAATTTTTTATCTTCTATCCATTTTTTTCCTTGGGAAATTAAAAGAGAAGAATTTAGATAATCAAAGTCATCTGTGATTTGCTTTGCCTCATCATATTTTTCACTTTCTATCAAATAGTTCACAAAAAAAAATGCATACCTTGAATAATCTGCATCATTTTGAGAATTAATTAATCTTTTAAAGTAAGTTTTTGTACTTTGATCACCTAAATAACACCTTTGGAAAACTTCATTGATATAAGAAAAATTGCCAAATTTTTTTTTTGATTTGGGAATTTTTTTCTCATTAAAGACATAAAGATATTCTTTAAAAATTTCTGCAATAATTAGGGAAAATCTATCATTATTAATAAGCTCGTACGATCTATTAATATATTGCTCACTACTTTTATAGTCCCCCTTTTTTAAACTATCTATTGCTAATAATAAATTAGCTTGAAAAAAATTAGAATTATCTTTTGTAGAGTTTTGTTTAATTTGATTGATTGCCTTTTTTACTTTGCCATTTAAAACTAATGCAAATGTGTATTTCTCTAAGTAAATTTCATGCTGTTTAATTAAAAATTTTGATGAATTAAAAAATTTCAGTGCCTGAGAATTATCTGAATTTTCATATGCAACAATTCCAGAAAAATAATTAGATAAAAAACGTGAATTAAAGTCGTTTAAAGTATTATTTTTTGAGTATAATGGGCTTTGATAAATTAATAATATTAAAATAAATTTAAGAAATTTTACTAACATTTTACTATTGTATGTCTAAAAAAGTAATAAATCAAAATTCGAATTTTAAAGCTAAATTCTTAGACTCAATTGGATCAGACTTTGTTTTTAATGAAAAGCCTATTAATCGATTAAAAGATACCAACTTAAATTTAAAAGAGGCAAATAAAATCGATAAAATTACTCAATTAGCTGAACTAAAAAAACAAATAAACTCAATTAGTGATTGTAGTCTAAAAAATAATTCAAAGAATATTGTTTTGGGTGATGGAAATATTAATAGTTCAATTATGTTAATTGGTGAAGCTCCCGGAATAGAAGAGGATAAAACTGGTTTGACTTTTAGAGGTGAGGTCGGAAATCTTTTAGAAAAAATGTTACTCGCAATTAATATCAAAAAGCAAAATATTTATACATCTTATGCTGTTAATTTTAGACCTCCTGAAGACCGAAAACCAACTTCAGCTGAAATAAAAAGATATTCACAATTTCTACAAACACATATTTCAATAATTGACCCAAAAATAATTATTCTCATGGGTAGTACTGCTATGGAGTCTTTAACAGGCCTGAATAGTAAAATATCCAATGAAAGAGGAAAGTGGAAAGAGATAATTGTTAAAAATACTAGCTATAATGTTATTATAACTTTTAATCCTTCATATCTTTTGCGCACACCAGAAAATAAAAAATATTCTTGGGAAGACTTAAAAAGGATTAAAAAAAAAATTATAGATCTAAAGATTAATATTTAATGAAAATTGTAGCTGGTGTTGATGAAGTTGGCAGAGGAAGCTTGATTGGTCCAGTTTATGCAGCTGCTGTAATATTAAATAACTCAATTAACCAAAAACTACTTAAAGACTCTAAGAGTTTAACAAAAGAAAAAAGAAACGAGCTTTATAANTATATTAGACAAAATTCAGTATGGGCAATTGGCCAAGCATCTACTAAGGAGATAGAAAAAATTAATATANTGCACGCTAGTCTACTAGCTATGAAAAGAGCAATTCTTAAATTAAAAAAAAAACCTTCTTTAGTGCTAATAGATGGAAATAAACTGCCCACAATCAAAAATTATAATTTAAAATATATAATTAAAGGTGATCAAAAAATTTCAAGTATTTCAGCAGCATCAATTATTGCTAAAGTTAGCAGAGATAAATTTATAACTAAACTTTCTGAGGAATTTAGTCAGTATGGTTGGGACACAAATTCTGGTTATGGTACAAAAGAACACCTAAAAGCAATTAAGAAATTTGGTATTACTAAATATCATCGAAAAACTTTCTCACCTATTTGTGATCTTTTATAATTTTCACGTGTAACAGCACAACATCTGGTTCCCTCAAAAAATTCAGACACAATTTGAATCTAGTTATTTCAATCTCAGGTTGACGCAAGAATCCGTATGGAGTCTAATTGTTTTATACAAAATGGAAAACAATTTT
>JGI20154J14316_10005059_pt1 | contig 9915 bp, 13 predicted proteins | sample COG_04_FD_14316 | JGI IMG/M metagenome (IMG submission 14316) | reverse complement strand
TTTGGCGCTTCCTTTCGGCACACTTCGCATGCGAACCAAGGGTAGCGATGGCGGTCACAACGGCTTGAAACACATCATCGAGACCTTGAACAGCTCACAATTTCCGCGCATCCGATTTGGTGTGGGCAGTGACTTTTCAAAAGGTAAGCAAGTCGATTACGTACTCGGCGAATGGTCTACTGAAGAAGAAGAAAAACTAAAGGAGCGCCTTGAAACACTCTCAAAAATGATTCAAAGCTTTGTTTGCATTGGAGCGCCAAAAACCATGACGGACTTTAACGGTAAATAAGGTCTTTATTAAACTCCTTCGGAAGCTTCGTTCGAAATTAACATCAATATTGAACCTATGGGATTAAACGTTGTCGGATTTAAAAGTTTGGGTATTGTTCAAGATGACTCTTTTAAGGAAGAGGCGGAATGGTCTCGGGTATTCCAACACAACTTCAAACTCAGCAATGGAAAATACATCGCACTTCAAATCACGGAAAACAGTGTTGGCGGTGATTTAAAAGAAGAGCTCGTTTCCCTAAAATATTTGCCTGTGGATGACCTGGAACAGCTTGTCGATCCTTCCAATGACGATGAAGTGAGCGCCTTGGAAAAGGAAATCGTGGTGGGCTGCTTTGAATACATCGATGAGTTTTACGAGTACGACTTGCTCCTCAGAAGTATTGGTTGTAATACACTAGAGGGAGAGGCTCTTGACAAACTCCTCGATTCTTCTGTGCTTTGATTACAGGTTCCTTTTTAAACTCGTTCCTTATCTAAACATTGCTGCCTCTAACGGCTATGCATTTCAGATAGACACTCAAAATTATAGGGACTCTGAAATTTACCAAACTATTAGTGGCAACATTTATAGAGTACATGCAATAACTATTGAAACTCTCAGTAATGCTAATTTTCGCCTTACTGACACACAAATTACCAGCGTTGATGCATCTGATTCATTTTGTACGTATTAGCTTGGTTTTAATCGTGGTTTTGTATTACTCCGTTTTGGGTAATCTGACCGGAAAAGATCTTTTCAGCTCATCTCAACAACTCCTTGCAACTAAAATAAGAGCTAAAAAAGGGGGAACACTACTTTAAAACCAAAAGGAAGTAAAAGGACCCAAATACGTCATTACAAAATCACTCCACCGTGACGGACTGTTTTAAAACCAATTCTCCGAATTCAAAAAGTGGTGAATTTAAATTGTTAAAACAATTTAATATCTCATTCAAGTTAGTTGTTAGGTCATCATCCCTCACCTCTATTCATCGTTACAACAATAAACAACAACAACTATACGATGAAATAAAACACCTCAAAGAAGTTAAAGGTTATGGTTACAGAAGAATAAGTCAAGTCTTATGTGAAAAGGGATATACAACAGTTCGGAGTAACAAACCAATATTGAATAACTATGTACATAGTATCTATAAAAGGGGTAATACAAGAGAAGAAAGAATCAATAGAGGTTATGAGTCATCAATTTAGGATATGATGTGTTCTGGGATTTTTTGGTAGATTTGGGTAAAATCTAACTCATGAAAAAGTGTGAAAAATGTAGTTTAGAGATGGATGACCTCTCTAAATTCGAAGTCTGTTACAGTTGTAGACATGATTCAGAAGATGAAAAAACAGATGATGTAATAAATGTTTCTGATAAAAAAAATGGACCTAATCCTGTAAAAAAAACAGAAAATGTTGAACAACCCAAGAATCAAAGTTTTGATGAACAGGTGTTATATCATGTCAACAAACAAACTAAAATATTAACTGAACAATACAAACTTCAAAAGAGAATTTCTCATAATGTTCTATTCTTTTTTTGGATAACAATTATAGGATTTATTTTATCTTTTCTGGTGGGGTTAGGAGTGTTATTTATATAAACCACACCCTCGGTTGTGATATGACTCAGAGTTATTTTTCTATATTTGATTAGTATTAATTAAAACTTTAAAAATGGACTTTCTTGGGATTTTAATCTTTTGTATTGTTTTTCTTTTAATCATGAGACTTTTGGGGTCATGGATGTTAAGAATAGATGATGTTATTCATTACCAAAAAGAAATACTTAAAGAATTAAAGACATTAAACTCTAATAAGGAGTAATCTTCCGACTTATAACGTTGTACACTTATAGATTATGAAAAAGGTCTTGTTACTATTTTGGGTGGAATAGTAAAAACTTGGTTTGAAAATGGACAACCTAACGGAACACTATACCAATGGTATGAAGATGGTAAAGTAGAGGGAGAAGTAACTTATATAAATGGTGTAAGAGATGGGTTGACTAAAGTGTTTTATCCAAATGGTAACTTAAAATATGAAGAGGTTTATAGTAATGGTGTGTTAATTGAATCGTATCATTCCGATTGGTATATTGGAATATATGATTGGATAAGTGGTTGGTGGAAAGATTAAACATTAACCTACTCAAAAAACACATCCTCAACCTAACAAGTTGGGGGTTTTTATTTGTTGAATTTTTGATTTATTGGTTTAAGAACATTCGGACGTATCCAACTGATGAAATAATGAAGAAATTGATTGGTTTTAAATCATTCTACGGTCACCGACTTGGCCAAGTTTCGTGGTTGATCGACATCGCATTCGCGCATCACGGCAATGTGGTAGGAGATGAGTTGAAGCGGTATGGTCGTCAACAATGGACTCAAGCGTTCGTCTACGGCAGGGACTTCAATCACATGGTCTGCAATCTTCCTTACGTCAACATCTCCCTCGTTTACAATGGCAATGATTTTTCCTTCACGCGCCTTGATTTCTTGAATGTTGCTGACCACCTTTTCGTAATACTCTGTTTTGGTCGCGATCACAACCGTAGGCATGTCTTCATCGATTAAGGCAATCGGTCCGTGCTTCATTTCTGCCGCGGGGTATCCTTCGGCATGTATGTAAGAAATTTCTTTCAGCTTCAAAGCGCCTTCCAAAGCCACAGGGAAATTAATCCCGCGACCTAAAAACAAACAGTTCGGCACGTCTTTATACACAGCAGCAATTTTTTTCGACTGTGCATCGAGTTTGAGGGTCTCTTCTACTTTTTTAGGTAGCGTCTCCAGCTCCAAAATCAGTCTTCTAAAATCTTTCTCTGAAAGGGTTCCGCGTTTTCTACCTAAGCTCAAAGCCATCATGATGAATACGGTAACCTGAGCGGTAAAGGCCTTGGTGGATGCCACGCCGATCTCAGGACCCGCATGGGTATAAGCCCCCACATGTGCTTCTCTTGCAATGCTCGACCCCACCACATTACATATACCAAAAATGGTTGCTCCCTTGGCTTTTGCCAATTGAATGGCAGATAAGGTGTCGGCAGTCTCTCCGGATTGCGAAACCGCAATCACGATGTCTTTTTCCGTAATGATCGGGTTTCTGTATCGGAACTCCGAGGCGTATTCCACCTCAACAGGAATTCGCGCTAAATCTTCAATGAGGTATTCCGCCACAAGGCCGGCATGCCATGAAGTTCCACAAGCCACGATGATGATTCGGTTTGTATTTAAAAACTTTTGCTCGTACTCTTCAAGACTACCCAGTTTAATGGTTCCCTCGTTCACCAACAAGCGACCGCGCAGCGTGTCAAATATCGATTTGGATTGCTCGTTAATTTCTTTGAGCATAAAATGATCGTATCCGCCCTTTTCGATGGACTCGATTTCTATGGCCAATTCTTGAACGTAAGGTCGTTTGAGTTCGTTGGCAATCGTTCGCACTTCCAAACCTTTTTCCAAAGAAATTAGGGCCACTTCTTCTTCATTCAAATAAACGGCTTGCTTGGTGTACTCAATAAAAGGCGTTGCGTCTGAGGCTATAAAGTACTCCCCGTCGCCTACTCCGATTACGAGGGGACTCCCTTTTTTGGCAACCACCACTTGATCTGGGTTGCCTTCTTCGACAACAGCAATCGCGTAAGCTCCTACCACTTGGTTCAGGGCTACTCGAACAGCTTCCGCTAGGCTAACCTTAGCGTTAACCAAAATGTCTTCAATCAGGTTGACCAGCACCTCTGTGTCTGTATCGCTTTGGAAGGTATAGCCGCGTTTGGACAAACCCTCTTTGATGCTGGCGTAGTTCTCAATGATTCCATTGTGAATGATCGCTATACGCTTGGATTGAGAAAAATGTGGGTGAGAGTTCCGGTCGCTAGGTGCTCCGTGGGTGGCCCATCGCGTATGACCTATCCCTATGTTCGCTTGAGGAATTTCTGAAGGAACAACAGCTTCCATCTGAGCCACCTTCCCCTGCTTCTTGAATATTTCTATTCCGTCGTTATTCAGCAAGGCAACTCCTGCGCTGTCGTAACCACGGTACTCCAATCTTTTTAATCCTTTAACCAGTATTGGGTATGCTTGTTTGCTTCCCAAATAACCCACGATTCCACACATACGCTACACTTAAATCTTTTTACTTTAAAACGAAGCCTTCTATTCTTCAAACAGAGTTTCGTAAAAGGGCTTGTATTGCTCTTTGTAAGCACCCTCCGAAAACTCCAAAGTGGGTAATTTTGAATCTTCAATCAGCTTCAAAACGTCTTTGTCAAGATCTATGCTTCCCTTAACGACAGCATCGGAATAGTGGATGGCCGTTTCGGTTAATTTTTTGTAGTCTACTTTTTCAAGTCCGACAAGATCCTCTTCACTGTGCCCGTCAAACTTTAATTTGTCAGACAAATCGTTGCTTAGGGTGCCGTCGAAGGAATGGTTGTATAATGAAACAACGATTTTCGTGTTTTCAAAAATTGGATCATCGTGGTAGAACTTTTTCAAATACATCGGCAAGAAACTTGCCATCCATCCGTTGCAGTGAATCACGTCTGGAGACCATCCTAGTTTTTTCACGGACTCAATAACGCCTCTGCAGAAAAACAAGGCACGCTCGTCATTGTCCTCGTAAAACTTACCTTTCTTGTCTTCTGTCGTGAACTTTCTTTTGAAGTACTCTTCGTTGTCTATGAAATACACCTGCATACGAGCCTGAGGAATTGAGGCAACCTTAATGATCAAAGGTTGATCGATGTCGTTTACGATGAGATTCATCCCCGAAAGACGTATCACTTCATGAAGTTGATGTCTTCTTTCGTTGATACACCCAAAACGTGGCATAAACAAGCGAACTTCAATGCCCGATTCGTTCATCGCTTGGGGTAAAAAACGAGAAGTCTTAGATAAATCATTCTCAGGTAAGTACGGAGAAATTTCTTGAGAAACGTATAGTATTCTTTTCTTGGCCATAACGGTGAATTATGTTATTCTAATTCAAGACGCAAAACTACGAAATAATCTCGAATTTATTAAGTTTTTCAGTAGCTTTAACCCCTATCTTAGCTAAGAGGCGATGAAAGTCATTTCAACAGTATCCGAATTAACCCATTTTTTAGAAACATGCTTAGGGAGCCAAACCTTAGGTTTTGTTCCTACGATGGGTGCTTTACATCCTGGGCACCTGAGTTTGGTTCAAAAAGCTTTGCTGCAAAACGACCTTGTTTTGTGTTCCATTTTTGTTAACCCAACCCAGTTTAACAACAGTGAAGACCTGGAGAAATATCCGAACCGGATCCAAGAAGATTTGAGCGCATTAGAAGAGGCCGGTTGCCATGCCGTTTTCACGCCCAGCAAATCGGAAATCTACCCCAAAAACTTCACGCCGAAAAAGTATGACTTTGGATTGCTGGAGAAGGTTATGGAGGGGGAAAACAGACCCGGACACTTTGACGGAGTCGCTGCGGTTGTCTCGAGACTTTTTGACCTTGTGAAGCCTGAAAAAGCCTATTTCGGTGAAAAGGATTTTCAACAATTGACCATCATTAAATCACTTGTTCAACAAGATTGCTTGAACCTTGAACTCGTGGCTTGCCCTATTTTAAGAGAACCCGACGGCTTGGCTATGAGCTCCAGAAACCTCCTGCTTCTGCCCGAAGATCGTACCGCTGCCGCCCGAATTTACAGCCGGTTGTTGCATGTTAAAACCCTGGCATCAAAAAGGTCCGTTGCTGAAATCAAAAAATGGGTAAATCAAACCTTTGAGGACGATCCTGACTTAACACTTGAATACTTTGAGGTTGTAAACACCGTAGACCTACAACCATCAGGCAAGGGGTCCGACCACAAAAAACATGTTGCTTGCATCGCCTGTTTCGCCGGGTCTATTCGACTGATAGACAACCTTTTTATCGAAATAAATTAATCGAACCGTCTAACGAACATTTTGTTTACCTTTGACGCATGCAAATACAGGTTGTTAAATCTAAAATTCACCGGGTAAAAATCACCCAAGCGGACTTAAACTACATTGGTAGTATCACCATCGATGAGCGTCTGATGTTGGCTTCTAACATCATCGAAGGAGAAAAGGTTCAAATTGTTAACATCAACAACGGTGAGCGTATAGAAACCTACGCCATAAAAGGTGTTGAGGGTTCAGGCGAAGTCTGCATGAACGGTCCGGCGGCCCGGAAAGTTCAACCTGGAGACATTGTTATCATCATCTCCTACGCAAGCATGCCTTTTGAAGAGGCCAAGAAGTTTAAGCCCACGCTAATCTTCCCGAACGAACAAACCAATAAGCTTGATTAGTCATGAAGGCCCGAGCTCTATCACTTCTTAAATATCTTTTTTTTCTGGGCATCGGCGGCCTCTTTCTCTACTTTGTCTTTCGAGATCAGGACATCGACAAAATGATTGACGACCTTCGAAATGCAAAATATGAGTACCTCATCTTTTCCATGATTTTTGGGTATGCTGCATACGTGTTTCGTGGCTTGAGATGGTTACTGCTTCTGAAAACCATGAACTATAAAACCAGTGCAAATATTGCCACACAAGCTGTTGCTTCTGGGTATCTTGCCAATGCGCTGTTTCCTAGAGCTGGAGAAATTGTTCGTTGCACCAGCCTGTACAAAGTGACCGGGATTCCCGTTAACAAACTTTTTGGCACCATTCTTTTGGAACGCGTTGTTGACTTGGCTCTTTTGGTGTTTTGCATCACCCTGAGTTTTGTGTTAAAGTTCTCTGAACTGAGCAGCTTCTTCGCATCACTCTCCAACGAGGCAGAACCCGGTCAAAACTCACTCATTCCCTTTATTGTTTTCGCCGTGCTTTTTATGTTTGGGGGCGTTTTATATTTATACAGAGATCGATTAAAGAACAGCAAAATATACCTCAAAGCTCTTGCGCTTTGGGAAGGAGTAAAAGAGGGTTTTAAAACCGCCTTTTTCATGAAAGAAAAATCACTCTTTATCCTTTACAGCTTCCTCATTTGGTTGATGTACTTGTTGATGACCTACATTTGCTTCTTCAGCGTACCTGAAACCTCTGACCTAACGCTTGTGGACGGCTTGTACATCATGGTCATTGGTGGGCTAGGAATGATTGTTCCGGTTCAGGGCGGCCTGGGTCCTTACCACGCGGCAGTTACACTTGGTGTAGTAAGCATTGGCCTCACGGAAAGTGCCGGAATCACACTTGCTGTTCTGATACATACGGCTCAATCAATTATGATTATCATCACCGGAATTATTGCGGCAATTGTTTTATCTTTCGCTAAAAGAAAAGCAGGCCACCATGAAGCAAGTGAAGCTCCTTCAGTCTAAAATTTTATCCTTTTCAGAATTAAAAGCACAAACGGAAAAGTGGCGTAATGGTCATGAAACGATTGTGTTTACCAATGGTTGTTTTGACTTGCTTCACCTGGGTCATATTGACTACTTGGCAAAAGCCAGAGATTTAGGAAATCGTCTTGTGATTGGCCTAAACACGGATCGTTCTGTACAAAACTTAAAAGGGTCCAGCCGGCCGGTTAAAGACGAACTCAGTAGGGCTCACATACTTGCTGCAATGGGTTTTGTAGACGCGGTTGTTCTTTTTAATGAACAAACGCCCATCGACCTCATTTCCTTAGTAAATCCCGACATACTTGTTAAGGGCGGTGATTATGCAATTGAAGCTATTGTAGGGCACGAACTGGTTCAAAAAAATGGCGGCAAAGTATGTACCATCCCTTTTGTTGAAGGTTACTCTAGCACGAGACTCATTGATAAGATTAATCAAGGATAAATGGCAAAGACAAAAATAAAAACAGCTTATTTCTGCCAAAATTGTGGCGCTCAACACCCCAAATGGCAGGGCCAATGCAGTGCTTGTAAAGAATGGAACACCATTGTTGAAGAGGTGGTTCAAAAAGAACCCGTGAAAGTTTGGAAAAAAAAAGAGTCGAAGCAAAAGGTTAAGGCTCTTAAGGTGGCTGAAATATCTCTTGAAAAAGAGCGTAGGATACAAACACATAATGTCGAGCTTGACCGTGTGCTGGGTGGTGGAATTGTTCCCGGTGCGGTTGTTCTTTTGGGAGGAGAGCCCGGAATTGGTAAGTCTACATTAATGCTGCAACTGGCCTTAAGCTTAAAAAGTTGCAAAACACTTTACGTTTCGGGAGAAGAGAGCGACAAGCAAATTAAAATGCGGGCTGAAAGACTCGGTGAAGAGGCTTCTGACTGCTACATCCTCACGGAAACGGCCACACAAAACATCTTCACGCACATCCATCATTTAAATCCTGACCTGGTCGTTATAGACTCCATCCAAACCCTACATAGTCAAGCGATCGACTCATCTCCCGGATCCATTTCACAGATCCGGGAAACGGCTGCTGAATTGTTGCGCTTTGCCAAGGAGACGTCAACGCCTGTAATACTGATTGGGCACATTACCAAGGATGGTCATATCGCTGGACCAAAAATCTTAGAGCACATGGTTGATGTCGTCCTTCAATTCGAAGGAGATCGCAACCACACATACAGAATTCTCAGAGCTCAAAAAAACCGATTCGGCTCAACGGCTGAATTGGGCATCTACGAAATGATTAACTCCGGACTTCGTGAGGTCCACAACCCTTCAGAGGTGCTGATTTCTCAAAAAGAAGAAGCTCTAAGCGGAACTGCAGTTGCGGCCACTGTGGAGGGGGTGCGGCCAATGCTTGTCGAAGTACAAGCTCTGGTAAGCTCGGCGGTTTACGGCACACCGCAGCGTAGCGCTACAGGTTTTGACTTGCGAAGATTAAGCATGCTCTTAGCGGTTCTTGAAAAAAGATGTGGGTTTCGATTAGGCGCTAAAGATGTGTTCTTAAACATTACCGGAGGCATTAAGGTAGACGACCCGTCTATTGATTTGTGTGTTGTGGCAGCCATCTTATCCTCGAACGAAGACCTTGCTATATCTGACAAAATTTGTTTTGCTGGAGAAATCGGTTTGTCGGGTGAAATTAGACCTGCCACAAGAATTGATCACCGGATTCTAGAGGCTGAAAAACTAGGTTTCGAAGAGATTTTCATCTCTCGTTACAACAAGGTCGAGGCGGGGAAATTCGGCATTAAAGTCCGGGCTTTTGGCAAGATTGAAGAAATTTACCAATCCCTATTTAACTGAGGTTTACGGAGCTCCCGTTCACAAGTCAATTTTGAGGAGCTTTACAGCAAAAGTGTAGCTTTTCGTAAGCCAAAGAGTCTGCTTCAACAGAGTCCGCTGAATACCCAAGATTGCTTATAACGCGCCTAAGGTGTTTTAAGGATGTTTTATCCTGCCTGTATCGAATGCTAAGCACTCCTGATTTTACATCCATCTCGGCATGCTTTACACCCTTTTCAAAAGCGAGGGTCTTATGAACAATAAGGTTTTCGCACATTTCGCACACAGCGCTCGTTTGGATGGCGGCGGTTGCGACTTTTTTAGTCTTGTTTTGAGCAAATGAAAAGGCAGACGTTAGCATGAGCAGTAAAAGCATCTTTTTCATAATTCCTCTTTTTTAATCGTTAATTAACAGTCGAATTCCTGTGTACAGCTTCCTGCTTTGGGTTGGACCCCAAATCATTGCCGCATCAAAACCTTCGCTGTAAGGCTCTTGAAAATTTCTAATAG
>JGI20154J14316_10005058_pt1 | contig 9916 bp, 8 predicted proteins | sample COG_04_FD_14316 | JGI IMG/M metagenome (IMG submission 14316) | reverse complement strand
TAAACAGCCTTCAGCGTTGTGGAAGAGCCTTCAGTGTCTAAAGCCCGCGATCTCGGCGAGCGCTTATTTATAAACGCGCCAAAGTCTTAATAATCTTAAGGCCTGCGTCCACAGAAGATCAGGTCTCAGCAGGCAGGAGGGTACCGGGCGACCAAACGGCTTTCTCAAAGACTAAACCCGCGACGATCGGGCAGCAATGGGTTTGCGCTATATGCTTATTGGAAATTAAAATACCTCGAACCAATCCATTTGGTTATATAATGAATGGAACTTGTCATAAGACCTAAGTAGATTGTTATGAAGCTGCAGCAATTACGATATATCTGGGAAGTTTCACGACATGGCTTGAATGTCTCCGCGACGGCCCAAAGCTTGTTTACATCCCAACCTGGGATCAGCAAGCAGATTCGATTGCTCGAAGATGAGCTTGGCGTCGAGATTTTTGCCCGTAGCGGCAAACATCTTACGCACATTACGCCAGCGGGTGAGCAAGTCATCAAAAAAGCGGGCGAGATCTTGGGTCAGGTCAACAGTATCAAACAGGTGGCGCAAGAGTTCCGAGATGAGAAGAAGGGCCAGCTGAGTATTGCGACAACCCATACCCAAGCGCGTTACGCACTGCCACCAGTGATTGATCAGTTCATCTCGGACTATCCGGAAGTCGGGTTGCAACTGCATCAAGGCACGCCCCTTCAGATTGCGGAATTGGCGTCGGATGGCCAGGTTGATTTTGCCATCGCAACCGAAGCGCTTGAGCATTTTTCTGATTTGGTGATGCTGCCATGCTACCAATGGAATCGTTGCATTGTGGTGCCCAAAGATCATCCATTGCTTGGGATTGAACGCATTACGCTTGCGGACGTCGCAGCCCACCGTATTGTGACCTACGTGTTTGGCTTTACGGGGCGCTCGAAACTGGATGAGGCTTTTGATGAAGCGGGTTTGGAGCCGAGAGTTGTTTTTACTGCAACCGATGCGGATGTGATTAAAACGTATGTCCGGTTAGGGCTGGGCATTGGCATCATGGCAAAGATGGCCTTCGATGAAGACAAAGATGACGATTTGGTGGCAATCGATGCCAGTCATTTATTTGAGTCTTCGACCACCATGATTGGCTTTCGACGCGGGACGTTTCTTAGGGGCTACATGTATGAGTTCATGCAATTATTTGCGCCGCATCTCACCAAAGAACGGGTGGTCTCCGCATTTGAGGCCGTTGATCAGTCAGGTGTTGATCAAGTCTTTGCCGAGCTAGCTTTGCCCCTGCGATAAAGGCGGGCCCTCAACGGTATTGGAGACCTGCAAGGGCGTTTGATGTAACCCGCATTCTTTGTCTGAACCGGCCTCCCACCACCAGCGGCCGGCGCGCTCGTGCTCATGCGGTTTTAGCGCGCGAGTACAAGGGGCGCACCCGATGCTTTTATAACCTCGTGGCACGAGCGGATTCTGCGGAAGATTGCGGAGCTTGATATAGGTCTCAACGTCTTCTCGCGACCAGTTCGCGATCGGGTTTGCTTTTTTTAAAGGGCCACTCAAACCCTCAAAGACAGGATCTATTTGCAGCTCAGGTAAGGCCCCTCGGGTTGGGTTCTGGTCACGCCGCAAACCGGTTAACCAGCCATCAAAGTGCGCTAGGTGGGCTCGAAGGGGTTCCGTCTTTCGAAGATTGCAGCACGCTAGATGGCCATCCTCATAAAAGCTGAATCGGCCGTTCTGACGCTCAAAGGCGGCCACAGCATCCGGATTGGGCTTGATCCAGGTTAAGTCAAGATTGAAGTGTTGTTGTACCTGATGAACATAGGCGAGGGTTTCTGGATGCAGGCGGGCGGTATCCACGGCAAAAACGGGTATCAAACGGGTTGTGCGCTGAATCAGATCCAGGACAACAATATCTTCCGCGCCGCTAAAGGCGCAGGTAATCGAGTGATCATCGGTGCAAAATCCTGAATCAGGGCAATTGAATGGTTTGTTAACGAGTCAAGATTCATAATCAAAGATCGGAAGTCGCTGGAGCGGAGAATTTAGGTTGGTTGCGCGGCATTGTGTAATGATCTTTTGCTCTAGGCTTATAACCTCACGGAAAACAAATGGTTCATGCGTTGAAGCCAAGGAGGTGCCGTGAAACAATGCGTCTTTGAGAAGCCGTTTAGGATGACCAATGGATTTAGTATGTTTGGATCTGGAAGGGGTTTTAATTCCAGAAATATGGATCGCCTTCGCCGAGGAAACGGGCATTGCCTCGCTCCGAGCGACAACCCGAGATATCCCTGATTACAACGAATTGATGCAGCAACGTTTGCGAATACTCGATGAAAATGGACTCACATTGCCCGAAATTCAGCGCGTGATCGCTGGGCTATCCCCCTTAGAGGGCGCTGCTGACTTCCTGCAAGATCTGAGACAGGTCTACCAAGTCGTGATTCTGTCAGACACCTTCTATGAGTTTGCACAGCCTATGATGCAGCAGTTGGCGTGGCCAACCTTATTGTGTCATCGGTTGCGGGTCTCAGATGACGGGCAAATTTTAGACTATGTCTTGCGGCAGCAAGACCCGAAGCGTCACGCTGTTGAGGCCTTTAAAGCATTGAACTACCGTATTTTTGCTGCGGGGGACTCGTATAACGATACCTCCATGCTCGGATCTGCCGACAGGGGGTTTTTGTTTAAGGCGCCCGATAATGTGAAAGCCGAGTTCCCGCAATTTAAATCAACGCAAGACTATGATGTGTTGCGGGCAATGATCGATGAGGCCGCGCGCGAGGGGTAGGTGGCCTGAACCGAGCCGTTGCGACGCAAGCATCTGTGGTATTCTAGCTCGCCCTGAGAGACGGGCGGATGCCTTCGATAGGGGTGCGGATATGGGCTGAACCGGCGCAGGCTGGCATCAGGCTGGGTTGGTTTAAGGCGAGATATTTGGCTTAAAGTGCCCGNAAGACATCATCTTGTAACGATAAGCGAGCTTAGCCGTTCGGTTGGGGCGTCTCNACAAGGNGCAGTTCAAGCGGTGATAAAACGAGTTAGTAAGGAGAAATCAGATGGACAGTGCTGGTCGACGTTTAAGACAAGCCATTAAGGCCGAGTCGCCATTACAAGTGGTGGGGACCATTAACGCCTATACCGCNATAATGGCGGAATCGGTCGGCTANCAAGCCATCTACTTATCGGGCGCGGGGGTTGCGAATGCCTCTTTCGGGCTGCCGGATCTGGGTATGACGTCCTTGAATGACGTGCTGGAAGATGTTCGACGCATCACCAATGCCAGTAGCTTACCGTTACTGGTTGATGTCGATACGGGTTGGGGCGGCGCCTTTAATATTGCTAGAACGGTTAAGGAAATGATCAAAGCCGGTGCGGCGGGCATGCATATTGAAGATCAGGTCTCTCAGAAACGGTGCGGACATCGACCGAATAAGGAAATAGTTTCCAGAGCCGAGATGGCCGATCGGATAAAAGCCTCGGTTGATGCCAAAACCGATCCGGATTTTTTGGTTATGGCGCGCACAGATGCTTTAGCCGTGGTTGGACTCGATGAGGTCATTGCCAGGGCGCAGCTTTGTGAGGAAGCGGGTGCCGATGCGATCTTTGCCGAAGCGATGACCGATCTAGAAATGTACCGTGCTGTGACGCAGTCGGTGGATATCCCGGTTCTGGCCAACATTACAGAGTTTGGGGCAACGCCGCTGTTCACCACCGAGGAGTTGGCATCGGCGGGCATTGATATGGCGTTGTATCCCCTGTCAGCATTTCGAGCAATGAATCTCGCAGCGTTGAAAATGTATCAAGGGTTAAGAGAAAAAGGCACGCAGAGCCATATGGTGGATCAGATGCAAACGCGCGCGGCGCTCTACGAGTTTCTCGGCTACCATGAGTATGAGGCGAAACTTGATGAGTTGTTTCTCGACGAGAAAGCAAAAGAGTCATAGCGCGACGGAGTGCGGCGAGTCAGTCCAGGCGCGTTCAGCTATGATCTGAAGCCGCTGTGATTTGAAGCAGCGTGGTTCGATTAAAATGTAATGGCCAATCAAGCGCTATGATGACAAACAGATGTGAGCAATTCCAAAATTAGGAGAGAATGATGGTGGATAAAAAGTTAGGCGGCGCGGGGTTACGAGGGCAATCCGCTGGTGAAACGGCCTTGTGCACCGTAGGGAAAGAGGGTGCTGGGTTAACCTATCGCGGTTACACCATCGAAGACTTAGCGGCCAATGCTAAGTTTGAAGAAGTTGCCTACATGCTGCTTTATGGCGAGTTACCCACCCAAGACGTTTTGACTGCGTATGAAACGAGATTGACCGGTATGCGGGATCTGCCTGAGGCCTTAAAGAAAGTGCTTGAAGCGATCCCGAAAGAAACCCATCCCATGGATGTGATGCGGACCGGTTGCTCGATGCTGGGCAACTTGGAGCCTGAGACCAGTTTTGACGAACAGCACCAAGCCGCCGACCGATTACTCGCCACGCTCCCGGCGATTATCTGCTATTGGTATCGGTTTAGTCATGATGGGGTTCGAATCAGTACGGATACGGGGGAAGACTCAATTGGTGGCCACTTCTTAAAGATGCTGTCGGATGAATCTCCAAGCGATTTGCATCGAGCCGTGATGAATGCCTCACTGATTCTGTATGCCGAGCATGAATTCAATGCGAGCACCTTCACCGCACGCGTTTGTGCGGCCACGCTCTCCGATATGTATTCGTGCATCACCGGCGCAATAGGCTCGCTGCGCGGCCCCTTGCACGGCGGCGCCAATGAGGCGGCGATGGAATTGATTGAAAAGTTTGGAAGTGTTGCTGAGGTTGAAGGCGAATTGGACGCCATGCTGGCGCGCAAGGACCTGATTATGGGATTTGGTCATGCGATCTATCGCACGTCCGATCCCAGAAATGCTGTAATCAAGGACTGGTCGAGTAAGCTAGCCGCAGAAAACGGTGACACCACTTTGTACGACATCTCCTGCAAGATCGCAGACACGTTATGGGATCGCAAAGCATTGTTTCCGAATGCAGACTTCTTTCATGCCTCGGCCTACAACTACATGGGGATCCCAACCAAGATCTTCACGCCGATTTTCGTCATGTCTCGACTCACGGGGTGGGCGGCTCATGTCATGGAGCAGCGATCCAATAATCGCTTGATTCGACCCAGCGCAGATTACATTGGACCTGACATCCGGCCTTACCAGCCGATTGAGGCGCGATAAGACAAGCGAGTCGTCCAAGACGGTTTGCTGCGATAACGAGGCGTTGACATAACGAAATCTGGAAGTCGGCCATGACGGTGATTCCGGAGGCGCTCTAAGCCAGCGCGCGCGATGGGCCCACGCGGNGCTGATACCAAAGTAAGACAGAGGCTTTACAGGAAGTGAGCCTGCTTGGTTCGACAAGGCGTGTTCTAACCATCTACTTAAGAGTGAAATGAATGATGAGATTGCCCCTACCAGATTTGTGTGATGCCTACCCCGATGCGGTTCACGTGGCCGAACCCATGTTTAATAACTACGGGGGCAACGACTGTTTCTCAGGCGAAATTGCAACGGTCATCTGCTTTGAAGACAATTCGGTGATTGCGGCTCGGGTTGAAGAAGCGGGTCGCGGGCGGGTCCTCGTTGTGGATGCCGGCGGTTCGCTTCGGTGCGGCGTATTGGGGGACAACCTCGCTCAAAAGGCGCTCGACAATGGCTGGTCTGGATTGATTATTTATGGCTGTATTCGCGATGTTGATATTATTGAGACCCTGCCAATTGGTGTCGCAGCACTTGCAACGCATCCCTTGAAAAGCGTTAAACGCAATATCGGCCGCGTTGATGAAACTGTATCCTTTGCCGGCGTACAGTGGGTGCCAGGGCAGTTCGTCTACGCCGATAACAACGGCGTTTTGGTGAGCGCGACGGCTTTGACGTTGCCAGCCTAGCCGGATGCACTGAGCCTTGATAGNTTTAGCCGCGCAACCGCAGGCTTGAGCTTCAAGACGGTATCGAAAACACTTTGGGTCCTCGCCCTTTTGTCGAAACCTAAGACGACAACGATCGCGTAATTCTGAATCTTGCATTGCCCTCAACTTTGGGCATCAACGGTCTCAGCAACCCAGCAACAGCGGTTTTATCCCGGCTATAGGTAGTGGTAGCCTTTACAGTTTGATCGGTAGCAGGAACTCAATATGACCGTTCTATCTCGAATTCTCGGTAATTTTAAAACCAAGCCTAAAACCCCAGAAGAACAGCTTGCTGATCTCGCACAATTGCCGATGTCATCGCTTATTGAGATCGCCGTGGCGGATGAGTCTGTTGCGCAGCGATTAGGGGCCATTGCTCGATTGGATTATGATCCGACGCTCATCGCGCTCGCTTTCGAGGGGGCCCTGACAGGGATTCAGCAGGGGGCCCGGCGACGTCTCGCGGCGCTTTTGGATAACGGTCTGATCACCCTAGAACAACTTTCAGCAGATGGTGTCGAGCCACTGGCTCAGCTCGCTGTAGTGGGGTTTTGCGAGCAGGATGGGTGGCTTGAGCGTCTGCTGAATGCAAGTTTTGATGAAACCTTGTTGTATCAAATCGCCATAGAAGGGGTGTCCGCTCGGGCGCGACAGTTGGCGGTCGAGCGAATCGAGGACGAAAACGTGCTCAACCAATTGCTCAAAGCGACGAAGGGTAAGGACAAGCTCGTTTATAAGGTTGCCAAAGCAAAATGTGATGGTTTTCGCGAACGGGATCAACGTGCGGCAGAAACGCAAGTAGAGATTGCGCACTTGTGTCAGCGTGTTGACGCGCACAGTAAGCGGGCTTTTGATCCGTTTTTTGCGACTCAAAGCGCGCAGCTGCAAGCAAAATGGTCGCTTTTGAAACACGCGGCAGATGCGCAAGCGACAGCGCGTGTGGAACAGGGATTGCTGGTATGCCAGCAAACACTCGACGCCGTTTTGCAGCAGCAGGCTGACCTGGCCGCGCAGGAAGTGGCAGCGCTTAAGGCCGTTGAGGCCCAAGGGCTGCTGATTAAGCAGCTCCGCTTGCGCTTGGCAAGCTTGTTTGACTGCCCCGCAACCGAGGCAGAGATGCGCTCAGCACAAGAGGACCTTGTCGCGTGCCGTGAACAATGGGAAGANGCNGGGCAGATTAAGGCNGCGAAAAAGGNGGATGAGCAAACCTTTAGTCAATTAGGCGAAGGCATCACGTTTCAGCTAGAACAGTTGCAGCAACAGGGTAGTTTTCGAGATCAAGTGGCGGCACTAACGGATTTGATTGCGACAACGTCATCGGATAACGCCGGGGAGTCGGAAGGTGCTGAAGCGTTTGAGTCGTTACGGGTCCGCCTTAAAACGACAAGCCTGCTTCCGGATGCGGTGTTGCCTCAGTCAGTCTCAGCTGCATGGGCATTAGTCTCGCAGCGGCAGCAGCAGCTGACCGCGCAGAAGGATGCTGAAAAGCATCAAATACGTCAATTAACCGCGCTGATACGACGAGCTCAGTCTGCGACGGACGCAGGGCAATCCCGCGAAGCCTTTGGTATTCGACGAAGCATTGAGCAAAAGCAAGGCGAGCTAAAAGCCCTGCCGCTCAATGTGTCTAAGCAATTAGCGCAGTTGGATGCGGCTTTGGAAAAATTGCTGGATTGGAAAGACTATGCGGTCGAACCCAAGAAACAGCAATTGATTGAACAGATGCGAGCCTTGCTCGACAGCCCAGAAAGTCCAGAAGCCCTGGCAATAAAGATTAGTCGCTTGCAGGACGAGTGGAAGGGTTTGAGTAAAGGCGCTCAGGATCAAGCGCAATGGGAAATATTTCACCAATTGTCTCAGACGGCCTACCAGCCCTGTAAGGTGTTCTTTGAGCAACAGGCGAAGATTCGTCGTGAAAACTTGGATCGCCGAATTGCGATGGTCCAGCAATTACGGAACTACGTGTCATCTCAGGGTTGGGACACAGAAGCGGCCCAGCCGTTTGAGGCGAGAGCCGTTGAGGCCGTATTCGCGGCAGCGATTCGGGAGTGGCGAGGGTGTGTCCCGGTTGAACGAAGCCAGAATCAGTCAGTACAGAATGACTTTGATCGAATGTTGGATTTGATACGGAGTCAAATTAAATGCGCATTATGAAAAAAATGCAGGTATTAAGCGCAGTCTAATCGAACAAGCGCTGAAATTGGCAGAGAACGAGGATAATCAAAAAGCGATCGAGGCCGTAAAACGCCTGCAAGCGCTATGGAAGGCGACGGGGCCTGCTTTACGCAAAGAAGAACAGGGCTTGTGGAAGGCTTTTCGGGCAGCGTGTGATGCGCTGTTTGAAAAGCGACAGCAACAGGCTGACGCTTTTAAAGCGGACCTCGAAGTCAATAAAGCCGCGGCGCTGGCATTGCTGGATCAGTTAAAGGGCTTTTTAGCGCTGTCCGGTAAGAACCTAATGGATGCCAGAATCCAGGTGACGGCCTGTCAGCAAGCCTTTCAAGAACTCGGTGCGCTGCCGAGAGGTCAAGGACCGCGTCTGGAGCAAGATTTTAAGCAGTCAATTGAGCGGTTTGCTGGTTTAGTTGCTCAGCAGTTGCAGGCTGAAAAAGAACAAGTCTGGCTGGATGTATTGACGGCCGCGGATCATATCCGCTTGAGCCAACTGCCGGAGAATGTGGATTCCGCAGCAAGTCTTGAAGAAGCTGCGAGGACGTTTATAACAGGTGTTGCGCAGTGGCCTAAAAATGGCTTACAAGCCTTAGAAGAAAAATTGTTGCGCGGCGCTGGCGATACCACTGCCGACGAGAATGAATTGGCGTTGAAAGGCTTATGCATTCGAGCTGAGATTCTGTCCGATCGGCCCACACCCGAGGCGGACAAGGGATTGCGAATGCAAGTGCAAATGTCGCGGCTGCAGCAAGGCTTTGGACAAAATACACTTGATAAACAGACTGAACTGAACGCAATGGTGCTTGAATGGGTGGCGGTTGGACCGGTGGCAACGGCCGTCTATCAGGGTCTCGTTGAGCGGTTCGTAACGTGTCGGTAATCGATGTTTTGCGGACAGCTCGTGGCTAAGCGGGTTTTTTTCAGCCATCGGCCTTAAGAAATGAACCTTACCCAGTCACTTAAGGGTAAGACGCTCCAAGGTTACCCGCGACCGATAGTGGCCCGCGCCATATCACAAGAAAGGGGCCAACGGTTCTGGGGGAACCAACGGCGGCAGCCTAATTCTAGACTTGCTTGCCGATAAAGGTTGTAAAAAAGGATCCTCGTAAAAAGAAGCGCTGCTTGCGATAACCCACCCTTGAGGCGGGCTACAACGAGCACGCCTTGCGCAACGCTTAGTCTGATCCGTCGCCTTTTTCGTCAGATTCCTCACCATCCGGCGTGATCGCCTTCGCAGCAGCTCCTCCNACTTTAACGGGCAAGGCAACGACCGCGGCGGTTGTTTTGACGACCGCAGTCGCAAGGGTTGCGGTGACGCAGCCACTGAGCATCAGCGATAGACCTAAGGCTAAACTTAATCGTCGCATATCGTAGNTTCCCTTTTGGGGTTTGAGCGTAGCAGGGAATATGGCCTTATCTTGAGAATGAGCAGGGTAGGNAGTCGATTCCATTCTTTCGNCACCGNAANTNAATCAAGTTNGAGGTCACGCTCTAAAATGANAATTATAAAAATATTTCTAGAGCGTTTTTAGCCTAGCCGGTGGCTGAGTGTTGTCGTGTTGTTNCCAAGTAGGATGATGCCAAATCCCGCGCTGTGCCGCCGCGCGGTCAAGGGTTGGGAATTTACCCACATCGGTCCAATGTGCGGCGGCATCGTGAAAATCGGATCCGGTTGAGAGGTATAACCCATGTTTCTCAGCAAGTTGCATCAGATACTGGTTCATATCGGGCGCGATATTTGGATAGGACGCTTCAAGACCCTCGCCGCCAGCGGCGGTAAAGCATTCGAGCAACCGATTTAACTTCGTCTTGT
>JGI20154J14316_10005051_pt1 | contig 9924 bp, 9 predicted proteins | sample COG_04_FD_14316 | JGI IMG/M metagenome (IMG submission 14316) | reverse complement strand
AAAAAATTGATTTATGTAAATTTTTGGAAATAAAAAAGAATGTATTAATAAATGTCAAGAAGTAGTAGTTGTAACAGTGATGCTTCATTATCAAGTGATGATGAATATTATGGCAATAATGGAGAAGAATTTAGAGGGTCTGTATTAAATAATCGTTATTGTTTAATAGATAAGATTGGTTATGGTTCATACTCATCTGTCTGGGCTGCTTATTCAATAACTGATAATACATTTTATGCTATTAAAATTCAAAATGCAGAAGACTATGAAGATGGCTTAGAAGAGCTTAAAATTTTAAGAAGAATAAAAGAATTAAATAATAATAATTTAATTCATTTAGTAGAAGGATTTGAGATCATTAAAAAAGACATAGTAAAGAAAAAAACTAAGAAAGGGAAAAAAACTGTTATGAAAAGAACTGTTGATATAAAAAAGTTTATTTGCATGGTATTGCCATTGATGGCTGGAAGTGTATATTCATTAATTCGAGAAGGTAAATATAAAAATGGTTTAGATGCTCGTTTATTAAAATTATGTATTAATACTATTTTATATTCTACTGATGACTTGCATAATAAATTAAAAATATGTCATACTGATTTAAAACCGGAGAATATGCTTGTTAGTGGTATATCGGTTAGAGTAAGTGAATTAATTGAGGAATATAATAAAGTAAATTTAAAAACGATATATGATAAAAATTTAGAAGATATATTGATAAGTAAATCATTGAGCATAAAAAATATAAATCATAAAAAAAAAATTAGAAAAATTAAATCATCAATACTTCGAAAATGTCATAAATATATATTAGATAGTATGAGTTTATTAAATAAAGACTCTGATTCTGATTCTGATTCTGATTCTGATTCTGATTCTGATTCCAGTTCTCACAGAGATGAAGCTGATTCTGAATCAAAATCTGAACAGATTGATAGCTCTACGTCCAATGGACACAATGAAGATTTTTCTGTTATTGATGAGAATGTCTTGACTAATTGTCATATTACATTAACTGATTTTGGTAGTACTGTTAAAATTAGAGAATTAGATAATGAAGAAATACAGACTAGATATTATCGTGCACCAGAGGTTATATTAGGATTATATTATAGTGAAAAGATTGATGTCTGGTCTATTGGTTGTATAGTATATGAACTATATACTGGGAGAATATTATTTGACCCTGATAAAGATAAAGATTTTAGTAGAGATTTTCATCATTTGTTTTTAATTGAAGAATTATGTGGACCAATTCCAAAAGATGTAATTAAACGATCACCTAAAAAAAATGAGTTTTTTAAAAAAAATAAATTAAACTGTAATAAAAAAATAGAGAGTGTCGATATTAAATCTATTATTAATAAAGATTCAATTGACCCTTTTATTATTGATTTAATAAAAAAATGTTTAATTATAGATCCAAAAGAAAGACCCAATATTAAGGAAATAATTCATTTTATAAAAAACTATGAAAACAGTGCATAATAAATTTTATATATTATTAAACAACTCTAAATATTTAGATTTGTTTAATAATATATAAATATTCAGTAAATTTGATTCTATCTTCAAATATGTATTTCATAGTCATTTAATTTTTTGTTTTTAAATGTTTTTGTTTTAAATGTTTTTGTTTTAACTGTTTTTAACTGTTTTTGTTTTAACTGTCGTCGCCACAGTCATATGCCCCTTGTCCTCCTGAAAATATTTCAGATGTTAGTCCAGATGCTCCTGGACCACCAAGTGCACTAAAAGTGCTTGTATAGTTCACTAAACCTGAATTACTACTACCTATCGATCCCGAATTATATGCATGAGACTCTTCTGGTCCCGAATTAGACCCCGATACTTGTCTTGCATCTTCGATAATAACATTACCCCCTTTTCTTCTCTTTGACTCTTCATTTCTTATATTCTTTTGTTCTTTTCTATGTTTCTTTGTTGCCATTTTGAAAAAATGAACTTTGTATAGATTATTAATTATAAACACTAAATTTTTTTTTTTCAATTTTTTCTATATATACATTATAGAATTATACCATATTATCATCTATATTGCGATATATCTTGTATTTATTACACCTTTTACAATAATATAATTTATATGGATTATGGTTACAATTATCATGATGGCATTGATTATGGATATCATTGCAATTATGTGTATTATGATGATGTGTATTATGATGATGATGATGATGATGACGATGGTTACAATTATGTATATGATGGTGATGTGTATTATGATGGTGATGATTGCAATTATGTGTATTATGATGGTGATGATTGCAATTATGTGTATTATGATGGTGTTGATTACAATTATGTGTATGATGATGTTTATTACATTTACATTTATTATATTTATTTATATTTATACAATTATTGCACATTAATAATTAATATATAATTATTAAAGACTGGATTAAATTATTTATATGTATTATTCCATATTTTAGATATTATTGTTGTACTTATTTTTTTATTATTTGATTTTTCAAATAATATTTTTACATTTTTTTGACTATGTTTACTATCTTTATAGTTACTAATAAATTCTATTTCATTTTCTGTATATTTTAAATTTTTATCTTTATTGTCTGGAGTAATATATTTAAAATTTAATACATTACCTTTTGCTGTTTCTTCATATCCTTCTATTAATATTAAATTATTATGAATTTTATCATGGCATTTACTACATAGCACTACTAAATTTGATGTATGATCCTTATGAATATGTTTTTTATTATTATGTAAGATAAATCCTGATTTATCTGCATTTTTTTGAAATTCAATATGATGCGTTTCTAAATTATCATTACACTCGCAAATATCGCATTTATCTAATACAATATTTTTATTATATCTAGATTTTTTTAATTTGTCTGATACACCTTCAATTTCTTTTTTAACACTATTCGCTATTTCAAGAAAATTCATATCTTTAATTATATATTTCGCAAAGTCTAATCCATATTCTTCCTTACCATTACCTCTATTTAATTTTCTATCAAAAATAATATTATCATCTTCATATCTAACACTTATATGATATATCCCAATATTTTGTAATTTTTTAATACATTCTAATTTTACTAATTCATGTAAATGAGTAGCCGATATAAATGTTGTTTTCGAATCTAGTAACATTTTCAACATTGTCGCTACAATTATTAATGCTGATTTATATTCAGTTCCATTACATACTTCATCTGCTAATACTAATGTATTATTTCCACTCCTTTTTAATATAGCCTTTAACTCAACTAATTCTAATGCAAATGCAGATAGACCTTTATGCATATTATCAGTATTAATGATTCGAGTAAATATTGACGTATATGGGCAATAATTAAATGATGACGCAGGTACATAATATCCGATTTGTGCTAAAATAATATTTAATCCAATTGATTTCATTAAACTTGATTTTCCAGAGGCATTTAAACCATATAATAATATCCCAGTCTCTTCTTTACCTAAATTAATATCATGTGGAACATATTTATTAAATATAATTTTCTCTATTATTGGATGTCTCATATCTTTTACTTCAATAAATGAATTATCATGAGATGTTATTACTGGTTTACAATATCTATTTTTAATAGAACAAATACTACCACTATTCAGAAAATCTATTTCTGCAATTACTTGATTTAATTTTAAAAATAGGGTATTATATTTTAAATAGAACCCATTCAAATGATCTTGATATGTATTTCTTACCAAAGGTATCAATTTATCTTTTGACAATGTAATATTATTAGATAATGTATCTATGAAATTACAACTAATTTTCATAGAACTCGTTTGATTTTTAAGATTAAACTCTTCATAATTTAATTTTAAATTATTAATTTCAACATATTTCTTTTTTTTTAATCCTTTTTTAACCATTTCACCGCGCTTAGAAGTTAGAGAAAAATAATATTTATCTTTCTCATTATAACTAATTTGTATCATAGATTTATCATCATTTGATAAATTAAAATAATCTTTCTTTTTATTATCTATAAAGGTTTCTAATATATCACGCAATGATTCTATTAATATATAATCATTATCTATCTTTTTTTGCAATTCATCGATTTCATCATTAATTGCAACTTTATAGAAAGATCCATTAATATCTAATAAATTATACTTACTCATCTCCTCTAAATTAAATAATTCATTATAATGAATTATGAAAAATTCTAATTCTGTCTTAATGCTTTCTATGAAAATTGTACTTAATTTGGTATCTTTTACATCATCATATAATGATAATATTACATGATATGAATCATGTAAATTAACAAAATCACATGGACTTAATGATCTTAGAGATATCTTTCTATGTAAACGTTCGATATCTAATATATTTTTTAACTTTTCAGTTAAATCTAGATTTTTAGTATTTAAATCATCTATCTTATTATATCTATCATTCAATAATTCGCTATTACATAATGGATTACATATATTATATTTAAGATATCGTCTCCCCATAGATGTACTTGTATAATTAATAATATCAAATAATGATTCTGTTTTTTCTTCAGTGTTATAATTTATTGCATCTAATTGTTTCAATGCATTGTTCCCCAAATGCAAATAATTTAAATTATTATAAAAATCTGGTTTTTGAATATTTAATAGTATATCACTAACTTGTTTTTTACAGTATTCTAATAATAATATATATGATAATCTTCCCATATGTAATGTCTCTAAATCTAAATCTTCAATAGGAGTCAGATATGATTCACAATGAAAAATATCTGTTAATAATTTATTTTGATATATAACGTCTTCGTATTTAGGCGTTTTAAATTCATAAATTAAACAGTTTTTATTTTTTAATTCCAAATATGATAAGAGTTCATCTTCTGTATAAGTTATCAAATTTCTATAATATATAATTGTTTCAACTGGATTAAAATTATATATAAATTTTAATGTTTCATCTAATGAATATTTATCATCTTCTTTGGTTGCAAATGTTTCATGTATAATGCTTTTACCGACGGATAAATCAACGATTGATAGTCCAATGTGTAATATATATGAATTATTTAATTGTTTGATTTCTTCAATAAATACTGATAAAATATTTTTAGAATCTTGAGAGTTTATATCATCGATATATGTGCCAGGTGAATATATACCTGTAATTGCTCTTTTAGGATTAGGTACTTCTGTTACTTGATCGATTTTAATTACATGAAAATTATTATTAATTAGCATTTGTATATATTTCGGTGTAGCAACTAGTGGAAATCCCATCATATATGGATTTTTCTCACTTACTTCTGTAATTTTTTTATTTTTTTTTGATACAACAGTTTTTAGGATAGTTCCTAATTTGTGCAAATTAAAACCACGTGTTTTTGTAGCATATGCTTCATGAAATCCCCCCACTTGCATTAGAATGATTGTTTTATCTTTATTATAAATTTTAGAATATTTTTCTTGTAGAAGTAAATATTCTTCTACAATTGTTTTATTAAATTTTAAATATTCATATTTGTGGTGAGTTGTTTCAATACTCATTTAAATTATATTAAATATAATTATTTAAATATCTTTTATTATAAATAATGAGTAAATTAGATAAAATTAATTTTAAAAATTATTTAAATGAATCAAATTTTGTGAATGATTTAAATCTAAAATCAAATAAAAAAAAACCAAAGAATACAATGGATTATAAGAATAAAAAAATTAAAAAGTTAGATGATATACAAACGTTATTTAATCCTAATCCGAATCTAGATAATAAACGTATGTTTGATATATATGACTTTGATAAATATTCCGAAATTAGTGTTCCAAATATGAAATATGATAAAGAAAAATTAAAACAAATAAATAAATACAAACATCAATATATACACGGGGTTATACATAAACTTGATGAAATAAGCAATATTTTTCAAAAAATTGGTAAGTCACTTGAATATTTTATTCATTATTTAAAGGAATCTCAAAAAATATTGTTAAATAACTATAAAGATGAAAATAACGATGAAGAAATTAAATTACTATTATCTTATATTATTAAAAATTTATATAATATTATATTTCTAGAATTGAATAATCTATATTTAAATAATAAAAAATTAGAATATATAACTCTAGAAAATTTAAATATATATTTAATACCTAAAATTGATCTTTTATTTGATGAATATAAAATAAATATTGATATTACAGAAAATAATAGGTTATATAAATTTGAAGTAGGATATAATTGTATAGAATGCAATAATGAACAAAATATATATAATATTTTAGATGAAGCGAAAGAAATATATATATATTTTAATACAAGATATAATATTTTATCATCCATAATAAATCAGTTAAAACTAAAATAGTAACAAATTTAATATAGTTTTTATTAAATTTGTTATAATTAATATGGATAATAGTAAATTTGTTACTATTTTAGTCGCTACAAAAGATAGACATAATTTTTTACAAAATATATTAAGGAATTTCTTTAGACAAGATTACCCGCAAGAGTCAATGGAATTGATTATTGGAGATGATGGCGATTGTTTAATGGAAGAAATGATCCCAAATGATAAATCAAATATAAAATATATAAAATTTGATAAATTATCATTAGGTGAAAAAAGAAATAAATTATGTGAATCTGCAAAAGGCGATATTATTATATTTATGGACGATGATGACTTTTATCCAATAGATAAAGTAAGTACATATACGAATGCATTAAATAATTCGAATGCACTATTGGCAGGTAGTTCGATAATGTATGTATATTATACACAATTGGATTTAATATATAAATTTGGACCTTATGGTAGAAATCATTGTACATGTGGGACGCTTGCGTTCAAAAAAGATTACTTTAAAACACATAAATTTCCAGATGTAAATAAAGCAGAAGAACGAATTTTCTTGGATAGTTATAAAAATGATTTAGTACAAATAAATCCACAAAAAGCTATACTGGTAATAGCACATAAAAGTAATACTGTAGATAAATATAAATTTATAAAATATGGAAAAAAAACTGATTTATCATTGGATACATTTAAATTATTAGAATCTGATAAAGAATTTTATTTATCAATATAAAAAAAAATATAGTAATACTTTAAATAAAAGGCACTATAAATAAAAGATTATTTATAGTGCCTTTTATTTTAATTTGGATATAGTATATATAAATGAAAAATCATAGCAATGAAAAAGAATGCTTATGTCAAAGTAATCATAATTGTGAGTGTAAATGTGCGTTTCTAACACCACTATGTATTGATTCACTATTCAAACAAAACCAAAATAATAATATATGCGATGTTCTAGATAAAACCAAAAAAGTTCGAAATTCGTATTTTACAGCAATTGTGTCAATTAAAAATTTTATTGATGCATGTGCTGCAATTTTAGACGAGATCCAATCATTTGATGAATATGGAGAGACAGAATCTCAACATATTAAACAGAGTTATTTACATGCTGTAAATATTTTACTATCTTCGTTATTTTCAGCATTAAGTGTATCATATAAAGATGATAAAATATTTAATAATGCATATAGTAAAGTAGATAGCGTCGAATATAAGAGAACGCCTGAATGTAGTGATTTAGTATTTCAAAAGTATGAAGAACCCTGTAGTGATACTGTTTTATTAACTAAATTGCCTGGATTTTTACTTCAATATAATAAGTTAAATAAACAAATTAAATTAACATTGAGAGAATCAGATTATTATCATCCCGAAATTAATATGTCTTCGCTAAAAACAAATAGATCTTCATTTAAAACAAATTTAAGCTCTTTTATAATTGCACCATCTATTTTAACTGGTGCAGATTTAAGCATGGATTTAAGTGAAAATGATAATAGTTTTGATATTTTTGATAATTATGATTTAGTTCGTGATTTCATGGAAGAAATTATTAATTATACCGATATTGATAATGATGATGATTTAACTTTTGGAAATCAAATTATGGAATTAACAAGTTATTTAGACAATCTAACTAAAAATATTGAAAATATTCATAAATATATTGTTCAAGTATGTAAAATTGAAAATAATTAAAGAAATTTAATATGTATAATTATAAATAAATATATATGTGATAAAAGTAATTAATAAAATTAATAATAAAATATTTATATTCATTTTATTATTTTTTCCAACTATTCTATTTGGATCATTAATTAATATTCTATCAATTTCATTAATTATACCAAAAATTCTTTTATTTTCAAGATGTATATGCGTTTGAATTTTATATAAATATCCTTCATAAATATTTTGTTTATTAGAATCCTTTAGTTTATTATAATATAAAATCATATTATAAAATTCTGCCGTTAAAGTTTCATATAAAATATGATTTTCATTGTATTTTCTTCTATAATTTAACATTCTATCATTATCATTAATATATCGATTTTTATCTTGTAGATAATTCTTTGGATTATTCTCATCTATATAATATCCAAATTTATTTTTTAGAATATTTTTATTAAATTCATCTATATATTCTGGTGTAATATTATATAAATAAGGTAAATATTGGAATTGTTTTACATTACTATCATACTTTAAATCATGATATTTACTCATTATAATAATATAAATATAATATTATTATAATAAATTATTAGTTAAACAAAATGATTTTTTTATTAACTTTATTTTTTCTAATTCCATATTAATGTCATTTAATAAATAATCTAAATTAGACTTTGAATATTTATAAATATCCATATCATGAATAATTGAATTATAATAATGATTTAAATAACATACTGATTTTTCCATATCAATAACCTCTTCATTGCATGTTACTTCCCCATTACTATCTCTCATAAACTCATTCTCTATATTTATAATATTAGGTGATAAAAGATATAATGTTGTATCTAACTTTTTTATTTTTTTTATAGTTGCAACACTCTCTTCCTGTTTAATGATTTGCATACATAAATGAGAATTATCATTTAGATTTATTGCAAATACTGGAATATTAAATAATGTTAATATATTAGATGCATTCAAATAATACGCTATTTTTTTAGGTTTATTTATAATATGGTCAAAAATTCTTGAATTATCTTGTATTCCATTAATACCATCTGAATTAGTATTTCTAGAGATATATGCTGAAAATACTGCTTTATTATTTGTAAAATTTACTTTAGAATACATTATAATTTCATTAATAAAAGAATTAACGACTGAAAAAAATGTTTTTATACTCATTTTTAGATCCAATGGTGTAAGTTCTATCGTATTAACAATATTATCTATTAAGTTTTCTATATCGGACTTATATTTATAAATACTACAAATAATATTTTCCCATAAATTTATAATTATATCTATATTTTCAACTATATTTTCAGAAAATATATGATTCGTACTATTTAATTTTAATACCTGTGTCTTAGTATTTAAATTATCGGATATTAATTGGAAATTTATTCTTTTCTTTTCCTCATCTCTCTTATATTTCGCTCTTTCTTTTTTTCGAATATCTTTTTGATTATCACATTCGCATTCAACAGAATGTGAATAAGAAGAAACATCATCGCAAATACTGGAATCATCTGTATGTGATATCGTATCATTATTATCATGGCAATAATGAGATTGTTTATGATTACCAGAAGGATTATATTCATCGTTTTTATTATGTGTACTTTTTTTCTTTTTATAATAATCATAGTTTTTTATACATCCTAAATTATTCTCTGACATTATATTTTAAATACATATTAAATTAATATATGTATTAAAATTAATTAATAAATAAATAATTTATTAATTTATTATTTATCTAATATAAATATGGAGCATTTTTAATTGAACTTAATGATTTTGATATAATATCTATATTATTCATTAACTTTAAGATATCTTTCGCATTANTACCATC
>JGI20154J14316_10005050_pt1 | contig 9926 bp, 8 predicted proteins | sample COG_04_FD_14316 | JGI IMG/M metagenome (IMG submission 14316) | reverse complement strand
AACCCCAGCAAGCGTGCATGAAAAAGCCAACTGAGATGCTCAGTTGGCTCAATAAAAACCGTCAACATATATTAGGACGGGTCACTGCACGAAATGCCCCACCACCACGGCTAACCTTGCCTAATTCGACGCTTATGCCGGGCTGATTTCAGAGCCTGGTAAAAGCCGGGTCGGATTGCCCAAAATGACAAAAAATCGTTTAAAAATAATTACTTGTGTTATCTCGGCCGCTGCTTTAGTCTAAATATTAAGCGATTATTAGATGCCGCATTGGGGGGATTCAGGTGTGACCAAGTCCGAACTGATTGAAAGGATAGTTGACCGTCAAGGTCAGTTATCAGTGCGTGACGTTGAACTGGCCATTAAAACGATGTTAGACCATATGGCACAGGCCTTAGCGGCCGGCGAACGTATTGAAATTCGTGGCTTCGGCAGTTTCTCGCTGCATTATCGTTCGCCCAGAGTCGGCCGCAACCCGAAAACCGGTGAATCGGTTGAATTGGAGGGTAAATTTGTACCCCATTTCAAGCCGGGCAAAGAATTACGTGAGTCGGTGAACGATAGCCTAGACGAATAAGTCGCTCTCGAGCGCTCAACAGGAGTTATTGTAGCTTTGGGTGTTATTAAATTTGTTGGAGTGTTGTTGGTTTTAGTGGCGGGTTGGTTGGTCGGCTGGGCCAATAGTGCCCCCCTTGTCTTTGGCTTTGCCGCCTGGACCTTACCGGCTGTGCCGGCCTTTGTTATCTATTTTACCTTTCTGATCACAGGTCTTTTCTTAGGGTTGGTCCTAGGGCGCTTGGTCGGAAAACGCTGAGCGAATTCATGGTTACCTGGTTAAATCTGTTCCGTAAATTTTTGCCTGCCCGCGTTGCCGGACGTCGCTTTATTTTGGGCGACTACCACTTCGACCTGACCTCGTTCGAAGGTGATGTGGCCGATTGGCTCAATAAATTTCCCATAAGTGCGGCAAACGTCGAAATATATCTCGCGCTGGCGGAGCTGTTCCGGCGTCGCGGCGAGTTTGACAAGGCCGTATCGGTGCATGAAGCCATCGCTGAGGCCGAAATAGCCGGCCACAGCTCGGCCGAGCTGAGTTTAGAGATTGCACAAGACTACTACGCCGCAGGGGTCCTAGGGCACGCAGAAGAGGTTTTGCGCCGGGCGTTAGTGGATGCCGATGAGGATCACTCTCGGCAAGCTTTCCGGCTCTGGTTGGCGATACTGGAAAGCGAGCAAGATTGGCACCGTGCCGTGGAGTTGGTCGAGCAGTATGGCTTGCCAGGCTCCGGCGGGGTGCGCCTGGTCAACCTCTATTGTGAATATGTGCTGCAAGTGCAAACCACTCTGGCACCTGCCCTGGTGCAAAAAGTACTGAAGAAGGCGCGCAAACTCGCCGTTGGCGCGCGCGTCGATCTGCTCGGGGCCCAAATCGCCACCGAGGAGCAACGTTTTACCGCCGCAATCCGGTCATACAAGCGGTTGTTGCGCAATGACCCCCGCCGCGTGCACCTGGCCCTGTCGCCCTTGCTGGCGCTCGTGCAGCGAGAAGGGCAGCAGGCGAGCCTGCTCACCTTCTTACAGCGGCTCTACCCAGACCATCCATCGGTGCGCATCCTGGAGGCGATCGTTGAGCTGCATCAGTCCAGCGGCACGGCATTGACACCCAAATGGCAAAAGCAACTCGAGCTGCAGGTTATGTCGGGTGATTCCTATCCATTGACCCTCTATTGGCTCAACCAGCAGCAGCCGTTATCGGCATCGGTGATGGCGGTCTTGAGTCCGGCGTTACAGCGTCAGTCGTTAGCGGAATCGGACGTGCACCAGTGCACCGAGTGCGGATTCCAATCCGAACCGATGCGCTGGCAGTGCCCGCAGTGCGAATCGTGGGAGACGCTCTGTTCGCGATATGAATCAAAAATTGTACAGGAGCAAAAGAAAGTTGGTTAATTCATTGATTTGTATAAGAAAAATGTTGCATTGAAAAATATAATCGTTAATATAGCGCTCGTTCTTCAGCTACGCAGTGTCCCGTTCGTCTAGTGGCCTAGGACACCGCCCTTTCACGGCGGTAACAGGGGTTCGAGTCCCCTACGGGATGCCATTTCACTGTTTCAGTGATACGTACAGAGAACAACGAGTCAAACGGTGAAAGCGTTGATTCAAACTAGCGGGAATAGCTCAGTGGTAGAGCACAACCTTGCCAAGGTTGGGGTCGGGAGTTCGAATCTCCTTTCCCGCTCCATATTTTAAGAAGCAGCCTTAGGGCTGCTTTTTTTCGTTTGGGGAAAATACATCCCAATCGTTCGTCCGTTGGTACCATCCTCCTCCGTCTCCCTCCTCAGTACTTCAATCACCCTAGTGCTAAGTATGATGAAAACCCTGAATCAAACTAAGCAGTGTTCAACCTCGCTGTAATTGCCGATTTGATTGCTGTTCGAGAAAATATTTTTTGATATAAAAACGATTGGATACGATTCACTCGGTACCCGGATAGGGTGTTAGTGAAGCAATGTCGAATTTAATATTGGCCTCTATAGTCTTAGCGCTAATCGGCTTTATCGCTGCCTTTTCTGTTGTATAGTGCCCGGCGTCAAAGCCAATATTCAATACTATTCTAATATTTCATACCCGTTTAGTTTGTTTGGTTTTTCCGACGACAATAATTTTTCAAAAAAAATAAATTGCCTAAAAATATTTTTTTGGTAATGTTATTTCCAAGAGAAGCGGAAGCGCTTCAAGCTAGACAGTAGGAATTGTCTTGTGCCCTAGCAATAAAAAGGATTTTGTATGACCAGTTATGTGGCCAATCCACCCGACGATGCAGCGGAGCCAACAGAAGCCCGTCATGGCCTGTTCCGCAAGCAGGCGGTGGACAAACAGCAAGACCGCTTACTGGGCGAGGTACTGGTTGTGCCACCCCTGTCCTATTCGTTAATAACCCTTGTTATTCTGATTTTCGTCACTGCCGCCGCTGTGCTGCTGGTGCAGGGCAGCTACGCCCGGAAAGAAACGGTGCAGGGTTTTTTAGTACCAGATCAGGGCGTGATCAAGGTATACGCCTCGACCACCGGTATAGTGCGCCAGCTGTTCGTACAGGACCGAAGCCTGGTGGTTGAGGGCCAGCCCCTGTTTATGATCAATGGCGACCGCATACTCGCCAGCGGCGAGCATCTGGAAGCCGTGCTGCTTGAGGAATACCAATCCCAACAACAGATACTGGAAAGCCAATTGACCCGCCTGCCGTCTGTGTACGACAACAAGCAGATGGATCTAGACCAGACCATTGCCGCCACAAAAACCAGTATCCGTCATATTCAAACGCAGCAAAAACTATTGCGCGACCAAATTGCCCTGGCAGACCGCCAGAAGGCCAATATAGACACCCTGAGCAGCAAGGGGCTGGCATCGGATGCCGACCTGGGCGGTGCCTCAGAGAAGCTGCTCAACCTGCAGGCCCAATACCAGGAATTGGTGCGCAGCCTCGACGCCCAACGCGATGCCATCAAGTCATTGACCCTTCAGCAAGCCGGCCTTAGCTTCGACCAGCTCAACCGCCAAGGCGAGTTGCAAAATAGTCTATCGGGTTTGGCGCAGAGTATTGCCCAACTGCACGGTGAGCGCGCCTACATCGTCAAGGCTAACCGTGCCGGCAGGGTCAGTAATATCCAAGTCAGTGAAGGCCAGGAAGTGCAAAGCACTGTTCCGCTGATGACCATTACGCCGGAGGGTAGCGAGTTGGAAGCCGAGTTGCTGGTGCCAGCCCGGGCCATTGGCTTCGTTGAAGTCGGCCAAACAGTAAAGATGCGCTATTCCGCTTTTACCTTTCAAAAATTTGGGCTCTATAACTCGACCATCATTGGGGTCTCCCAGACGGTATTGTTGCCCAATGAGCTGAGTGGCTTGGCCATTGATGCCCAGGAGCCGATGTATCGCGTCACGGCTAGGTTGGAGCAGCAGACCGTCAACGCTTATGGCAAGACATTCCCGTTGAAGGAAGGTATCTCGTTGGAGGCTGACATTAAGTTGGCTGAACGGACGCTTTTGGAGTGGTTGTTTGAGCCGTTGTTTAGTTTGCAGGGTCGGTTGTAATTGGCGCCTTGTAAGGTAGGAGCAAGCCTGCTCACGAAATATTTAAAGGACGACTAAAAATCACAACTGTGATGAAAGCGGGGTGCCCCATGATATATCCGCCAAGATGACCGGAAGCCCCTTCAAACGACACGCGAAAAGGGATGAGGTATTTCGAGTTAAGCGATATTACTTGAAAAGGAAAGCTGATGAAAAATATCGATTCAAAAAAATTAGTGGAAATACAAGGCGCAGATTGCAGTGTTTTCGCAGTTCGTCAGCCAGTGCGAACATCACCCAAATTAGCGGTTAACCTATTGCTACTGCAAAAACCAGGGCCGGTTGTTGGTTAAGTAAGGTGTTTTGAAGGTAAGAAGGAATTTGCTCATAGAGCGAATCGAGTTAGTGAAATGGTTCACTTGCTTGTAAACTAAAAGCAACTTCTGAGGGATTCGCCAAGATGACCGGGGTTGTGTAATTGAAAAGGAAAGTAAAATGAAAGCACTTAGCTCATTGGAAACATCAGAAGTTTTTGGTGGTTGGAAATTGTTCAAGAAAAAAGTAGAAGTTACAAAGTCATCAGCAAGCTCTAGCTCTAGTTCTAGCTCTAATTCAGATTCCAGTTCAGACTCGAATGGGATTTCTGCCGAGGAAGCTAAAAAGCTTTGTGAAAAAGTAGGTGCAGCGTCAGATCAGACCCCATACAAAAACATACCAATTGCAGAAATTTGTAGTGGCGCAGTTGAAAATCAAGAAAAACTCGTAAACAAAACTGCAGACTATTTGAAAAGTATAGGTCAATAGTAGTTGTTTCGAACAATAGGGTAGCTGGTGCCGCCCTATTTTCTATAAGTTGGGTGTAATCTAAATGAAGCGAATTATTATTTTGATCTCTATCTCTTTAGCGATTTTTGGTAGTGCGTTCTGTAGTGCCGATCTGCAGTCAAAGCAATCCAAAGAAAAGGATGAATTGACAATCTCTAAAGCTTCTGGGAAATATAGTTTTGTATTTACTGAATCTAAAGAGCAAGAGGTTTTTTATCAGTATAAATTAGAAAATGAGAATACTGATTTCTTGACCAAAAAACAATGGGTAAATTGGACTATTGGCAAGGTTGGACTAAAAGTCTATTTTGATAAAGATACGGAATTATATTCGCACTGTCCTAATAGCGTTAATGAAATCTCAAGCCCCCATTTAATACAACGGGATTGCTTTATAAGTCCGCTTAATGAGGACTTGTATGTAAAACTTGTCTACGAAATTTATCTTCGTGAGTACGAACGCCACTATTCGGCGGGTAGTCATTTTTTAGACAGTCTTTACGCAATAAACTTTAAATTCCAACCAGAGTCTGAGATTAATAAAGTAAGGTATTGGGCTTCCAAGGTTCATGAATTAGTCCAATATAGAGTGGGTCCAATGGAATCTATGGACTCCATACTTAATTCAGGTTATGGGGATTGTGAAGCCTATGTAATGATGACTCAGTACTTACTGGAAAAAAGTAACGTAGCGGCACGACCTATGATCACGAATTCATCCTACTCGTTTTTAGGGAACGTCAGTGCTAGTACAAAACATGAATTTGGTAGAGATCACCTAGCACTATACCTACCTGATGAGGATGCACTTATTGAAGTGACTGATATAGATCCGAAGCAGCTTTGGTTTTATGCTTAACTTCTACTCTACAAGTCCAGCTTATGATGTATATGCGCAAAAGGCCAAGGCGTTTGAAAACGAGTTTGATATTAATATTAAAATAGACAAGGAACTCGAAAATATTGAATTTTCATATTTCGAGTCAGGATCTAACTTGAGTAAGCTACATAAGGTTATACCTAGGCTAGACGAAATAGATCTATTGCCAATGTATGATTATTTTCTCAGTGGCTCAACTTTCGCACCTTCTAGAGAATATTCACAACTAGGAAGCGAGAATTATAATAAAAGAGAATTTAACGTCAGCTATAGATATGACGAAAAATTAGATAAAAATAAAGAATGGTTGAGCTTACCTTTTAGTGTTGGCCCACTTAATAGCTTTTTATACTCATCTGATGAGTATTACTGGTCAGCATGTTATTTCGGGCCAAATCTCAGTATAAATATTGATGAGAGCTCGCTGCTGGCGAATAGTGATGTCAGCTGGAGTACCAAGGATGATTATTTTAATGCTGAGATAGAAATTGTGTATGGCAAGTCCTTTAAATTCGCTTTGGAGAGACTGAGAAACGATGCTCGATGTAGTGATATAGAGTTTCATAATAACAACAAAAAATTGATCGATCTCGCGGATAAGCTGGCGGAATACGGGCTTATATTGGAGTAGGTAATCCAGCGATGTATCTCTAAGCGAAACCAAGCTTTAACTATTTATCAAACTATTCAACGTATTTATCGTTAACTCTGTTACTCAATATGCGGATGTCTAATTTTAACTATATAGTAAGAGGAAATGTGAATAAGTATTCAAAAATTTTAATTTTGAAGACTTTTATATGTCTGGACTCGTTATTATCGAGGTTATAGCTGAACTTAATTTTTTCCAATTTTCAAGGAGTAGATTTGAGTACACTAAAAGTTTTACTGCAAACAGAATCATCAGAGTGTGGACTTGCGTGTGTGGGAATGATTGCGAACTATTTTGGATTCAAAACCGACCTAAACAGTTTGCGTAATAGATTTAGTGTTTCCTCTCATGGGACGAGTTTGCAGCAATTAAATGCTATTGCGGCAAATTTGAACTTGAGTGGAAGAGCTTTACAAGTTGATCTTTCCGAAATAAAACAACTACAATTACCTTGCATTGTCCATTGGGATCTTCATCATTTTGTAGTTTTGAAATCAGTCTCTAAGAAAAGAGTCGTTATTTTGGATCCTGGTTCCGGAGAGCTAGCTTATTCCATTTTAGATTTTTCCAAACACTTTACAGGCATTGCTTTGGAACTTACACCAACTCCTAACTTTGAAAAAGTTAAAGATATTCATAAGCTTTCTTTAGCTCATTTCTGGAGTAAAATATTTGGACTTAAACGTTCACTTATTATTGTCATTTCGCTCTCACTTACGTTACAGGCATTTTCGATAGTATCTCCACTTTATATGCAAACGGTCGTTGATGATGTTCTTATGCGGTCTGATAAGAACCTCTTGCTAGTGCTTTCACTTGGTTTTGGATTACTGATGTTGATCAATATGGCTGTTGATACCATGAGGAGTTTCGTTGTACTACATTTGTCAGCGAAGTTGAACTATCAGATGGCTACAAATCTCTTCCGCCACCTTATTCGCCTTCCTACTGCATATTTTTCAAAGCGTCACATGGGTGATATAGTTTCGCGTTTTGGTTCTATTTCAAATGTAAAGGACATGTTTACGACAGGGTTGGTTTCAACTGTATTGGATGGTGTGATGGCGATTGTTACGTTTGTGGCAATGTTGGTTTACTCAATAAAGGTAACCATGGTCGTTTGTAGTGTATTGACTGTCTATCTGCTCCTTCGACTTTTACTCTTTCGGCCGTTCAAACGACTGAATGAAGAGAGTATTGTGGCTTATGCGAAAGAAGATTCAAACTTTATGGAGACCATTCGTGCTATCCAAACTATTAAGCTTTTTCAGCGTGAGCGGGATCGTCAGAATATTTGGCAAAATCACTATGCAGATGCAATAAATACTGACGTGAAGATTGCAAAATGGAGCATTGGTTTTGGCGTAATCAATGGCTTGCTATTTGGTATTGAGAATATAGTTGTGATACTTCTATTAGCAACCGAAATAATGTCCAATACTATGACATTAGGTATGCTCTATGCGTTTTTGAGCTATAAGGGGCAATTTGTCTCTAGGGTGAGCGGACTGATAGGCATGCTAATTGAGTACAAAATGATCGGTTTGCACTTGGATCGTTTGGCAGACATTGCTTTTACCCAAGCAGAAGATGTGGACCGTCATACTACAAGCCTACAGAATCTTCCCGATATGAACGGTAGCCTAGAAGTAAAGAATTTAACCTTCCGTTATTCAGAAACTGAAGATCCTATTTTTGAAAACATTAGTTTTAGTATCGCATCTGGGCAGTCGGCTGCCATCGTCGGACCCAGCGGCTGTGGTAAAACTACCCTGCTAAAAGTGATGATGGGGTTATTAAAAGCGGACAGTGGCCAAATTCTTGTGGATGGTGTGGATATCAATAAGCGTGATGATTACCGAACTCAAATAGCAGCTGTGATGCAGGATGATCAATTACTCTCTGGCTCAGTGGCTGACAATATTGCTTGCTTTGACCCAAAGCTCGACTTCGAAAAAATTGCCCTTTGTGCAATGAATGCTGCTGTGCATGACGACATTCAAAAGTTTGGTATGCAATACCAAACGCTGGTAGGGGACATGGGCACAAGCCTAAGTGGTGGTCAGAAACAACGGGTTATTTTAGCTCGTGCTCTTTATCGTGAACCCAAGCTGCTATTTTTAGACGAAGCCACAAGCCATTTAGATGTTGAGCGGGAATCTGTAGTCAACACCAATATCAGGAAAATGGATGTCACCCGGATCATTGTTGCTCACCGTCCAGAAACGATTAAAAGTGCTGACATTGTCATTAATCTTGCCAAATTAAATGGAGCCAAGGATTTGGTCGCTTAATTGTTTTAGGGAGTAGAATGAAAATATTTATTTCCCGTAAGGATTTTTGAGAATAATATTCTGAATTCGATATTCGGCGGGAAAGCTATTTCTGTGTCAAATAGATAGAAACGTTTGAAGAGGGGTCGTGAAAATTAAAAGGAAAAATAATTACTAAAAATTAGTTGAGAGGGCTGTAAAAGAAAGTAAAAATTATTTGTGTCGAGGCATGCCTTCCGGATCGAAAGTAAGAGGGGCCGTAGAGGTGAGCACTCCTGCGAGCAGTTCATCTTACTCATTTAGTGATATCTGTTAACTAATAGCCGGGTCTTTCCCGGCGTTTATTTCGGGGTTTTTTATGTTTATTAATATAGTTTTTGCATATGGACTAACCTTTAGTTTTCCNATGGAAGAAAATAAAATTGTTGTTTCTCATTTGGTGGCTATAAATCATGGCCTGGGCGGATCTGACACGATATTAAATATAACAAACAATAATGGGGTTCTTAGGTTTTTACTCGGTTCCGCTGAGGGCAGGATTGATGGCTTATCTGAATGTAACATGGACATTGAAGAATTATTGGTTCTTGGGGGTATTCGTTGTAAAGAAGGGTTTGTAGAAGTTTATAGTGAGGGTCGCTGAGATCTATGTTGAAGGTTATATTGCAAACCGAAATTACTGAATGCGGTCTTGCCTGTATAGGTATGGTCGCAAGTAATTATGGTTATATGTCAGATTTAACTATGTTGCGTAATCAGTTTAAAATATCGTCACAAGGTACAAATCTGAAGCAGCTTATGGATATTGCATCCAAGCTTGAATTGGCTGGGCGAGCGTTGCAACTCGATATGGTCGATATATCGAAACTTCAGTTACCTTGTATTCTGCACTGGGATTTGAATCATTTTGTGGTGCTCAAGTCGGTAGGTAAGAAAAGTATTACCGTTTTACATCCGGCTGTTGGCGAAGTAAAATATACTCGGGCTGAGTTTTCAGAGAATTTTACAGGTATTGCACTTGAATTGACGCCAACGGAAAAGTTTGAGGAAAAAAAGGTTACGCGTGCCTTAACACTCTCCCACTTTTGGAAACGAATATTTGGACTAAAACGGAATTTAGTGACAATTATTGTTTTATCGTTTTTCCTACAAATATTCGCCGTTGTCTCACCTTTTTATATGCAGACAGTTGTAGACGATGTGTTGTTACGAAACGACAAGCCTTGTT
>JGI20154J14316_10005048_pt1 | contig 9927 bp, 9 predicted proteins | sample COG_04_FD_14316 | JGI IMG/M metagenome (IMG submission 14316) | reverse complement strand
TTATAGAGATTATAGAGATGCTTTTACTAATAGTTGTTTAATAGATACAAGACAATTTAAAGATAATGGAAGACCAAGAGATATAAATGCTATGGAATCATCTAGAACAAATATTTCTTATGAAATGTCTGAACAAGATCAAAAAAAATATATGATTAAGCAATTACGTGATAAAAAAGAAGAAGAACAAAGAATACAAAGATTACAACAATATGAAAATAAAGCTTTTAATACATATGATAAAATTCATCAGAGATTATTAAATCGTTAAAAAGCACCAGGTGAAGAACGATTATGACCTCTTCTATTAATATAATCTCTTTGTTTTTCTGTTGTACAGACACAACCTGTACTAGTTGAATAAGTTGAAGGACAACAATTTAATGATGTAGGATTATTTGCAAACATAAATAATCTTTGTGGTGAATCAGCATCTCCATCAACTGGAGGTCCTGTTAAAAATGAATTATCTGATACAATATTTTGAATAGGACCTTGAACACCTAAATAATTCATTAACACATTATTATCAATAAGTTTATTCATATCTTTTTCTTGCGATAAACATAATCCATCATAAGGACCAATCTTGTATTTAAGGTCAAGTTCAGCAATCTTAGATTTCTTTTGTTTAATCAATTTAGTTTTAGGCATCTCACCTTTACCATCATCAACAACATCAGCACTTGTCCCTGAATGAGTATTTGTATCAGAACTATTTGTTAAACCTTCAAAATTAGTATTCTTAAATTGGCAAATAATTAAAGCAGTAACAAGGGTTAAACCTAACATTTTAGTGTATTCAGTATCTTTAATGTAATAAAATAAAATTAAAACATAAGCAGTAATTACTCCGAGACTTATAACATTCATTATTAATTATACTAATATAAATTTTTTTTTGAAAATATTTAAATAAATATTAAAATATAATATATAATGAACAATTTCCCAATACAATCTAAATGGACTTTATGGTTCCATTCAATTACTGATAACAAATGGACAAAAGATTCTTATAAAAAAATAATGAATATCAATAATTTGCTTGATTATCATTTTTTAAAAACCAATTTTGAACAACAGCATCTTCAAAATGGTATGTTTTTTATTATGAGAGATGATATTTTTCCTACATGGGAAGATCCTGATAATAGATTAGGTGGTTGTATATCTTTTAAAGTAAAATCAAAAGATATAATTGAATCGTGGAATAAATTATTTTTAAAACTTATATCTGAAGATATAATTAATGAAGGGAAAATGTGGGAAGAAATAAATGGAATTTCAATATCTCCTAAAAAAGAATTCAATATTATCAAAATATGGTTACGAAATGATACACAAACCTTTAAATCTTTAGTAAAAGAAATAAATCCTTATTTTATATTAGAAGAATCTTTATATAAAAAGCATGAATTAGAATATTAACATTCTTTATAATAACTCTTTGATGGAGCAATAAAACTATATTTATTATTTATTATGTCATAATCAGTATATATTTCTTCTCCCTTTTTAATATCTTTTAGACAGATTAAAAAATATTTATTATTTTTAAATTTAACATCACAATTAACTAATTTTTTACAATGATTAATATATTTTCCTTCTTGTATAATAACTTCATCAAAATCTTTCTTAATAGTTTTAAATTTTTTTATATAAGGGAATAAATCTTTTATCATAATCTCATTTTCTTTAAAGTCTTTATTTGCAAATAATCCTAAATTATGAATTTTAGATGCTTTTATTGTAAAATCATTATTAAATTTTTTTAAGAAAAAAAAATGTAAATACATAAAAAACATGATTAATAAAATAATTATCACCCAGAACATTTACTATATGTAATATTTAAGTATTCGGTGCCAAGCATAATTTAATACTCCCTAATGAAGCGACAGCATACTTGATTACAAGTGGGTAATCATTCTTAATATAAAATTGTATTTGATTACAGAGATTAGTACATTTAGTAAAAAGTAAGAGATATTTAAGTGAAAAAACTCCTTGAATAGGAAGTTCTGGTGATTGTGTTGTAGAAAACTTTAATCCATTAGTAGTTTCTCCTAAAACTGTTTCTTGATGAGCAAATTCTCCATTGCATATAAGTTTTAACTGGTTTCCAATACTAGTAATTTCAATATCTTCACCAATATTAATCATATCTCTAATAATTTTTTGAAAATCACAGGAAGGTAAAGTTAGTTCGGTCTCAAATTCAGCAGGAGGAATACTAATTTCATCTTCTTGAATATCTAGAAGATTTAATTTGTAAGTTGTTTGAGAATTTTTTTCAGAATTATGAATAATAATCCCTAATTGATTTTCATTATTTTTCTCAATGAATAATGTTAATGTTTCAGAATTTGTCATTGTCTTAATTAACTTAAACAAATTAAGCATATTTAAGCCAATAGTAATTGGAGTATTACAATTAAAAAATTCAAAATTCTGTGCTTCAAGTTTTAAATGAATTAAAACAGAATGTGTTGAATCCATAGCAATTAATTTAATTCCATTTTGATCAATCGTAATATTCCCATCAGTTAGAATTTCTTTTAATGCTTCAAATAAAATCCTAACAGCTCCACTTTGAACAGTCTTAATATTAAAAATATATTTTTCATCAGAATTACTTGTCATTTATAATAAATATTACAAAATTCTTTAAATATTTAAACAAATTAATTATTTGTTAAAAGTCTGGGGGCAATACTCATACATTCTAATTCTTGAAACATCAATTTACAAGAATATGGAATATTAATTCTTTTAAAATCTTTATAATTCTCACAAATCTTACATTCATAAATATTTGTCTTATTGTTAAATATTGCTGTCAATCCACATTTGTTACAAATAAATACATTATAATTGTCTGAAACTTTCATCATTCTTTCTTGAAGAAATGATGCAGCACCATGTGCTATCATACAATCTCTTTCCATTTCCCCAAATCTTAATCCACCGTGGGATGATCTACCTTCAGCAGGTTGTCTAGTCATAGCAACAACGGGTCCAGAACTTCTTGAATGAATCTTATCACCTGACATATGCTTCAACCTTTGATAATAAGTAGGACCCATAAATATTTTTGTCTTAATTTGTTCACCTGAAATTCCATTATAAAGAACACAATCACCATTCTTTTCATGACCATATTTGGTTAATATTTCTGAAATATTATCAACAGATATATGATCAAACGCTGTTCCATTACCAATATTTCCATTTTCGACACAAGCTTTCCCGAGGATACACTCAATTAATTGAGCAATAGTCATTCTTGAAGGTACAGCATGTGGATTTATAATAATATCAGGAGTAATACCATCTTTTGTAAATGGCATATCTTCGGGATCTAAAATCATACCAACAGTACCTTTTTGTCCATGCCTTGAAGAAAATTTATCTCCAATCTCTGGAAATCTGAAAGATCTTATTCTTGTTTTACAAATTTTATATCCATCACCATTGTTAGATATAAAATTACTATCAATATTACCACTTTCATTTCTCTTTATACAAACACTATTATCTTTGTAATCATAATCTTTATTATTCTTAATTGGAATAATTTTTCCTACTAAAATATCATTATCGCTTACAAAAGTATCTTTTTTAACAAATCCATTTTCTTCTAATTTTGAATAATTACATGGTTTAGGGAACAAAAGTTTTTCTTTATCGGGTTTCATAAATTTTTCTTCTTCACCACTTAATTGATTTTTCTTTTCTTCTTCTTTATAAGTTCTGTAAAATGTTGATGAAAATAAACCCCTTTCAATCGCCCCACGATTCAATAATACAGAATCTTCTTGATTATAACCTGTATAACAAGCTATTGCAACTACTACATTTATCCCATTTGGTAATTCGTTTACTTTAAGATATTTCATCATTTTAGTTTCTACAAGTGGTCTCTGTGGATAAGATAAAATATGTGAAAATGTATCAAAACGTTTATTAAAATTACTGGTTGGAATGCCAACTGCTTGTTTACCCATTGCTGATTGATAAGTATTTCTTGGAGATTGATTGTGATGAGGGAATGGAATACAAGATGCTAAAGCACCAAGGATTAAAGATGGGTGTATTTCGCAATGGGTATAATTCCTCTTTCTATCTATAAGATCTTTTGTATAAGTTGCTATAATAATATTATTCGTTTCATAAGCATCAATATACTCAATACAAGGTTCACCTCTTATACTTGAAATAAGGTCTATATATTTATATTTTTTATCTTTTAGAAGAGTATCTATCTTTTCATTAAATTCTAAATTATTATCGTTTACTTTAAGCAAAGGTCTAATAAGTCTTCCTTCATCGCACCATATTTGAATATAATTTTCAGGAATATTCCAAAAAGCGCTTGTATGTAGATGGATAATACCTTCGCTTCTTTTAATTTTAAAATCATTCATAATTTTATCTGGTTGAGTTGTAAAACCCAAATAACTCCCATTTACAAATACCTTTACATGATCATTTTTATTAAAGGTATAAACATTAATATCTTTTAAATTAATAATATAACCTTCAATAATTCTCCTAACAGGTTCTGAATTAATTTTAATAGTTATTTCACCTGTCATAGAAAGATTTTTAACAACTCCAACTGCTTGACCTTCAGGGGTTTCTGTTGGACAAATGTAACCCCACTGAGATGTATGTAATTTTCTTGGAGCAATTAACTTACCAGTATTATCTGTAGGTGTTTGTATTCTTCTTAAATGAGATATAGTACTCATATAAGTCAATCTATTCAAAACTTGTGATACACCTTGTTTATTTTGATTCATTTTTATTCCCCAATTACCGGTTGCCATTGCTCCTTTTAAAATATTTTCAATATAAGATGATTTAATGATTTTATGAATATTAATTTCATTAATAATATCATCATAATTTTTGTTTATATTCCACAAACCATTATTCACTTCTTTTGTAATATAATTTTTTATGTCTTTGCTTGTTTTGTTCAAACATTGGTAAATCAATGATCCAAGTAGAGGTCCACAAGTATCAACTCTTTTATTAGTAAAAGCATCTCTATCATCATCAGGTAAAATACCAAGATAACATTTAATTAGTTTATTTACCATAAAACCAGTATAAAATATTTTATCTTGTGTTGATTTTAAATGAATAAGATAATCTTTTAGGATTGTATCTTTTACATATTTAATTTTTCTATCTAATGATTGAACAAAATTATTATTGTTATTATTAATATATTTAGTCATATATTCAATTGCTTCAGATTCTGTATGAATTTCTGATGCTTCTAGGATAGATAATTTTAAAATTTTCATAATAGAAATGTCAATATCACTTTTATCATTATCAATAATATGATAAATAATTTCTTTATCAGAAATACATCCTAATGCTCTAAACACGATAAAAATCGGTATTTCTTGTTTCATATGAGGTACAGATACACGAATATGATTTTCATAAATATTTGTTTTATTAGTAATTTTAATAGAAACAATTTTTGGTATTGAATAGAAATTTTCATGAAGAGAACGAATTTCACATAAATAAGAATATTTATGCTGGTTTTTTGGATTAGGGAAACATAAGGCTATATTATTTGCAATTCTTTCTTGTGAAATAATTACTTTCTCATTACCATTAATAATAGAGTAACCACCAAGATCATATTTACATTCATCATCAAATCCCTTATGATTCAAAACACAATATTTTGAATTAACAATTATAGGTATCTTACCAAAAGTAATGTTATTAATCTTTTTCTTTTCAAGAGTAATAAATACATCATTTTCACAAATAGTAATTTCAGATTCAAAATTTACATACAAAGGTAAAACATAAGATGTATTTTTCTGACGAGCAATATTAGGTGTCATCAATTTAGAACACCCGTTATTTTCTGTAGAGAAAGGTTGTCCTACATTAATATTAGTAATTTTTAGAGAAATTTTTTTGATAATATTATCTGAAAATTCTAATTCAATTGGAAAGAACTGCGAAAATATATTTGGTATGATATTATCTATCAAATTATCAAATGATTCTATTTGATGTTTCACAAGGACATTTTTCCTATTAAAGTATGAATCGATAATATTATCTGTTGAAATACTCATGACTATATTTTTTTATTAAAATATTTTTATATATTTTTCAAATTTTAATTTAAAGTTATTTTGTAAAATAAAAATAAATGTATGATTATCTTTCTTTAAGAAATATAATTTTAGGGATACCTATAACATATTTTTCTTTAATTGCTATAAGTATGTTTAAAGATTATTATCATGTTAAAAATAAAAAAAAGCACTTACATTAAATTTTTTAATTCATTAATTGTAGTAGCATCAAACATTGATTCAATATTATTATCGTAAAAAATTCTATCTTTTAGAATATTTTGATAATCGTGTAAAATATCAAAATTTTTACATAAACTATATAAATCTCGTTGATCACAATCAATATAGTTTGTCGTATGATAATAAATTAACAAAACATTTAAATATTCGACTCTAAACATTAAATTATGCTTTTTAAATAAATTAATAAATCTTGATAACGCATCATTTTCATCAGTAATTTTCCCTTCTCTTTTATCTTTAAAAATAAATTCTTCTAAATCATCATCTAAGAAACTAATATCTTTTTTCTGAATATTAAATGTAATAATAAAACGTATGCAATCTTCAAAGGTATTATCATATTTTTCATGATCATTTAATGTGCTCCAAAAATCATCCATGATAAAACCTAATTTTTTATCTTCTAATTCGAAACAATATCCAAAGTCATAAATAACTATTTTATCTTCAGAATGTTTTTTAAAATTACCTATATGACAATCACCATGATTAAAATTAATTACAAGTTTATTATTATTACTAAAAAGCACAAATAATGATATATATTTATTTCTTGAATATAAGTTTAATTTATCTATTCGTGTACCATCAATGTATTCCATCAAAATTATATTTTCAGTATATTCATAAACATCAGGTATCAAAAAATTATCAATATCTTTATAATAATTAAAAAATCGTTTCATGTTTTTAGCTTCATTTCTAAAATCAGTTTCTTTTTCAAAATTTTTTATAAATCCTAATATATCAAATATAGATTTCTTATGAATATTAAAAAATAATATAAATTTTTTTATTATATTCAATTGATAATTTACATTAGGATGTTTTACCTTTAAAGCATATATTTGATCAGTATTTTTATCTTTTACTTTATATACCTGACCTATACTACCTGATGATACACAATCTAAAATCAAATATTTATCATTTATATTTTCATTAAAATCTTTTTCATATAATTTTTCAGTAAAATTTATATTATGTTTTTCATTTGATTCATATGTAGTTTTTAATAATTCTATCACGTTATTATCATAATGCGTTAAATACAGATATGGTATTATTTTTTGAATACATTTAGTCCCTAAAGAACTTGTATTTTGAATATTATTCAAAATTATCTCTAATAGAAATATTTCATGTTTTTTAGAAAAGTGAAAATTTAAGGCGTAAATTAAACACCATAAACCTAATTTGGTATAATTAAATATAGAACTAAACATGATAATATATAAAAGTATATGTTTAAATATTATAATAATAATCATATTTAAACAAATGGATAGAGAAAAAAATAATGTTATAAAAGAATTGATATTATTATATGTAACTGAAAATTATAAAAAACATTTAGAATCTAATAATCTCAAAAAAATAGAAGAAATTGATATCCCAAATGTAATTGAAACTATTTATACAGAAAAGAAAAAAGATCTTAAAATATGGTTAAAAGATTGTTTAAAAAAACTTCAGAAAGAAAATTATATGGGTGATTTAGCTTTTAATCAGATTTGTTTAGAAATATTCCATGATGATAAATTATGTAAAGAAAGACTTATTTTAGAAATAAAATTATATCAAGAAAAAAATAATGTATAAATTATATGTTTTTTAAAATTATATTTTTATTAATTATCTTATTCTTATTTTTCAGAAATAAAAATATTGAATCTTTTTCAGGTTGTCTTCCTAGATATTATAATGAACATGTAGAAATAGATACTACTTCTAATGGGTCAAATAGCGGGTTTTTAAGAAAATCTAATGATGATGAAGTTATAATTAATCCAGTTGATTCTTCTGATAATATTAGTATATCAAGAGATAATATAGAAAATATTAGAATCATTGATAATTGTCCCCATAATAGTAGAGATTCAAATATATATAATACTCGTGAAATTTTTATGGATATGGGTATAATAGAACCTGATAATACACCTTGCGATATAACAGATGATAATTTACAAAAAATACAAAAATATAATCAAAATAATTGGATATCTGAAGAGTATAAAGATCCTAGTAATTATTGTAAAACAAATGATAATATTAAATGTAATAAAATAAATTATGATTTTGATTGTAATGAGATAAATAATGAATCATATGATAGTTATGATCATATAGATTATTGCGATAATTTGTATGATGAAGAAAATAATATATTACAATATACAAGTCAAGATTGTATAAATAGTTGTGAAAATAGTAATCAAATATTTTTAGATTCTTTAACACCAGCAGAAATACAAGCACATTCAAAACATTGTAGTGATGTATCTGATGAAATAAGTGAATTACGGGATAATGTTGTTAATATTAGAAGTGATATAACAATAACTACTAGTATTCAACATAATTCAGGTGAAGATATTTTACTAATTAATGATTTGATAACACAAAATTCTATTGGTTTAACAATTAATAGTGAACCCAATATTCCATTGAATCCCCCTATAGTTATCAAAAATGTAATTCTTACTAAAAAAATTACTATTTCACCTGCATTAGCCCGTGATTTACCGTTAAATTCTCAACTAAAATTTTCTCTTGTTGATAATCATAATGATAATCATTACAAAACAACAGTTAGCCGAAGTTGCAATGCAGGAGATACAACTATCCCTATAAATGATATTACTGTAGATGAAGATCCATATTTTTTCCATTCATCAATGGGTTGGGATATGTGGCATTTAAGAAGAAATTTATTACAACAAATAAGTAATTTACAAGAAAGTATAACTCTTAATGAAGCACGAATAAGATTACAAGATAATTCAGATGATGTTGCTATTGGTGAAAGTTATGATTTAATTAATTATAAAGTTATTGGTGATCCTACAATATTCACAAGTGAAACAACTATTACACATTTTAGTCCTTGTAGTTTAAAAATATCATCACCATTAACGAATAATTTACCTGAAAATAGTAGTTTGACACTCAAAAGTATAGGCAATTGTTTAAATTTTTGTAATGGAGATATAAGTGGTACTCTATTTTTATGTTCAGAAGAAAGTAAACATAATCATATTAGTAAATTAAGAGAAATACATAATAATGATGCAAATGAATGCGATGAGACTGGATTAAATTCAAGTTGGACTAATTTCTTAAATAATGGAAATACAACATGTGGGTGTATAAATAGAAATACATTTCATGATGCTGAAAATAAAGCAGAAAAAGTCAATAAAGCTATTCAACAACAAATGAAAAAGAATTGTTATACATTAGGAGATAAATGTAAAGGATTTAGTTATAAAATTGAAGAAGATTTAACATCACAAATTGTAGAATTTTCTAATAATGAATTTGTTAATGATGATGATCATAGAATTACATATAATGGTAGTTATTTTAATGAATGTCAATTAAATAATCATATGAATTATGATACGGAAAATACTACTGTAAAAACATTTGTAAAAAAAAACCTTAGTTCCAATGATAATATGTGTGAATCTTAATAAAGATAATTAAACAAAAATAAAATCTAATCTTATATATATATATATATATGGAGGATATAAGTATGTTA
>JGI20154J14316_10005046_pt1 | contig 9934 bp, 5 predicted proteins | sample COG_04_FD_14316 | JGI IMG/M metagenome (IMG submission 14316) | reverse complement strand
TTTCGTATTCAATGTCTTTTTCTTCTATCATAGGTCTTTAAAAAAACAAAGGTACGAAAGACAAACAGACAAATTTCAATACATTGTAAGCGAAGGTTATTTATTTTAGAGCTCAAAAAAGACCCTACCTCTAAAGAATTAATTTGAAACTACCTAAAAACAAGAATGTTAGTTACTGAGGCTAAATTAATTGCTTTGTTACAAACAGCTAAAACTCTTTAAAAGGCCTCTTAAACCATAAATAAAGAGCGTATTTTTGTTGTAAAGACTGGAGTTTATTTAGGTTTTAATCGGTAAATAAGAGCGCTACATCTAAAAACAGACATAAGCTAACATTGCATTAAAATTTTACTTAAATTTAGCTACAAAATAATACCAAAAAAAAATATAAATGAACATTAAATTACTCTCTCAAAAAAATACACGCACGTATCGATTTGTAAAGAACCTAAGCACTACTATAGCGTCTATGGTGGTTTTTTTATGCCTTAGCGTGTCATATGGTCAAACCACAATTCCTTGTGCTGATGGCTCTTTTAACGACACCTACTGTTATACTCCCAATGATACTACCCAAATAGTATATACTAGTGACACAGGTTTTCCTCTAAGACTTACATTTATTGAAGGTCAAGTAGAGCTAAATTTTGATGAAGTCATCATCTTAGACTCAGATGGAGTTACCAACCTTAATGCTGGTAATCCTTATGGAAATACAGGGGATATGTCTGGATTTGTTTTCGAATCTAGTGGAGACACCATTACTCTGCAAGTTACCTCAGATGGTATTGCTAGTTGTTCAGATGGTTTATTTGTTCCATTAAATTATGATATTAATTGTTTAACCTGTACCGATCCTACCATTGAGTTTACAAATGACGGAATGTGCGAAACAGGTCAACAATTCACCATTGGTGTAGACATTACCGATCTAGGTAGTTCTACAAGCATCACCGTTACTGATGACCAAGGAAGTGCGGCGCAAACTGCAACAACAGCAGGTGTTTTATTCTTCGGTCCTTACCCAGCAACAACTGGTGTTACTTTTACTGTTGAAACTGGAGATTTAAATTGTGATTTCACAAGTGGTATTATTGAGTGTCAAGCCCAAGGAAGTTGTGATGTATTGGATGCAGGATTTGACATGTTTATTGATTGTGAAACATTTTGTACAGATCTAGTTGCAGATTATATTGCACTGCCTAATCTAGACACAACCTCGTATCAAATTCAAGGACCTCTTTGTGATGTGCCTCCTGTTACTGGTGGAAATCCAACAAATCTAACAATAGATGATGTTTGGAGTGGATTGATTGCATTGCCTTTCGAATTTAATTTTTATGGCAACTCTTACACAAATGTTGTTGCTGGTGCAAACGGGCAACTTTCCTTTAACGCTGCTCTAGCTGGAAATTATAACGGGTGGAACATGGATCCTGCAGACCAGATCCCTACCAATGACGCCAACTACCCTTTAAACACTGTTTTTGGTGCTTATCATGATATTAATCCTGGTGTTGCCCCGGCTGCTCCAGATAGAATAAACTATTTTGTAAATGGGGTTGCTCCTTTTAGAGTTTTTGTACTAAACTTTAATGCAGTGCCTCAGTTTGGGTGTAACGAGCTTTTAACAACTCAGCAAATTTTATTGTATGAATCATTAAACGTGATTGATGTAAATATTATCAACAAGCCAGTATGTGCTACTTGGAATGATGGTCTAGCTGCCATAGGATTACAAGGAAACAATCTTACAGAATTTAGTGTCCCTGAAGACAGAAATGTTGGAACTTGGGAAGTTACCAATGAAAATTGGCGTTTTGTGCCTAATGGAGGGCCTGTAACAAATGCAAGTATTTTTGAATGGAGAGACGCTGCCGGAAACGTGCTGAGTAATGATCCTGTTTTTACGGTATGTCCAGATCAAACTACAGTATATACTGCAGCTTTAGTAGTTGAGATGCCTGACGGAAGTTTTGATGAGCTTACAGATACAATAACGGTAACTAAAGAAAATGGATGTTCTCCTTTTGATTGTACAGATGATGTGTTCCTAGAAGATTTCGGAACTGGTGTCGGTAGAACTACCCACCCTTTTACACCTTTAGAATTTAATGCCACTACACAATTAAATCCTAACCAATATGCTGTAACAAACATATCAACGGGTCTTAATTTTGGATGGCACCAGGGTATGGAAGACAATACCAGTGGAGACACAAATGGTAGGGCAATTTTCTTTGACATTTCTGACCAACCATCTCAAATTGAAGTCTATAGAAGAGATATCGCCGTTGCCGCAAACACCTCTCATATTTTTGATTTTGCCATGACAACCATGTATGATATTGATACCAATATCTGTTCAGGAACAGGGATAGACTCAAGAATTATTTATCAAATAGAAGATGCAGCGGGTACTGTTCTGGCAACAAGCACAACAGGAAATGTGCCAAATGGCGCAAATCCAAACTGGATTAGATATTCTCTAGAATTTAATCCTGGAGACAACACAACAATTCAGTTGGTTCTATTAAATGATATTTTTGGGGTCTGTGGAAACGACATTGCCGTAGATGATATTAGAATCCGCGCAGAAGGCACCTCGCCAACTGTAGAAGCGCCTATGGATATGTTCTCATGTGAGGATACCCCGGGTAGTGATACAGCTACCTTTGATCTTACTTCACAAGTTGCTGAAATATTAGATGGTCAAAACCCAGCAGATTTTGAAATCACATTCCATACCTCTCAAGGGGATGCAGACTTGGGAGATAACCCAATAGCAACTCCTGCTGCATATCAAAACTTGGCAAACCCTGAAACTATTTACACAAGGGTTCAGCGTTTAAATCAAGATGATTGTTTCACTACAACATCCTTTGATTTGATTGTTGAGCTTCCTGTAGTAATTACAACCAATTTGCCAACACAATTAGATGTGTGTGCTAATGAAGATGCAGCTGCCATAGATGCTACGCCAACAAATAGTGGTATAGACCTCAGCTCTGTGAGTTATGAATGGAAAAATGCTGGTGGCACCGTAGTATCAACAGATGCTATATTTACTCCTTTAGAATCTGGCACGTATACCGTAACAATTTCTATCCCACCATGCAGTGAAACTACCGTGAGTATAGATGTAGTGGTTAAACCAGTTCCAGATCTAGATTTAGGAGAAGATGTTACCCTTTGTGATAGTGAAGATTTTGAAATTGTTCCAGCTATTTCTGGAGACACAACTGGAGCCAGTTTTTTATGGAGCACTGGTGACACAGGCGCCTCTATATTTGTAGATCAAAGTGGAACCTACTCTCTTGAAATCACTACCGTTGATGGCTGTGTTGTTACAGATGAGATTGTTGTAGTTATTTCAGACCCAGTAGTGGTAACACTTAATGAAGACTTTGATGTTTGTCCAGATTTTGAAACTATTATCACAGCAAACTCTAGTGATGCTGGTGTAACCTATCAGTGGTTCGAAAATGGAACACTAATCCCAGACCAGGGAGAAAACACGCTAGTTATTACATTGTCTCAAAATGGTTCTTCAACACAGGAATATAGTGTAGTAGTTACAAATAGTGATGGATGTATGGGAACTGCTGTTGTGAATGTATCTCTGTATACAGACAATGAAAACTGTGTTATTTCTCAAGGTATCTCTCCAAACGGGGATGGCCTTAATGATGTACTGGACCTAAGTTTCTTAAACAATAGAACAGGAATTAATTCTTTCCAGGTATTTAATAGAAATGGTACCACTGTATATGAGTTTGTAAATTACTCTAACCAATGGGGAGGACAAACCACAGATGGAGAAGAGTTACCTACAGGAACCTATTACTATGTTTTAGGATTAAACGCAGAAGATCCTGTATTTGGATCTAGCTACACAGGATGGGTATACATCAATAGAGAGAAAAACTAATATTATATAAAGATGAATTTGTATCGAGCTTATAGGCTTTAGAGTATTCGTATTCTTGATACAATCAATATAAAATAAACACCACAGAAATGAAAAAAATACTATCAATACCATTACTACTTTTATGTGTTTTACTTTGTTCCAAAGAGGCAAATGCGCAGCAAGACCCTCAATACACGCAATTCATGTACAACATGAATGTTGTAAATCCTGCCTATGCAGGATCTAAAGAGAACATTTCCTTTACCTCTTTATATAGAACACAATGGGCCGCTTTGGATGGAGCGCCAACCACATTTACTTTTTCTGGACACGGTCCTTTAAATGATAAGGTTGGAGTTGGTTTATCTGCTGTTAAAGATGAGCTTGGACCGGTAAACGAAACTAATGTGTTTGCAGATTTTTCATACACCTTGCAACTAAGCCCAACTACAAAACTAGCCCTGGGTCTTAAAGCCGGAGCTACTTTTCATGATGTAGGTTTGGTAGATTTAGAATTACAAGATCAAAATGATCCATTCTTTAATCAAGACATTAGCAGTGTATATCCAAATATTGGAGCAGGTGCTTTTCTCTATGGCGATAAATTTTACGTTGGTGTATCAGTACCTAACATGTTAAACTCTGTTCACCTAGATGCTAACGGAACACAAATTGGGTCAGAGGTGAATCACTTCTTTGGTACTGCTGGTTATGTTTTTCAGGTTTCACCAAATACAAAACTAAAGCCTTCTGTTTTGGTTAAATCTGCCTTTGGAACTCCGGTTTCTTTTGACGCTAACTTAAACGCTTTGTTTTTCGAAAAGTTTGAATTAGGAGTCTCTTACAGAGTAGATGACTCATTTAGTGGTCTTGTTGGATTTCAGGTGCTACCAGAGCTTCGTATAGGATATGCGTATGATGCAGTTACTTCAGATATTAATTTTGTAGCACCATCATCTCACGAAATTATTCTAACGTTTGATCTGTTTACCAACAAGCGTACTTTACGTTCACCAAGATATTTCTAATTAACAACATTTAATTTCATTGAAAATGAAAAAAATATATACCATACTTCTACTTATCGCTGTTTCTACAACAATTGTTTCAGCTCAAAATAGTAAAACTAAAAAGGCAGATAACCTATATGATAGATTAGCATATACAGATGCTGCCCAGGCATATCAAAAAGTTCTCAAAAGAGGAACTACAGATGTCTATGTCTTTGAAAGATTAGCAAATTGCTACTATTTCATCAATGACACAAAAAAGGCTGAGATGTACTACAAAAGAGTAGCCAAGTCTAAGGATGCAAATCCAGAAGCTATTTATAACTATGCGCAAACCTTAAAAGCAAACGGTAAATTTAGCGACTACAATACATGGATGAAAAACTTTGCAAAGCTAAGTCCAAACGATACTCGTGTTAAGGAGTTTATGAAAAACCCTAATTATATTCCAAAAATCATGGATGATATGGCGCGTTACACCGCTACTAACATGGAAGATATAAATAGTGAATATGCAGATTTTGGTGGTATTGTGTATGGTAAAGATTTTTACTTTGCCTCTGGAAGAAACACTTCTCGCAAAACATACCAGTGGAATGAAGAGCCGTATCTTGAAATCTACAAAGCAACAAATGTAGGTGGAACAATGAAAAATGCTGAACTACTTAATGGTGATGTAAATACAAAATACCACGAGTCTAATGCGGTAATTAGCGCAGATGGAAAGCGCATGTATTTTGATCGTAACGACTACTTTGAAGGAGATTACGACAAAAGCGCCAGTGGAATCAACCAAATCAACTTATACTACGCAGAGAACATAGATGGTAAAGGATGGTCTGCGGTGGTTTCTGCGCCTTTTAACAACAATGAGTATTCTACAGGACATCCAGCCTTAAGCCAAGATGGTAATACACTTTACTTTGTAAGTGATATGCCAGGAGGTAAAGGAGGTTCTGATATATACATGGTGGCAATAAACAGCGATGGATCTCTAGGTACACCAGAGAGATTGGGAGATAACATAAATACAGAAGGGAAAGAACTATTTCCATACATTGATAGTAATGGTACTTTATACTTCTCTAGTAATGGCCATATGGGCATTGGAGGGCTTGATGTATTTTATGCAGAAGCGCAAGGAGATGGTTTTGATGTAGTAAACAATTTAGGAAAGGGAGTGAACAGTTCTGCAGATGATTTTGCGTTACAAATACGATCCAACGTCACAAAGCGGGTACGTGTCTTCAAATAGAGAAGGTGGTATGGGTAGTGATGATATCTATATGGTAGAAGCGGTAGAGATTCCTTGTGAGGTAACAATTGCCGTACTTGTAATAAATGAAAATACAAACGCTGCAGTTGCTGGAGCGCGTGTAGATTTATACGACACTATGGGTAACAGACTGAGCACTAAAACATCTAATGTAGATGGTATGGTTTCTTTTAAAGCAGCCTGTGACCAAGCCCATGAAGTACAAGGAGTTTTGGCAGATTTTGAGAGCAATGCTAGCAAAGTTGCCCCAGCAAATGACCAGAAAGTTTCTGCAACCATTGCACTAAAACCTATCGAAGAAATTATTGTTGAAGATCAAATTGTTTTAAACCCTATCTTGTTTGATCTTGATAAATCAAACATTAAGGCTCAAGCGGCATTTGAGTTAGACAAAGTAGTTGCTGTAATGAATAAATATCCAGAAATGGTTATTGCAGTAGGAGCTCACACAGATAGCAGAGCCACTGACGCCTACAACCTAAGGTTGTCTGAGGCTCGTGCGCAGTCTACGGTTCAATACATTATCTCAAAAGGTATAAGCGGTAAAAGAATAAGCGGTAAAGGATACGGAGAGTCGCAACCTAAAGTTTCTTGTGGTGATACCTGTAGTGAAGCAGATCATCAATTAAACAGAAGATCTGAGTTTACCATTGTAAATAGATAGTTCTTTAGCTAATTTAATTAAATAGTAAACCCCTCAATAAAATTTTATTGAGGGGTTTTTTTATGTATAATTCTCAGGGGCTGTTTACCTCCCCTTTGTATTCTATTTAATTAATTTAACCACCTTTTTATCTGCCCCTGCTTGTATGTGAGCAAAATAAACCCCTGAGAGGAAGAGTCTGTATCTATATTCACCCTAGACTCGTTAGGGGTAATATGCAACAGCTTTTGCCCAGTAACTGTATAAATAGTAACAGCAGTAATTGGGGTAGTATTGTTTATAAAAAGCTCGTTGTCAATCGGGTTAGGATACACCCCAAGACTACTAAAGGCGTGATTATTTAATCCTAATACATCTTCACAGGTAACTTCAAGGGTGTAGTCTCCAAAGGCTGTCTGGGCTCCCTCCACCATAATAAGTAGGTTGCTATTCCGTCAGACTCAAATGTTAGTTCAGATTGCTCTGCGCAAAAATCATCATTGGCTATTATTTCTGTTGTCAAATCACAATCAGTGTAAACTGCTAGATACGTATTATAATTTGTGCCTGAATTACACAAAGAAATTGTAATTTCTTCAGCAGATCCTGATCCTGTATAACTATAGTAAACATCGGGAGCTGGCTGGCCACCAGAGTCAGTGGCGTTGGTTGTGGTGCCTGTAATAGTGTCATCGCAATTTAGAGCGATGGCTGCAGAACAATTATTGTTTACTGGTGGTGAAGGTAATTTTAACACAAAGCCTTGCCCAGAGTTGGTTACACCTACCACGGTAGAGCCGTCCTGTGAAATACCCAAGGGCAATGCAAGTGTTGCTCCTTGTACGTCGATTCCTAAGGTAATGGCATAATCGGTTAAATCTACCATCCCATCTATATCTGTATGGATAAACCCTCTACCAAAAGTTGCAGGTGCTGGCCAAGGGCGATAGAAACCAACAGCCTTAGAGCCGTCTGCGGTTAGCCCTGTTGCTGCACCTCTCCAACCTGATGTAGGCGCTGGACCTATATCAATAATACCTGTAGCGGCACTCCATTTCCAGGCTTGGTAATTATTAGAAAACCCTTGGCCTCCTGATACCCAAAGGCCATCTGCAGATATCGCGCCGGCTTCGGTGGCAGAATCACCGTTGGGGTGGGTAATCAAGTTCTGAACTCCATTGGTCCATACCGCACCTTGCCTAAAACCAGATGAAGAATCCTGCCATCCTGCGATAACAGTACCATCGCTATTGGCGGCGTTTGCCCTTGTACTTCTACCACTAACGGTACTTCCAAGATCTTCAACACCTTGGGCAGCAGTCCATTTAATAGCATGTGCACTTCCAGCATTTACCCATCCCAAACCAACGATAGTAAGCCCATCTGAGGACATTCCCCAAGCTGAACTCGCAGAGCTTCCAGATGAGGATCCTAAAGAACCGTGAGAGGTCCATGTTTGTGTAGAAACGTTATAAGAGCTTAGTTCTCCCAAATTAGTATCTGGATTAATCCTGGTGGCTGAAATAAGGGTGCCATCTCCACTAATATCTGTTTGCCCACCGTAATTTTGAGGGGCAACACCTCCAATTAAAACCACACCAGTGTCTTGTGTCCACATAAAGTTTTGGCCTCCATTATCCCCCACCACAATAGATCCATCTGAACTCACATTAGTTGCAGTGAGGCCAGAACCAAGTGAAAAGTACTGCGCATTAGTACTAGAAACGCAGAAAAAGAGCAAAAGAGCTGCAATAAAAAAATGGTGATTATGGAGTGGAAGGTTTCTTTGCTTTTTGAAGTAAATTTTAGTCATAATTAATTGATTTTATTTCAGTTAAGATAATTGCTCTACTAAAATATCAATTAATTACTGAAATTATCTACCAATAACAAATAAACTACACATAGGTTGCATTAAATCATTGTATAAACAACATGCTTTACTAGTTGTTATAATTCCACAGAACTCGCCTAAAAAGGCTTCACAGCATTGTTTTGAGACCCTCTGGCTTTAAACAAAAACACCCCCGACAATGCCGGGGGTGTTTGTAATACATATAAAACAAGTACTTAGTTACCTGTTATCACGATATTATCTATGTGGTAACGTGTAGTAGCTGTTGGGTCTGACCCTTGGTATCTAAAAGCGATATGAGCCATACCATCAACACAAGAAATGTTAATTGCTCCTGATGGAAAAAAGTCTCCAAAACCACTTTCTGGTCCTGTAGGGATAGAAGCATCTAACAGGTTCCAAGTAGCAGTAGTTACATCTCCAGTAAAGTCTGTAGAAACTAATACACTTAAGATAGTTCCATTATCAAAGGCAGCTTGAATATTAAAGCTCAATTCTTCTTCTATGGTAGTATCCATATCAATGGCTGGAGTTACTAGCCATGTGTCAATAATATCCTCTCCAGAATTAAATCCAGATACTTGAGCATAGTTATTGTTGTCAAAGTTTCCAATTTCCCATACTTCGTTTCCGCCGTTAGTGTTAACATTTGTCCAACCGGCACTAACATACGCCTCAATAGAATCAAAACCTTCAAAGTTTTCACTGTAAAATTCTGCACCCCCGCCACTAGGTCCATCACAATTGAATGTGTCTGGATCACATCTGTTCTCATTATCAAAGTTAATGTCTGACGTGTCATTAACTACTATGTTAAAAACTTCACCGAAATAATCCATGGTTAAAATTCCTTTCATAGAGCCTCTACCTTGAGGAAGCAAGAACGATTTAAAGTCTGCAAATGTGCTGGTGCTAAAAATAACACTTCCACCCTCTTCACAACTTTCTAAAATACGCTCACCATCAAACTCATCTCCTGGCTCACCAGCATATGTTTTACGGTCATCACCTAATACCTCATTACGGTTAAACTGTGCATCTGCAAAGGCAACTAATAAATTAGTGTTGTCATCTGTAAATTCTGAAAACAACATTGGTTTTGCAACCATTGTCTCAACAACTGCATCTCTAATTACGTAATCTAACATTTGAGACTCTCCAATTTTACCTAAATCGTTCAAGTCTAATATTCCTAATGTAAATACCCCACCATCATAACCAGCGGTTAAACCGTCAA
>JGI20154J14316_10005040_pt1 | contig 9948 bp, 13 predicted proteins | sample COG_04_FD_14316 | JGI IMG/M metagenome (IMG submission 14316) | reverse complement strand
AAAGATCACAACCGGCAATGCCAACAGCAGTTTACGCATCCTGAGCCGCCTCCTGCGCTGCCAAAGCGCGCTTTACTGCACGGCTACGCCTCACATAGAGCCCGGTTATTACTGCGAGAGCCAAGAGGCTCATCGCATAGGAACTGTTGACTTCTAAGGCATATTTTCCTAGATCTGGCATCATTCCATCCGCTCCCGTGCTTGCAATACCTTCAGCCGTCGCGACCGCACCTCCATGCGCGTGCCGACCAGCAACAATGTCAAAAACAACAACCCAAACCCGGCCATCGATAGGAGCAGCGGCTGGAAAAAGACATTAGAAATATTTTCCTGTTTCGCCCCATCGGCCACGGTTACTGTTGTGCCCTGGTGTAGCCCTTGATTCCAAAACAGCACCGCGTATCGGCTCAACATGGCAAAAACCGCTCCCACAATGGCCAAGACCGAGGTTAAATCTGCCGCCGTGTCTTCATCCTCAATCGCCGCCCACAGGGCGATATAGCCCACATAGAACAAAAAGAGGATCAAAAAACTGGTCAACCGGGGATCCCAAACCCAATAGGTGCCCCACATCGGCTGCCCCCAAATAGCCCCGGTGGCCAGGGCGATCAGTGTCATCACCATGCCCACGGGAGCTGCCGCCTTGGCCGCGAGAACAGAGACATGCTGCCGGCGGATCAACCAGACCAGCGCCCCCACAAACATGAGCAGATACCCGTTGATCGCCATCAAAGCGGCCGGCACATGCAGATAGATGATCTTCACAGTCGAGCCCTGCCGCATATCATCTGGCGTCAAAAAATAACCCCAAATCAATCCAGAACACAGAGATAACGCAGCCGCGGCCGCAATCCAGGGCAGGAGACGACCAGACCAGCCCATAAAGACTTTCGGATTGGCCAAACGCCAAAACCTGTCCCAAAATCTCGGCGCAATTGGTCTGTTGTTCATCGATTTAACCCCATTACTGTCACGCGCCCCTCATCTTAAGTTGATCCGCAAAGCGGCTCCAGATGCAAAGGGCAATATCGCCGCAGCCCCAAGCGAAATGGCCGATAAAAGCACCAAAGCCACATCATAGGCCAACCCCTGCCCCGCCAATCGCACCGCCTGCGCGCCAAAAATCAGACTGGGCACATAAAGCGGCAGAACCAAAAGCGAGAGCAACAGCCCTCCGCGTTTGACGCCGAGGGTCAGACTCGCGCCAAAGGCACCAATCAAGCTCAAGGCCGGAGTGCCCAACACGAGCGACAGACACAGGACTTTACCGGTTTCAAAGTCGAGATTCAACAACACGCCCAAGACTGGTGCGGCCAGAGACAAGGGCAGGCCTGTGGTCAACCAATGCGCTGCAGCCTTGGCGATATAGACAGCCTCGGGCGGCAAGGGCGACGTCGCGAGGAGATCGAGCGTGCCATCTTCATAATCGAGGCCAAAAATACGATCCAATGAGAGCAGACAGGCCAAAAGCGCCCCGAGCCACAAAACGCCCGGTGCAATGATCGCCAGCGCTGCCTGATCTGGGCCAAGCGCGAAGGGGATCAAGGTCACTACAATCAAATAGAAAATCAAGGCCAGGCCGAATCCGCCCCCAGACCTCACAGACAAGCCAACATCGCGCAAAAACAATTGGATCATTCCAAGGCCTCCTCAAAGGCCGAACTGCCAGATAGCCCGCGCGCCTTAAAGCGGGTTAGATCCAACAGCTGCGCTGACGCAATCTCTAGGTCAATATGGGTGGTGATCACGGCGGCACCGCCGCTGTGCACATGCCGATCAAGCGCCGCGCGAAACAATGCCACATTATGCGCGTCCAGCGACACCGTTGGCTCGTCCATCACCCAAAGCGCGCAGCCACTGACCTGCATACGCGCCAAACCGAGGCGGCGTTTTTGTCCAGCAGAGAGATTGGCGGCCGGCCGATCGGCCAATGCGCGCAGATCATAGGAATCTAGCGCCACATCCGGGCTTGGCCCATGATAAATGGATGCCCAAAACGCAAGATTTTCCAGCACGGTCATTTGGCCCTTTAGACCGTCTGCATGGCCCGAATAGGCCACTGTCTCAGGCGCGGTGATCTGCCCCTCCACCGGGTCTTGCAGCCCGGCAATACACCGCAACAGACTGGTTTTGCCAAGCCCATTGGCCCCTCGCAGCACCAAAATCTGTCCAGCACTGAGCGAAAAATCAACCCCGCAGAGCAATGTCATCCCCCCCCGCGCCACGCTTAGGTTTGAGACTTGCAGCATCGTTTAGACCGGGATCAGGGCCAAGCCAATGCGGCGGCCCTCAGACAATAAAATATTATAGGTGCGGCAGGCTGTGGGCGAATTCATGATCTCCACCCCTATTCCGGCCCCCTCAAGTGTGGCGCGAAAATTCGGTGGAATATGGGCAATCTGCGCCCCCGTTCCCACGAAAACCACATCCAAGTCCTTGGCCGCATCGACAAAGGGGCTTGGATCATCAAACCCAGCCCAAGGGCCGCAAGACCCCGGCAGAATAGCCAATTTTCCCTCAAAGACCTCACCGGCAACGCGAAAGAAATTCGGGCCATAGCCGTCCACCGGGCGGCCAGTCTCAAAGGTGATCTCAGAGAGCTGCATTACGCATCAATATTGGCAAATTGATTGCCATCCGTATTGCTGGGCTTGGACCAATCGCGTTTCACGCCCAAGCGCAGCAGCGCGGAGCTGGCGACAAAGACCGAAGAATATGTCCCAACCATCACACCCCAAATCATCGCAAAGACGAACCCGCGGATCACGTCGCCACCCAGCACAAAAAGGGATATCAGCGCCAATAGGGTGGTCACCGAGGTCATCACGGTCCGGCTAAGGGTCTCATTGATCGACAGGTTGAGCACGTCGCTCAAATCTTTCTTCTTATAGCGCCGCAGGTTTTCCCGCACCCGGTCAAACACCACCACCGTATCATTCAACGAATAGCCGACGATGGTCAGCAAGGCCGCGATAATTGCCAGATCAAATTTGATTTGCAGGGCTGAGAAAATTCCGATGGTCAAAATCACGTCATGCACCAAAGCCCCCACGGCACCGAGCGCAAATTGCCATTCAAAGCGCAGCCAAATGTAGATCAGCACAACGGCAATGGCGATCACCACGGCTAAGACCGCGGATTTGATCAACTCGCCAGAGACCTTCGGCCCCACCGACTCCACGGAAGGAAAACGAATATCTGGTGCAATATTGCGCAAGGCGCTTTCAAGCTGCGCCACCACGTCTGAGGCCACGGCCTCCTGCCCGTCTTGCGCTTGGATGCGGATTTGCGCCACATGCTGATCATCACGGAAGCTGGGGTCAAACACTTCAGCAATCGACACATCCCCCAGGGCCAGCGGCGCGATGGCTTGGCGGTATGCGGCCACATCAATCGGCGTGCTGCTCTCGGCGCGGATGGTCGTGCCGCCTTTGAAATCAATGCCAAAATTCAGCCCTTGGGTCACGGTTGACGCAATGGACAGCACCACGAGCAACGCCGACACACCCAGCCACAATTTCCATTTTTCAAAGAAATCGAATGCTGTTTGCTGTTTTACCAATCTTAAACGCATCCCCTACACCTCCAGTGTTTTTGGCTTGCGCCGTTCAAACCAGATCACAACCATGGCCCTTGTCACAAAGATCGCTGTGAAAACCGAGGTGATGATCCCCAGACCCAGCGTGACGGCAAAACCTTTGACCGGGCCGGCCCCCATAATGAATAGGATGGCGGCGGTCAAAAATGTCGTAATATTGGCATCAACAATAGCTGAGAGCGCTTTTTCATAGCCCAGCTCAATAGCCCGCGCCGGGCCTTTGGCGGTTTTCAATTCCTCGCGAATGCGTTCAAACACCAGCACATTGGCATCCACCGCCATCCCAATGGTCAGCACAATCCCCGCAATCCCCGGCAGGGTCAACGTGGCGCCGATCATCGACAAAAGCCCAAACATCAACCCAACGTTGATCAACAGCGCAATATTGGCGAAGATCCCGAAGGTGCCATAGGAGAGAAACATAAAGATCAACACGGCGGCAAACCCAACAAGACAGGCGATTTTTCCCGCATCAATACTGTCTTGCCCCAATTCCGGCCCGACGGTGCGCTCTTCGAGAAACTCCAAGCTGGCCGGCAGTGAGCCCGCCCGCAAAATGTGGCCAGCCGCGTGCTTTCTGCTACATCAAAATTGCCCGTAATGATACCAGACCCCCCCGTGATTGGCACCTCAATCACCGGTGCGGAAATCACCTGATCATCAAGCACAATCGCAAATGGGTCTCCCACATGGTCAGTTGTATACTGTCCGAATTTGCGCGCGCCCGAGGTGTTGAAGCGGAAGTTCACCGCCGGGCGGCCATTTCGATCAAAAGACGGCTGAGCATCGGTCAGCTCTTCGCCCGTAACCACAGGGGTTCGCTCTAGAATATAATATAAGTCTGGATTATCGGCTGCGGGCAATAGCTCATTGCCGACACCAGCTGCTCCATTTGGATTGCTGGACCTGCCAACGACAGTTTGAAACGTCAAAAGCGCAGGAACCCCAATCAGATCCTTGAGCTCTTGCGCCGAGCCAAGGCCGGGCACCTGGATCAAGATCCGGTCTTTGCCTTGGCGCTGGATGGTCGGCTCGCGCGTGCCCGCCTCATCCACCCGGCGGCGAATAATCTCTAGGGATTGTGCCATAGTTCGATCATCAGTCGCCAGCTGCTCAGCCTCGGATAGGGTGACAATCAAATTATTGCCAAGCGCCGAAACGACAATATCGTCGGTCATCCCACCGGTCAGCGAGGCCACAGGGCGCGCCAGGGTTTGCACCACTTCTATAGCGCGATCCATTTGCTCAGGGTTGCCAATACGCACGACAAGTTCGCCGGCACCGCCTTCCTGCTGGCGGATCGCACCGATCGTCGCACGCTCGTGCGCAGGGCATTGCGCACTTCTGGCCAGAAGCCTTCGAGCCGAGTGGTATAGACTTCCTCGAGCTTCACCTCGCCAAGCAAATGCGCACCACCACGCAAATCAAGTCCAAGATTGACCAACCCCGACGGAAGGAAGGATGGCCAGCCTGTGGCCTCCTGCCCCGCCTCTTGGGCGTCATTATAGGATTCAACTTGGCCATAGAAGCCATTGGGCAGGGCAAAAAGCAGCCCAAGCGCGCAGGTCGCCCAAATCACGACCCGCTTCCAACCTTCGATATGCAACATCTTTTTGCTCCCGGCCTCAGGCCTGTCTTAACACGCTGAAGGGTTTAGCTGGCAGGCTTGGACTTGCTGCGCACGTCGGCGATGGTGGCTTGCACCACATTGACCCGAATATCTTTGGCCAGCTCAACTTCAATTTCATTGCTGTCGGCTTTGACTTTGGTCACTTTGCCAATCAAGCCGCCGGCTGTCACGACCTCATCGCCTTTGGCCAGGTTGTTCACCATATTTTGATGTTCTTTCATCTTTTTCTGCTGTGGGCGAAAAACCAACAAATAGAAAATACCGATGATGAGCATCGGAAACATGAATGTGCTTAAAGTGTCCATAATGACCCCATAAATTTCGTCACACGGCACCGCGCCGCAAGTTCTGGCAGAACCTATGGTTTAGGGGGCCGCTTTGCAAGGGATTGCAGGCCTCCTACTCGGAAGTTTACCGTTTTTTTGCCAGAGCGGGTTCAACAGGTGTTGCAGCGCCAATCCATCCAGCAATGGGCTCTGAAAATTGCCCCGTGACCCTCCGCTCAGGTTTCGGCATAAACAGGCCAGTGATTCTTGATCTAGGAGATAAGAGATGCATGACATCCGTGCGATCCGCGAAAACCCCGCTGCCTTTGATGCCGCCCTTGCGCGCCGTGGCAAAGCGCCGGTCTCGTCTCAGATCTTAGCTCTAGATTCAGAGCGCCGGGCCTGCATCCAAGAGGCAGAAGCCGCTCAAGCTGACATCAACAGCGCCAGCAAACAGGTTGGCGCGGCCAAGGCCAAAGGTGATGAGGCCGAATTTGAGCGTCTGCGCGGCTTGGTCAGTGAGAAAAAGGCACAGGTGGCCAATCTGACCGAGCAAGCCAAAGTCAAGGATGAGGCGCTGACCGATGTGTTGATGGGCATCGACAACCTGCCCTATGACGACACGCCCGATGGGGCTGATGAGGCCGATAACGTCGAAATTCGCCGCTGGGGCACACCGGCGANCTTTGAGTTTGCGCCGAAAGAACACTTTGAGCTACCCGCCACGCAAGACGGGTTAGACTTTGAAACCGCNGGCAAAATTTCCGGCAGCCGCTTTGTAATCCTCTCAGGCGCCATCGCCCGTATGCACAGAGCATTGGCGCAGTTCATGCTCGACACCCATGTGAATGAAAATGGTTTGACCGAAACCAACACCCCCGTCTTGGTGCGCGACGAGGCCATGCGCGGCACGGGGCAATTGCCGAAATTTGCCGAGGATAGCTATCAAACCACCAATGGCTGGTGGCTGATCCCAACCTCTGAGGTGACTTTGACCAATATCGTCTCCGGCCTCACCCTGGACGAAACCCAGTTGCCACGTCGCTACACGGCCCATTCCCTGTGTTTTCGTTCGGAAGCGGGCAGCGCGGGGCGCGACACCGCCGGGATGCTGCGCCAGCATCAGTTTGAAAAGGTGGAGATGGTCTCTGTCACCCATCCCGATCACTCCCGCACCGAGCTTGACCGCATGACCAAATGTGCCGAGGGAATTTTGGAGCGTTTGGAGTTGCCCTATCGCACCGTGGCGCTTTGTGTCGGGGATATGGGGTTTGGCGCCCGTCGCACCCATGACATCGAAGTCTGGTTGCCCGGGCAGAATGCTTATCGCGAAATCAGCTCTTGCTCTGTTTGTGGCGANTTCCANGCCCGCCGTATGAACGCGCGGTTCCGCCCCGCAGGCGGCGGAAAGCCAGAGTTTGTCCATACATTGAACGGCTCAGGCCTTGCNGTGGGCCGGTGTTTGATTGCTGTGCTCGAAAATGGCCAGCAGGCCGATGGCTCAGTCGAGATCCCAAAAGTGTTACGCCCCTATATGGGCAATGCCAGTAAGATCTCCGCAGACGGAAGCCTCGCCTAGTGAAGATCTAAACACTCAAGTCGATCCGGTAAGATCTGGCAAAAAGCTCTACTTATAGGGCTTTTTGTCCAAATGCTTTCGCAGGCGCGATGGGGTGGATTTCTTTTTGTTCTTATAGGGGTTCTGATCCCCCTGCCCGCGCATCCACAACCGGATTGGCGTGCCCGGCATGTCGAAATCTTCACGCAGCCCGTTCACGAGATAGCGCGAATAGCTTTCTGCGATTTTATCGGGATAAGAACACATCACCACAAAGCCCGGTGGCCGGGTCTTTGCTTGGGTCATATACCGCAGCTTGATCCGCCGCCCGCCAGGTGCGGGGGGGGGATGCGCCTCAACCATACCGGCCAGCCAGCGGTTGAGATGGCTTGTGGGAATACGGCGGTTCCACACCTCATGAGCCCGCATCACCGCCTGTTGTAGCCGGTCAAGCCCTTTGCCAGTCTTAGCAGAGACCGTCACCAAAGGCGCGCCCCGCAATTGCGGCAAAAGCCGCTCAAAAGATTCGCGCAATGTCCGAAGTTTGGCCTGTTTTTCAGGTTCAAGATCCCATTTGTTGACAGCCAAAACCACCGCACGCCCCTCGCGTTCGGCCAGATCCGAAATCCGAAGATCTTGCTGCTCAAAAGGAATATCCGCATCGAGCAAAACCACCACAACCTCGGCAAATTTCACCGCGCGCAGCCCGTCACTGACCGATAATTTCTCCAATTTGGCCTGCACCTTGGCTTTTTTGCGCATTCCGGCGGTGTCAAAAATCCGCGTCGGCACGCCGCCCCAATCCAAAGTCAAGGAAATCGCATCCCGGGTGAGCCCCGCCTCAGGTCCGGTCAGCAGGCGATCTTCGCCTAATATCTTATTAATCAGAGTGGATTTTCCGGCATTCGGCCGACCAATGACCGCGACTTGCAACGGTTTTTGCACGGTGGGCAGGCGGTAGGCCTCCTGCTCATCGCCCTCAGGCAGGTCAATATCAACCTCTGGAGCCTCTTCCTTGGCCTTCTCCTCGGCCGCATCAATCAGCGGGGCCAGCATCATCGCCAGCTCACCCATGCCTTCGCCATGCTCTGCAGACAAGCGTAAAGGCTCGCCCAGTCCCAAAGAATAGGCCTCGATAACCCCGCCATCTGCCGCGCGTCCCTCGCCCTTATTGGCCGCGAGAAAGACATGCGCATTTTTCTTGCGCAGAATATCGGCAAATACCTCATCGGTGGCCGTGACACCGGCGCGGGCATCAATCATAAACAAGCACGCATCGGCCATGCCAACTGCCCGCTCTGTCAAACGGCGCATGCGCCCTTGTAGGCTTTCGTCGGTGGCCTCTTCCAATCCGGCTGTATCAATTACAGTGAATTTCAAATGCCCCAAACGCGCTTCGCCTTCGCGCAGATCGCGAGTCACCCCTGGCTGATCATCCACCAAAGCGAGCTTTCGCCCCACCAAGCGGTTGAACAGCGTGGATTTTCCAACATTTGGACGGCCAACAATAGCCAGAGTAAAGGACATAGGGGCCCACTTTCGGTTGATTAGAGGCGACCGTTACACCAAGTTTTGCTTAACGGAAAGCCAGTAGATCACCTTTGGTGCTCAAAACGTAGAGCGTGCCATTCACCACAATTGGAGCACTGGCCGCACCGCTCGGCAAGTCAACAGTCGTGATTAACGTGCCATCTGCCGGGTTGAACTGCCGGATCAGCCCATCAGATGATGCTAAGATCAACCGCCCCCCGGCCAAGATTGGGCCGTAATGAGCATGGATTTTCGCACGAGATTTAACGCTCTTCTTCGTGAACTTTGGCAAGGGTGTCGACCAGATCAACGCACCATCATCTTTGGACAGGCGGATCAAATTGCCGGCATCGCTAACCGCAAAAACAGCGCCGCCAGCAACGAGGATATGCCCTTGGCTCCCCTGCTTGGCCGTCCAAATCCGCAGGCCAGTGTTCAAATCGACCGCCGCCATACGGCCCGCGGAACTGGCCAGATAGACAGATGAACCCTCAATGACCGGCTGTCCTGTCAGATCGCGCACCTGAGTTGAGGCCAGGCCCAAGCGCGCGCCCGAAAGACCCGAGCTCCAGGACCGCAAACCGCCCTTTCGGAAGGAGGCCAATACATCGCCCGTGCCGAAGGGAAAAACCGCATATTTGTCAGACACGGCTGGTCCAGGCCCGCCGGTGTGACTGGCCGCAACCGTGGGACCGGCGACTTGCCATTTTATTCGACCATTGGAGGTGTCAATGGCCCAGGCCGCGCCATCGCGGGCCGCTATATAAAGTAAATCATCATAGACCGTCGGAGAGGCGCCGCCATAGCTTGCCAGATCCTGCGTCCAAAGCTCAGCACCGGAGGCGGTGTCTAAAGCCACAACCGTCCCAAAGCCTGTGGTCACAAACAGCTGCGTGCCGCCTACGGCCAGCCCGCCACCGGAGGCATCTTTTAAGGCATCAGATGATTTTCCAAGTTCGCTCTGCCACAAAATAGTGCCGGTCTCATCAATCGCTGTGACCATAGATTGGCTGTCAAGTGTGTAAACTTGACCGCCCTGCGCGACGGGCGCGGCGGAAATTTGATGTCTTTTGCCGTCTCCCGCACCAATCCGGCGCGACCAGCTCAATGTCAACTCTGAGGGAAGCTCTGCATGTGCGGCGATGTGCTGGGCGTTGCCGCCTTGATGGGTCCAAGCCGGCAACAGGCTGTGGGCTCGGCAATCGCAGATCGGGCAAATCTTCCGCCAAAAAGCGCGCGTCGGTTTCCACAAAAACCGTGCCATCAAGCAATTCACGCTCCCCTTGCAAACGCGGATCGCTATTGGAACACCCTACGCCCAAACCCAAAAGTCCGATATAGAGCACCGCTTTTAGTCCCATGCGTG
>JGI20154J14316_10005029_pt1 | contig 9964 bp, 9 predicted proteins | sample COG_04_FD_14316 | JGI IMG/M metagenome (IMG submission 14316) | reverse complement strand
ACGGAGAGTAATTCTGTTAGAGAGGATCTCAGTAAGTTTATGACCACCTCTGACTGTCCTGATTGCGAAGGCACAAGACTCTGTAAATCAGCGCGAAATGTGTACGTCGACAACAAGCGTATAGAAGATATTGTCGCCATGCCCGTGGGTGAATGCTTTGACTACTTTGAAACCATTGATCTGCCCGGCCGGCAAGGGCAAATAGCTGAAAAAATCATCAAAGAAATCCGCGATCGTTTTTGCTTCCTAGTGGATGTGGGCCTTAACTATCTTTCCTTAAACCGCAGTGCTGAAACTCTTTCGGGCGGTGAAGCACAGCGTATCCGTCTGGCTAGCCAAATTGGTGCTGGATTAGTTGGGGTGATGTACATACTTGATGAGCCAAGTATCGGCCTGCATCAACGGGACAACGAACGACTTTTAAAGACTCTTGTTCGCTTGCGTGATTTAGGCAATACAGTCATTGTTGTTGAGCACGATGAGGACGCAATCAAGGCCGCTGATTATATTATTGATATTGGCCCCGGTGCGGGTGTCCATGGTGGTGAGATCGTTGCTATGGGCGACAGTGATGCTATCACCAGCAACCCGAAATCTATAACTGGTCAGTTTTTATCCGGTGTGCGTGGTATTAGAGTGCCTAAAAAGCGTCATATTAGCCAAGGCAAGTCATTGGATATCCTTGGCGCAAAAGCCAATAACTTGACGGGTATTGATGCGACTATTCCAGTGGGACTATTCACCTGTATTACCGGTGTTTCGGGTTCAGGTAAATCTTCCTTGATCAACGGCATTCTTTATCCTGCCGCTGCCACGGCATTAAACAAAGCCTCCACACTCAAACCGGCGGCCCATAAAGTTATCAATGGCTTAGAACATTTCGATAAGTGTATCGATATTAACCAGAGTCCCATTGGTAGAACCCCTAGATCTAACCCTGCTACCTATACTGGCATATTTACGCCTGTAAGGGAGCTATTCGCTGGCACCCAAGAGGCTCGTTCTCGTGGCTATACGCCTGGTCGATTTAGCTTCAATGTGAAAGGTGGTCGCTGTGAAGCCTGTCAGGGTGACGGTGTTACTAAGGTCGAGATGCACTTTTTACCGGATATCTATGTTTCCTGTGATGTTTGCAAAGGCAAACGCTACAATCGTGAAACTCTGGATATTACCTTTAAAGGTAAAAATATCCATCAGGTACTGGATATGACCATTGAAGATGCTAGCGTTTTCTTTGAATCAATTCCCAGTGTCTCTCGCAAGCTACAAACATTAATGGATGTTGGGCTTTCGTATATTAAACTCGGTCAGGCAGCGACTACTTTGTCTGGCGGTGAGGCGCAACGAGTTAAACTTTCCAAAGAGCTTTCAAAAAGAGATACAGGAAAAACACTCTACATTTTGGATGAGCCTACAACGGGGCTTCATTTTCATGATATTGAGCAGCTGCTATCCGTTCTGCATCGATTGCGTGATCACGGCAATACGGTGGTAGTTATTGAGCATAACTTAGATGTTATTAAAACCGCCGATTGGATTCTCGACTTAGGGCCGGAAGGCGGAGCGGGTGGTGGTAAAATTGTTGCCGCTGGAACCCCTGAGGATGTGGTTAAGGTCAAGGGTTCCCATACAGGTCGTTTCTTAAAACACTTACTGTAATTTAAACTTTTCGAGCTTCGTACTCTTTGATTAACTGATCCATGACCTGAGCGTCAAATTCACGAAGCCCACTGAGAACAAGTTTCTTTTCTCCACGACCCACGGCTTTTCCGCCATCGTTTATAGCAAAGTGTAAGGTCACATTGCCACGCTTACCCTCAACTTGCATATCGGCATTGATCAATTTGACCTCAGGCTTCTCAAGTTCGAGTTGATCAAGGTTAAGGGACATGGATTGATACATAACCAGCGGTCGGTTGTTATTAATCATTACCTGATGCTGCTCCATTAAGGGCACCAAAATATACGGAAAACTGTGACCTGAAAACGCCACATAGCTTTTGACTAAGTGCTCAATAGCCTTTGGATCTGAGTTGTTATCACCCTCTCGAACCAGCGTAAGATAAGCTTTTTCACGCTCATCCTTGATGACTAGTTCAGAGCTGTCTGAGGTCGGAAAGACCAGTAATTTATCGGCGGGGACTAAACCCGAAAAATCGAAATTCATCTTTTCGCTTAAACCATAATTATTTAGGCTAAGAGCAAAGAGAAGATCCCCTGGCACACAGAATCGCTTGGAATCTGGGTCATGGATGGGGTTGTAATCATTACAAATTTGTTTTGCGAACTGGCTGCCCTGCTCGCCACTGACACTAAATTGATTATCAGATTCTGTGTAAAAAGATTGTAAAAACATAGATTAGTCTAGTTCCGATTCAAATTCTTCAAGTAAATCCAGAGGCTCTAGTTCTTGACCCTCAAGATCTTCATTCCAATTAACCCCTGCCCTATGCACATCTTCGTGCATACCCATGAGCCAGTCATCCAGGAATTCTTCCATCGCAATGGCGACGGGTTCATAAACTGACCATTCATCAACGCAAAGCTGCTCTGCCAATGGCTTGTCCGACCAAAACGGAATAACGCCAACGTCGGCATCTTCGTCTGAGGGAACCATCGCCCAGTTACCTTCGCTATCACAGAGCCCCCAAACGCAACCCAGCTCAAGGCTTTCAACAATAAAGCGATCAAGGTTTTCTTGCAGATCTTCAGATAATGGCTGCATATCTATGCTCTTTTTACCTAGGACAAGTTAATTGGCGCAATGTTAACCGCTTTAGTATTCACTCGCCAGCATAAACTCTATTCAAGTATAAAATTAAAACTCAAAGTTTAGCCAGTTGAACGGGGTTTTTTGGTAAACTTACAGCATGAGTTTAGTTAGCCAATATCCCCTAGAATCCGCGATTCACCATAACCTTTATAGACTAAGTCTTATTCGGGCGGTGGTAATTTTTGGCCAATGTCTGGCGCTTATTTATTTTACAGCCTTTAAACCCTTGGGTTTGGCTGTCGCTGAAATTGCATGGGTCTTGGCTATCTATGCCTCTATTAGCGTTGCCACCGCCAATAGAGGTCGTTTTAAAATCACTATTACTAATAAAGAGTTTTTTATCCATCTACTGGTGGATATTATTTTCTTCAGTATTCTTTTGTACTTTAGTGGCGGCGCATCAAATCCATTTATCTCCTATTATCTAATTCCAATTAGTATTGCTGCCATCAGCCTGCCTAGAGCATACACAGCCAGTATTGCCCTCATCGCCCTTGTTGGTTATAGCCTTTTGCTTAACTATCATATTCCAGTGATGGCCATTGCCCCCTCGCATATGGGACATATTATGGCAGGCAATAATTTACATGTTTTGGGAATGTGGGCAAATTTTGCTATTAGCGCGGCGATTATTAGCTACTTTGTTAGTCAAATAGCCAGTGAATTAGAGCTTCAACAAAAAAACATTGCCGAACACCGTGAACAACAATTAGAAAACGAACAGCTTCTAGCTATTGGTACTCTGGCTGCGGGTACTGCACATGAATTGGGCACACCCCTGAATACCATGAGACTTCTCGTCGACGAAATGCAGCTTCAACAACCGTCTAACACCGATATTAATTTATTAAGCCAGCAAATAGATCAGTGCAAAATAACCTTGAAGCAATTGCAATCTACGGCCAATGAATCTACAGCTAGTCAATATTCTAACCAGACCCTACATAGCTATTTTGATCAATTAATTGAACGCTGGCAGCTGATGCGTCCCAAACTGAACGCCAAAGTCAGTTATGCTAAAAACGAATATCCAGCGCCAGAGATTCGCTTCCATCCAACCATTGCGCAGTCAATTTTGAACCTATTGAATAATGCTGCCGATGCTAGCCCATCAGAGGTTGAAGTCAGTGTAAGTTGGTCTGAGGCTGAAGTTATTATCTGCATAAAAGACTTTGGTGAGGGATATCAAGCCACAACCTCCAACGACTTAAAGCCCTTCTCTACTAATAAAGCAGATGGCTTAGGTTTAGGCCTGTTTCTTTCTCAGAATACTGTGACAAGGTTTGGTGGTTCAATCAGCTTAGATAAACTACCTGAGGGCGGCACAATGACTACCCTATGTTTGCCCCTTAATTTAACTAAGAACGCTGAGACTTAGCCTTGAACTACCTTGTTGTTGATGACGATCAGGCATTTTGCCAAGTACTATCCAGAGTCTTGATGCGTCAAGGGCATTCTGTGTGTATTGCCAATAACGGCCAGCAAGCCGCTGAGCACTGTAACAATGAATCAACCATTGAACGTGTTATTTTGGATTTAAAATTAGAACAGGAATCTGGCTTATCCATTTTGGTCGATATTAAGCAACGATTACCCAGTGCTGAAATTTTAATTTTAACCGGTTACTCGAGCATTTCCACCGCCGTTGAAGCCATTAAGTTAGGCGCCGTGAATTACCTCTGTAAACCCGCCAGTGCAGAAGATATTGTGCAGGCGTTTTCAGCTTCAGATAAACTCATAGAATCAATTTCGGCAACTCCAACATCGGTTAATCGCCTTGAATGGGAACATATACAGCGTGTACTTAATGATAATGATGGCAACATTTCAGCTACGGCGCGAAGCCTTGGGATGCATCGCAGAACATTACAGCGAAAACTTCAGAAAAAACCCAGTAAAACCTAGCTTTCTACATTAAAGTTTTTTACTGGCTTTCTAGTAGTTTTCTCTGGCCATAATAATAGCATCTTCAGTACCCAAACCGTTTCGATAGTAGTCTTTTCTTTCACCAATTTGTACAAAACCCAAACGCTGATATAGGCGAATAGCACGACAGTTACTGACACGCACCTCAAGAAAAAAAGATTCAATACTGGCTGGCATAGATTCTATAATTAAGGTCAATATTAACTGTCCATAACCCTGGCTTTGCACCTTGGGATGGATGGCTATTAGGTGCAGCTCAGCCTGTTGAGCAACCAAAGCAACCACGGCAAAACCGATAATTTCTTGCTTCTGTGTTATCACTAGCAATTTATTGATTGATTCATCTAACAACTTGTCTGACCATGGATAGGGAGAAGTTAACTGCTCAATAGCCTTGACCTCAGTTAGGTCAGAATTCATGGCATAGCGAAAATCTATATCAGGATGCTGTTCCAATAAGGCAGCAAAAGCAGGATTGGGTATCGCCAAAAACTGGCTCATGATCTAGTTCGAATCAGTCTGTGAAGAAAGATAGCCGCTGATTGTATGCCAAGCTTGTCGCTTGGTTTCCGGCTTATTCAGCAATGTTTCAAGTGTTGGGATACTGAGGGCCGTGACTGATTCTGAGAGCTCAACACAACCATCAACAACCTTATCTTTTTGCTCACCTGATAAGAACCAATCCTGAGCAGAGTCACCTAAAAACAAGACTGTTTTGGTGGGCTTAGAGGCAAGCTTAGATTTTATAAGCGTAGATAAAAACTCTCTCGCATCAGACTCATCACCTGACATACTTGGATGGGGAGGCCAATTAACAACATCAAACTGTGGCAAAGAAGCTATGTCACGATCAATGGCTCGAAGAATATTTTTTAAAAGGCTAATTTGTGATTGGTCTGGCAGCTGGTCATCAACTGCTGACACCACTAGCAATTGTTCACTGGGCTGCCAGAGGGCAAATTTTAAGGCTAAATCATGAGCAACCTCTGCCTCTATATTGATTGGCTTAGCCTTGGCAATAACCGGCTGTTTAGGCTCGTCTGTTACTGCCTCAATGACTGAGGCTATTTCAGCCGCCTGAGTGGCTGATGGCTCACTGACAGTCGCACCTGTATCCACAGTAATTTGAGGTTGTGCCTGTATGGCTTCAGCAGCATCCTCAGCAGTGATATCTTTGGGGCGATACTGAACGATACCCAGTGTCTGAAGATACTGGTTACGAACCTCAATATCATGCCCCTCGGACACTACACACCACCTAACTGCGGATGTAATCTGCCTGGGTTACCCATTAGCGTCAATGCATTGAGATATGCTTTTGCACTGGCCAAAAGAATATCGGTATCAGCACCCTGCCCATTGATAATTCGACCGTCTTTTTCTAAACGAACAGTCACTTCACCTTGAGAATCAGTGCCCTCAGTTACCGCATTCACAGAATAAAGCTGCAAAGTGGTTTGGCTGTTAATAAGCTTTTCAATAGCATTAAATATGGCATCTACAGCACCATCACCGCTGGCCTCTGACTGATGTTCTTGATCTTGATAGTTAATACAGATTTTTGCGTTTGGTAACTGCCCAGTTTTGGTCAAAACTTCAAGATCAATGACTGTGATGGCATCGTCTTCCGCTTCTATCTGCACATCAGAAACCAACGCTTGAAGATCTTCGTCAAAGATTTCACGTTTCTTATCAGCCAAATCTTTAAACCGAGTAAAGGCCTGATTAAAATCATCCTTACTCTCAAAATTAATGCCCAGTTCCTCTAAACGTGCTGCAAAAGCAGCGCGACCGGATAACTTACCTAGGGATAATTTATTAGTACTCCAGCCAACATCTTCGGCCCTCATGATTTCGTAGGTTTCTCGAAACTTTAAAATACCATCCTGATGGATACCCGACTCATGAGCAAAGGCATTAGCCCCTACAATCGCCTTGTTGGGCTGCACTGGGAAACCAGTGACAGAGGAAACTAATCGAGATATAGGAACGATCTGCGTAGTATCTATATCGGTCTGCACGGGGAAGATATCCTTGCGCGTGCGTATAGCCATCACAATCTCTTCAAGGGATGCGTTACCTGCCCGTTCACCCAAGCCATTAATGGTACATTCAACCTGTCGGGCACCGGCCTTAATCGCTGCTAAACTATTGGCTACCGCAAGCCCAAGATCATTGTGACAGTGCACAGAAAAAATGGCTTTATCCGCATTGGGTACAGTGTTTAAAAGACGTTCAATCATTGCGCCATATTCACCGGGATCGCTGTAGCCCACTGTATCAGGTAAGTTGATGGTGGAAGCACCGGCATTAATAACCGCTTCAGTAATCTGACACATAAAATCAAATTCTGTGCGACTGGCATCTTCTAAAGAAAACTCAACATCATCAATAAAACCACGTGCCAATTTAACCGCGGCAATAGCCTGATCCATGACCTGATCCGGCTCCATTTGCAGTTTGTACTTCATATGGATTGGTGAGGTAGCTATAAACGTATGAATACGGCCTGCTTCTGCACCCTTTAGTGCCTGTGCAGCGGCTTCAATATCTCCTTTAACAGCACGAGATAAGCTACATATCCGGCTCTCTTTTACCGTATTAGCGATTGCCTGTACCGCATCAAAATCACCCTGACTAGATACCGCAAAGCCTGCCTCAATAACATCCACGCCAAGTTTCTCAAGCGCCTTGGCAATACGAACCTTTTCATCTTTAGTCATAGATGCGCCTGGGCTTTGTTCGCCATCGCGCAAGGTAGTATCAAAAATAACTAAATTGTCTTTTGCATTCATGGTTGTGTTCCTGAATAACTGCCTTCGGCAGTGAAGACAGTATTGTAAAACTTATTTACCCATAAGGGGATAGAATTCCGTCTTAGATTTATATAATACAGACGAAAAAGAAACAAAAATTAGGAAAAAAGAAAGAAGCCCCTCAGGGCAGGAGGCGCACAACAAGACGAATCAAGTCAGATGGGACAGGATTTTGAATAGTTTGAGTATTGTTGGGAAAATTTAACATGAACTAAGAATAGCAAACAAAAATAATAAAATCGAATTTAGGCTAAATCGTAAAATTTATTATTGAATAAAAACACTTAGTAAATAATTTTTAATCTAGAATGATATATATAAGTAAATATTTTATAGGCATATGTATCTTTATTCAATAATCTGGTGACAGGAAGTTGCTAGTAAGTGCACGCAAGGAGAGCTATATCAACAGTAAATCTTATTTGGATAAGTCGGTTTTTTTTCATGGCATCCTGTCATGCAACTCTAAAATGCACAAACTTTTTGAAACTATTTGCAAAGCTGCAAAAACAGATGCATCAATTTATATCTCGGGGGAAACCGGTGTTGGTAAAGAATTAGTAGCAAAGGCTATTCACGCGCAGAGCCTAAGGGCTGACCAGCCTTTTATAGCCGTTAATGTGGCTAATTTTTCTAGCGACTTACTGGAATCACAGTTATTTGGCCATAAAAAAGGCGCTTTTACCGGTGCACATAACAACAGTAAAGGTCTCTTAAATGCCGCAGAAAACGGTACCCTATTCTTAGATGAGGTCACCTGTTTAGCTTCAAATACTCAGGCAAAACTATTGAGGGTACTTCAAGAGAAACAGTATTATCCAGTTGGCGATGTTCAGCTTCAAAGCTTTTCTGCTTGCGTTATATCAGCATCTAATCTGAGTCTTGAGGATGCTATTAAGCAGCAGCAATTTCGTGAGGATTTACGCTATCGACTCGAGGTAATCCCCCTACTCGTGCCGCCCCTAAGAGAGAGAAAAGATGACATTATCCTGTTATTTGAATATTTTTTAAGCCAAGCATCTACAAGGGAACACTGGATCATTGAGCCTGATTTACAAAATAGGCTTATCAACTACTCATGGCCTGGGAATATTAGAGAGCTAGAAAACTGTGCCAAATTTACCGCAGCTATGAGCAACAGCGGACAACTCGAGTTATCGAATCTACCCGATAGCATTCAAACAGCACTAAAAAAAGATATTCCTGAGCAATTAATTTCTGATGAAGTCAAAAAGATAACCCAAGCACTGATTCAAAACTGTAGTAATAAAACTAAAACTGCAAAACAACTGGGTATTAGTCGCATGACATTATGGCGCAAGATGAAAACCCATAATCTATAGTGCCTCATAATATTATTAATAGTGCCTCATAAAATTATTTATTTTTCTCTTCCCTGTTACAGTCTTTGATACAACTTGTTACATTTTTTACACTATTACAACAGTAAAAAAATAATAAACTATTGAAATTAAACAGAAAAATTAAATTATTCATATTGGCATAGTTTTTGCAACTATTAAATAGAAAACCCAAAAATGAACTATCGCCTACAGGGACTATAGTTCTAAATTTTAACAAGGATCTTAGTTAATAAAACAGACAGGAGTTACAACCATGAAAATATTTAAATTTTTACTCGTTACAGTCACCAATTTTTTATTCTTTTTTTCACAATCAGCTTTAGCCGTCTATGGCACGGATGATGTTCCCGATAATAAAGGGGAAAAAACAGTTTCCGTTGGCGCGGAAGTCGAGATCAATGAATTTGTCCTCCTAGATACTATGCCTAGTGTCGAGCTATATTACTTCCCCTACAGCGCTCACAACGCTATTGAGGCCGACGGTGATGATGCGCCTGGTAGTGCAGGATCAGTATTTGTCGGTGGCGGCATTATTAAATGGCATGCCAACATAGATACCAACATTAGTATTGATGATTTTACCTTGACTCATACAGATACAAGCCTCACTGAACGAAATGAGGTTCCAGATGCTAAATTGTATGTAAATTTAGACTACGTATATCCAGCCACTGAGCAAGCTGCTATTGCCAGTCTTTCTTTTAATAACTCTTGGGGGGCTGAGGCTGGTGACATGAGTGGTGATATGACTCAGGCTTATAACCTTGTGGGAACTGATAATCCAAGCTATACCTTCGAGTCCGGTAATGGTTACACAGACTTTGCAACCAAATACTATATGACCATTAGACTTGCAGATGCTGGATCTGTTCAACAAGCGGGTATCTACCAAGCCTCTGCAACAGTTCGAGCCGTGGCCAGCGTATCTAATTAATTTATTCCATACAAAAAATATGAAAGCCAGCCTAAATTTTTGGGTTGGCTTTTTTTTTATTATTTAAATAATCCATTGATCAAATAGCAATTGTGCTATTCTTTTAAGTATAGAAAATTAACCAAGGATAGGTTGCCTAATGAAAATAAAT
>JGI20154J14316_10005007_pt1 | contig 9997 bp, 10 predicted proteins | sample COG_04_FD_14316 | JGI IMG/M metagenome (IMG submission 14316) | reverse complement strand
GGAATAAAGCTGAAGAGGATGCCTTCCTACAGGTAAATCCTTGTCATAGGTGGCTCCAGCAGTGGGACGATTAACACTAGCAAATGTTCCCCCGTTGCCGCCAGCCATTGTCCAGATTTTAGCGGGCTCATAGCCAGTTGGATCACTCATGTTTGCTGTCCTTTATTTTCAAAACAAGTCTCTCACTCCAGCAGTACCACTGTTTCTGAGCTTAGTTTAGTCATTGAACTTCAATATGATATTGTTTCAGTTTAACAGTATGTGCTCACACAAAAAAGCCTGCCAGTACACAGACGCAAATTCATTTCCTAGTCTGTTGCGCGGTTGGTAACACTAAAAGAGTAACTCAGCAGCAATTCAGACAATTTTCAGGGTTGATTTTGAAGCATTGGAAAGAAACCGTTTTAGAAATATTCTCATAATATTCAGAAAAAACTTTTGATCTACCTAAATTTAAAGAGCTCCATTTTTCGCTTTAAATTGTAATTTCTAAGGACAGCCCTCGACCAAAAAAATACACTACACTACGCCGATAGTCAGATCTTTGTACCTGAGACAAACAGACGATTTTGAAATAAGCCGTGCTCAAATCACCTCTAAACCTGCATTTTGGTTAATCAGCCACATACTGTGGCGCAGATGCCAAAAACTGACCAAAAGCTTCAGCATTTGGATAACTAAATTGTTCAGCCAATGGGTTTGGACGCGTCTTTTTAGCCGCTCCTATATCAGCAAGAACCTCATCAAAATGTTTGAAATGGAAAGGCGCAGAGCACAGCCCACCATAGACTTGCGCAGCTGGCCGCTTGTTACGTTTCCAATCAAGCATATCTTCGATGTTTCGATTCATCTGCTCAGCAGTCGGTTGATTAGCTAGTTGATCATCAGCATAGCGTACCAACCAGTTTGCGATCATCTCGGCGCTCAAGACAGTACAAAAGGACGAATTAAAACCAACAAATCCCATGTCCGGAAGGTCAGGGTTCACAGATAAACGATAGGTTCGATACTGACCATCGGCCTCGATTAGCTTATCCTGGTATTCTTGCGGCAGGTAGGGAACCCCAAGTTTCCAACCCACAGCTAGGATGGAAACATCGGTCGGTACACGATCGCCCGTATTCATCACAATATCTTTGCCCTCGTACTTCTCAAAAGTACCCTGAATTGGCTTGATCTTGCCGTCCTTTAGGGCTTCAAATAAACCGGGTGTAACGATCGGAAGCGAGCATGAGGCCTCATTTTCAATCGGAGTATTCGGCACCATGTTGTACTTTTTGAGACCAAGCTGAGTTTTTAGCAGTGTTTCAAGTCCTCGAAAGTTTACCCAAACTAAAGGATAAGTGACGGCTGCAAACAACTTTTTTAGCGGTCCACGCCCCCAGCCGTTGAACTGCATTTCCTGTGCGCGCATATACAAAAGTCGCTTAAAATTGATACCACCCACAAAATATGGTACTCTCCAGATAGGTTCACGATAAACCCAAGTCACGCTGGTAGCACCGTTTTGTACAGCGTTAACCGCTATGTCTGTGGCAGATTTAGAGCCACCCAGAACCGCCACGCGTTTTCCATCAACCATTTTGGGATTAGTGTATTGAGAAGAATGCATTACCTGCCCACCAGCATTTTGAAAGGCATCTTGCCCCGGGTGACTGATGATGTTTTTGTCTGAAAATTGGCCCGTGCATACGGAAACAAAATCGAAGTCTTCGGACCAAGTGTAAGAACCAGACTCAATTATAAGTGTCCAACCCGGTTGTCCATCGTTGCGACGATCCATCGATTTAATGTTTGTATTGAGTTTGAATAAGCGGGCTAGGTTATGTTTATCAGCATATGAATGCAAATAAGCGTGGACCTGCGGCCCTTTTGGCCACTCTGGGTATTCGTCCGGCATCGGATGATCTGTGAAGCAATAGAGATCTTTTGGTGATTGGGTTTGAACATCCGGATAGGATCTACTGAGTTCCCAAACTCCGCCAAAATCATGGCTTCGTTCAAAGCCAACCACGCGATGCCCACGTTCGTCGAATGCTTTAGCCGCAGCTAAGCCGCTGACACCGCCACCAATGACTGCAACTTTTTTTCTTTTAACAGTTGAAGCCATCTCTTTAACCTTCGTCCGGTGGAGGTAAGAAATCAACCTCGTGCAGTGCCGATAATCGCACTAATTCAGCCGGGTCAGTTACTCCGTCCAGTGCACCAAAAAGATCAAAGAGCTTACGAGCTGGCGCTACTCCAAACACACAAGTTACTTCACCCTCAGAGCGGTTAAAAATACCATGTGCTTCGCCCATTGGCATGCGGACAGTATCGCCCGGGCCAGCTTTGTGAACATCGCCAAGAAATTCAACCTCGAGCTCTCCTTCCAGCATTGTAACCCATTCATCCTGCGTGGAATGAATGTGCGGCGGAACAAATGTATCTGCGGGTATCGTTGCGTGCCAGATTAGGGCATTTGGTGTATGCAGTTTCGGCACATATGTATGCCCAACAACATTCCAACTTATTCCATCCAAACCGCTATCGGCTGGCGTAATTCCCTTATCCATTTTCAATCTCCTTTTTGTTGTTTGAACATATATAAGGAAAAAAATTGGCCTATTATCCGAATTACGACTCAATCGTCCTAATTTATTTTAAGTTTGAAGATTTGTAGAAAAAGCGTACCTTGTTTTTGAGGAATGACATGAATCTCTACGCTCAACCAAACGAACGATTGGCTAACCACCCCTTATTTCGTACAAAGGATGTGGACGAGGCCCGAAGCTGTGTTGCTGAAAAGTTTTGTGACCATAAACTTGAGGCCTATGGTCGTAATGCGGTTGTCGATGTGCGTCACAATCATGCCGCCGGATTTGATGTCTCCGTAAACTATCTTCAGTATGGTGGAAATGTTTCAATAGATCCGGGACATCTCGGATCGTTTTATCTAATTCAAATTCCTCTTTCTGGCGGAGCAATTATAAAACATTGCGGAGTTGAAATTCTTGCCGATAATTGTACGGCGACCGTTCTGAATCCAGATCGTGCAACTAAAATGTTTTGGCGCCACGATTGCAGAAAACTACTTTTGCAAATTGACAAAACACATTTAGAAAAAGTGGCGCGTGCTTTGATTGGACGAGATATTCCCGGTCCAATCCGTTTCCACCCGAGGCTTGACTTACAATCCAAGAATGGAATTTTTCTTCGTAAATCTATGCTATCCTGTGCATTGGCGGCGGAGACTGGTCAAATCTTTGATGGTCGGCACGTTTTGAAAGATCGACGAATTGAGCACGACCTAGCTCTCGCTCTACTGAGCCACCATGATAACAATTTAACCCACATAATTGAAAATGCGAAGGATCATATCCTGTCACGCGATGTAAAACGAGCGGTTGAATTCATTCACGCCAATTATGCTGAACAGCTGACCATGTCAGAACTTGCACAGGCCGCAGGCGTTTCAATACGAACACTGCAGAAAGGGTTCCAACGAGAATATGCTCAAAGCCCTATGACTTACTTAAAGAATATTAGACTGGACATGTCACATTATCTTCTTGCCCAACGGCGTGATGATAACACCGTTACTGATGTCGCCTATTCTTCCGGATTTTCTCATCTGGGACGGTTTTCCGCAGATTACAAGGCCCGCTTTAACTGCTCTCCCCGCAACACTGATGCTTGGTTGTGCTGCTGATCTCTTTTCAGTTCAACAATATTATCTCGCACAAAAAAGTATACCAATACACAAACACTGTGTTTGAAGACTATGTTGCAAACACAGTGTTCAACTCAGCGTTTCCAGCATACTTTAGGCAGAAAAAGTGCGCTACGTACAATACGCCATGTGTCAAAACTTAAACTAATTTAGCTATGATCATAGCTATTATTTGATACAGAAAGCCAATAGATAAGACTAACGGTAAGCGCCGCGGTCACCGCAGCATGTAATATTTCAGCGGACAGAAGCGTCAGCATGTAGCCAGTTATCAATGGACCACAGGCTGCTCCAAAATCCCGCCAAGCTTGCATGCGTGCAAGAGGACCGATTGGGTCGTCGTCAAGTGCGAGTTCTTGTGTAACCACTGCCGGTCCAAGAGACGCAAGTGCTCCGCGAAAAATCAGCATAATGAGCGCTCCCAGAATTGTGAGGCCGAGGGCGATCAAACCAAAACCTAACGTCATCATAAATGTAGCTGTAACGAAGACTCTTCTCACACCAAACCGATCTGCTATCCAACCAAATAGAGGTGCCGCGATCGCCTCACCAAAGTGGCGCATAGCCAGCAATGCACTCCCAGCCACCACCGCATCAGACAGCGATGTATCTCGAGCGAATATTAAAGTTATTGAGATAGCGAATACCCCGTCGACGCCATACCCCTGCAAAAAGTAAATCACGTCGATCGGTTTTGGTCGTACAAGCGACGGTGGGCTTTCACGCTTAATTACATCACCCCGGCTTATGGGCAGATTGAACGCTATTATAAGTGATAAGGCAGTCGGGACCGCAAGGAGAAGAAAAGTTATTTTTGGCCCATAGTGTACAACAAGCCAGGCTCCCGTAAACAGTGCCAATATAGGACCTAGACGCTGAATCGCCTGTCCAATACCAACGCGGATTCCAATTTTTGAACGATATTCAACTGCATAAGATAGAGTTGCGAGCACAAGAACTGCGTAGGTCAGGCCCCATAAAACTCGAGCTAGTAGGATAATAGCAGGGCCGTCTCCCAAGCCATACATAGCAGTGCTAGCAGTTGCTGCAATCGAAGCAACTATGCACATACGCCGGACACCTACAGTTTGAGTTAGGCGTGCCAAAATACCGTATGCGAAGACCCTAACGAACCTGTTGACAGACAACATCACGCCGACCAAAGGCAGGGTCAGACCAAAGTCTTCGGCGTAAGCTGGCAGAACAGCATAGAGCAGCGCGTCCCCAAGCAGAGCCAAGGACATGATCGATGACGAGCCAATAATAGCATGCCATCCATTGCTGGTCCCGTTATTCATGATGGCAAACCTTTTCAAGTATTTTAGGGAAGTGCGGGCCTTGCCGCCAATACGCTAATGAAATGCTGAGGTATGCTGAAAAATTACGTTAGCGCGGATAACAGAAAACTTGTAATTGGCCCAGATAATGGCGGCAATCTTTCAAAGTAAGGGGTGTTTGCCAGTGTCTCACAAGAGGCTCCAATGCTGGTATAATATTCCCACTAAGAAAGCACCAGAAAGTGACAAAGCGATGTATAGAGCGAAGACCTGAGGCCGGGCCAGCGCCCAGACTGCCATTGCAGCTGGAATTGAGGTGACACCTCCTGCAACAAGAAATGCCATAGCCGCACCCGGTGCCATGCCTTGCTCCATAAGCCGTCCAACCAGAGGTAGCGCAGCATAGCCGTTTAAATAAGCTGGAACGCCCACCAAAGTTGCGGTGATAATCGGCATGAGGCTTTCACCCCCAATCGCAGCAGTAACTGTCTCAGCGGGCACCCAAGCCAGCATCAAACTTTCTAGGATAAAGGCTAAAGTCAGCCACTTGGCCAAAAACAACGTTGTCGTCAAAGCCGTATTTCCAAAACTTGCGCGGCGTTCGGACTCGGTCCAAAAACGCCATATAATGGGTTTCGGCTTACGGATTTTCGCACCACCGCAGCCACCATTTCCGAACCCTTCGCGTAGGGGATCAGCAAGGGCTCCGTTTTTCATTAAGATATGCACGATAGTTCCGCCGAAAACCCCAAGTCCTATGGCTGCAATCGCTTTGGCCGCTGCAAACTCGAAGCTAATCATGCCAGCCGTTAGCACAAACATGGAGGGGTCCATGATTGGCGAGGCAAGCCAAAAGGCCATAACTGCCGAAAGCGGCACACCCATTGCCAACAGAGCCGCAATTAGTGGGATAACCCCGCAGGAGCAAAAAGGAGAAATGCCTCCGGCAAGTGCACCCATTCCGATCATCAATAGGGGCGTACCAGTAAAGGCTTTGGCGATCAGATTGTCGGCTCCAGTGGCACCTGCCCATGCAGCGATAGCAATCGACAATACCAGAAAGGGTGCTGTGTTAAGCAACGCTGAACCGACAAAGAATGCACTTTGGGCAGACTGTGAGCGGTCAAATATAAAAAGTAAGCCAAATAATATTGCCGAGATGAGCCACACCTTCTGTGCCTGCCAAAATTGGCGTATTGCAATCCAAAACTCAGAAGGCTCATGAGTGATATCAGACATAACGAAGCCTCCAAGGTTTTAGCCGATTAAAACAATACGCGTCATTCGCACGTATCATGCAATCTCTTCCTTAGATCTCACGGCAACACCGACACAACATTCGGAGGTCAAAAAATCAATTAAGTTGTTCATGGATAAATAATCCACACAATTTAAAACTTCACGTCCGCGTTTTTCTTGAAGAATGAGGCCGCAGCTTACTAACGAAGAAAGGTGGTGAACAAGTGTTGAAGGCGCAATATTTAGTTGGTCTCCAATATCGCTGATCCGCAAACCATTCTCTCCTGCTTTCACAAGTAGGCGGAAAATTGACAACCGGGCGTCATGGCCAAGGGCTGAAAAGGCGCGTGCGTGTGAAATATTTTTATTCATTCCAGATAATAAAACTATAAAACTAGTTTTGTAAATTCTTAACTTCAATTGTTACATTTGGGTAGGTTTTACAAAGCCTGTTTCGAAGTCTTACACTAGAGGCCTTCTCCTCGTCCTCTAAGGAAGTTTAAGTAGTGTTGATAAATTCAACAAATAAACAAACACTGTATCGCCTAGCTGTGCCTTGTAGTTAGCTGACCTACTTTCATGAGAAGCACACCAAAACTAAATTTCCTCTAAAAACTGGGTCAACGCTTGCCATGACTTTTGGTCTGCAGAAGCATCGTAATCTCTAGATCCGTCAACTGTAAAAGAATGACGAGCACCACCATAAATTTCTGCATCATGCTCCACACCAGCCTCTTGCAACTGGTTCATCAAATTAGCCAAGTCAACCATGCCCGAGATGGGATCAGCTGATCCATGAAGCAACAAAACCGAGCCTTTGGTTTGAGCATAATCTTGTCCCTCGGGCGTGTTAAGTCCACCGTGAAAGCTAACAAATCCATCAAGGTCCATTGCCGCGCGAGCAGCCTCTAAAACCGCCGCACCTCCAAAACAATATCCAATTAGGATGTTTCTGGAGCCTACACCCAGGGCGTTAGAAGCCGCGTTTATAGCTGTTTTTATACGGGTCCGAAATTCATCTCTGTTTTTATAAAGTGCCCCAGTTTCGCGTCTATAATCCTCAAAGCCCTCAAGTTTTGCCTCAACACCAAAAAGATCCAACGCTATTGCAGTGAACCCTAAATCGGCGAGCATTCCAGCCCTTTTCTGTTCATAGTCAGTGAGGCCGTTCCAGTCATGAATGATATATACGTTTCCCTTTGATTCAGTTTTTGGGAATACAGCAAAAGCTCTAAACTGTTTATTCCCAATCGTATAATCAAGGTATTGTGAGTGTGCACCGGCACTTACCACAGAAGAACTGAGCCAGATGGTGGTTAAAATAGAAACTATCAATTTAAGCATTTCGAAACTCTTCAATTTACAGGTTTTAATCTATGAAGTGGTGCTATTTTTTGAAAAGAAAAGCAAATGATAAAGTCTACAGATTCACAAACACTATGTTCTAATAACTATGTTGCAAACACTGTGTTCGAAGAACTATGTTGCAAACACTGTGTTCAACACAGCGATTCCAGCATACTTTGGACAGAAAAGTGCGCTACGAGTGCGCTACGACTGCCTTAATGCCCATTGGAGCAGCATTTTGTTACGCGGCTTCTATGGTCACTTTAAGAAGTTTCGATAAATCAGTTTCAAGCGCCATTTTATATTTGTACTCCGCTTCAGCAGCAGCATTCGGGGCCATTTTATTGGCTACTGCAACTGTTGATTTCAGTCCAATTCAATCATTTAAAGACGGATTGTTAATTTTTAGTATGGCTATATGTGGCGGCTTTGGCGTTATTTTCTTAATGTATGCTTTCCGTAATGCACCAGCAGCAGTTCTTGCGCCCTTTAGTTATTTTGGCATCATCACTGCCTTTTGCTTTGGATGGTTCATTTTTGATGAATTTCCAATCGACACCCTATTCCCTGGCATTTTCTTAATAATATTTTCTGGCCTGACTATCCTCTGGAGAGAACAACGCCAGAAGAATGAGTAGCTGTGACTCGTTGTCCATAAAATAGATATTTAAACTTCCAAACAGTATAAAAAAATCAATGGAATTTTTGTTTGCACCGTTTCACGTTAGAAACTGTAAAAGGCGGTAAAACGCTCATCAGCATAAAACCTCATAGAACACATATTGTATGAGATTATAGCTGATCTCATTGAAATCATTGAAGATATTCTGTGACAGATTTCGGTCGCCCAACCTAAACCTCAGACTTTATACTCAGAGCTAACAAAACATTAGGTTTAAGGAGCTTTGAAATGCGACAGGCACAAACACTAAATGAAGCACAGTTTCGCAGAATATTACACTACTGCCGCAGTCGTCGTCATCCAGTTCGTGACACAACAATATTCATGGTTAGCTTTTATGCAGGCCTGCGCGCCAAAGAGATTGCGGCGCTTGAACTAGGCGATGTTTTTGATGAGACAGGCGCTGTGCGGGAGCAGTTCATTCTTGGCGTGGATCAAAGTAAAGGCGGGCAGCGCAGAACTGTGTATCTCAATCAGCGTTTAAGAAAAGCGCTTGCCACATACGCCAAAAGCAAATGTTTAAGAGAATTAGATCGTCCTCTATTTGAAAGCCAAAAGGGCGGTCACTTTTCTGCAAACACAATGTGCCAGCTATTCCTCGATATTTACAAAGCTTGTGGGCTTAAAGATGCGTCCAGTCATAGTGGACGGCGCACATACATCACGCGCTTGGCAAACAAAGGCGTAGGTGTAAGATTGCTGGCGGAACTTGCTGGGCATTCGCATATTTCCACTACTCAGAGATATATTGATGTGAATAGTGATCAGCTTAGTCAGGCCGTGGAGTTACTCTAAATCCACCCAAACAGGTTCTACTTTGATTTTTTCAAAGAACGCCTGCAAGCCTTCCAACGTGATGCCCAATGTACGATCATTAACCAAGGGGTGCACATAGATCTGCTTGCAGCTTTTCAATCCACTATCAATGAACAGATGAACTCCCGTTTTAACACCATTGATCATAGAGAGCGGTGTTACAGCACCAGGCCGAACCCCTAAATTTTCCATCAATCTTTCTGCAGATCCAAAAGACAACCGCCCAATTCCTAGTTTCGTATTCAGAGTTTTGAGATCTATCTGTCTGTCTTGCTCAGCAACCAAAAGCACGTTGCGCTTTTTGTTATCTCGAAAATAGAGATTTTTAATATGACCTCCACCCTGTTCTGAAGATAGGAACTGTCCTTGAACCTTCTTGGAATCTTCCACGGTTCTCAGAGGCACATGGTCTGAACGGGTGTACGTAATCCCCCAATTATCCAGCTGTTCCATTATCGCATCTGATGAGATTGGAAGGCTGTCTTGATATTTTGATGAGGCATCAACCGTGTCGTTCATTCTAAAACCTTTTCCTCAAACTCTTCTTTGCTTAATTCATAGCGCTTGCCTGTGAGCATCTCTTTACGCAATCGTGGTGTCAAATGGCTGTAATGACGCTCAATCATAGCAATGCTGGTGCCCATCTGTATGGCCAGCGTGTGTATATCCATACCATCGTTGAGCAGTGCAAATGTGGCGTAGGTGTGTCTGAAGCTATAAAGGGTTCGGTTCTGTCCAGTGCGGGCGCATGTGAGCAACCCTGTATCAATCATAAGCCGCTTGAACGTCTGCCTTAGGTTTTGGCTTGCTGTGCCATCTGGCAATCTAAACACTGGCAAATCAATCTTGGCTTTGATGAGATCTTCAAAGCTCTTGTCTGCAACATCAGGACACCAACCTTGGATGCGCTTGAGATAATTGACG
>JGI20154J14316_10005005_pt1 | contig 10001 bp, 10 predicted proteins | sample COG_04_FD_14316 | JGI IMG/M metagenome (IMG submission 14316) | reverse complement strand
CACGATGGAGTGGGCTCTGAGCTTTTATTGCTATCATCTATCGCCCAAACCCCCGAGGTGACTTACCTGATAGAAGATCCAGAGCTCTCAAAAAACAAAATCGCACAAAGCATCATAGGGTTGTGCAAAGAAGATTTGAGCGCAATCTCAGTCAATATGGTTAATTTGTTGGCTGAAAATAAGCGCTTAAATCTTATTGATGCAATTTTTGTTAGCTACCAAGAATTACTAGAAGAACATAATAAAACTAGCTCTATTGTTGTCAATGTCGCCAACCTTCCATCAGAAGAGAACAAAAAAATAATCATACAAAAACTTTCCACCTCTTATGGGGAAGGTTCTAACATAGAATTTGTAGAAGACCCATCCATTATGGGTGGTCTCTCAATAAAGATTGGAGATGAAACGCTAGATCTCTCCATTCGAGGAAAAGTCAAAAAATTAGTAAATCAATTAAATTTTTAAGGTAAAAAAATGAGTCAATTAAATCCATCAGAAATATCCAGCGTTCTTAAAGAGAAGATAGCTGGCCTTGACCTCTCAGCTGAGAGAAAAAATGAGGGCATTATTGTTAGTGTCTCCGACGGAATTGTTAGAATCCATGGTATGGGCGATGTGATGTATGGAGAGCTCATTGAATTTGAAAATGGCATTCTGGGTTTAGCCTTAAACCTTGAGCAAGATTCTGTTGGTGCTGTTGTACTGGGTGACTATCTTGACCTAATTGAAGGACAAAAAGCAGTGTGTACAGGAAGAATTTTAGAGGTTCCGGTGGGAGAGGCTTTGCTTGGGCGTGTTGTTGATGCTCTTGGAGCGCCAATTGATGGTAAGGGTGAAATCAAAACAACAGAAACTGCTCCAGTTGAGGTGTTGCTCCCGGGGTTATTGCCAGGCAATCAGTTGATCAGCCAGTTCAAATCGGCCTTAAGGCTGTTGATGCGATGGTGCCGATTGGAAGAGGACAAAGAGAGTTAATTATTGGCGACAGACAAACTGGTAAAACAGCGGTTGCCATTGATGCAATTATTAATCAAAAGGGCACAGGGATTAAATGTATCTATGTTGCCATTGGCCAAAAACAATCAACAGTTGTTAATGTGGTAAAGAAGCTAGAAGAGCATGGCGCCTTAGAGCACACAATCATTGTTTCAGCCTCAGCTTCAGACCCAGCTCCAATGCAATATTTATCAGCTTATGCTGGTTGTTCTATGGGAGAGTACTTTAGAGACAAAGGTGAGGATGCCTTAATTGTTTACGATGATTTATCAAAACAAGCTGTAGCCTATAGACAGGTTTCACTTCTTTTAAAAAGACCTCCCGGAAGAGAAGCCTATCCAGGGGATGTGTTTTATCTTCACTCAAGATTACTAGAAAGAGCCGCTCGAGTTAATGCAGACTATGTTGAAAAAGCCACTAATGGCAAAGTAAAAGGAAAAACTGGCTCACTCACAGCCCTACCTATTATTGAAACCCAAGCAGGAGATGTATCTGCCTTTGTGCCAACCAACGTTATTTCTATTACAGACGGTCAAATATTCTTAGAGACTGATCTATTTAATTCTGGCGTTAGACCGGCGATTAATCCAGGTATTTCTGTTTCAAGGGTAGGTGGAGCTGCTCAAACTAAAATTATGAAGAAGCTCAGTGGTGGCGTAAGAACCGCATTAGCACAATACAGAGAGCTGGCAGCTTTCTCTCAGTTTGCATCAGACCTAGATGAAGCAACTAAAGCCCAGCTTGCTAGGGGTCAAAGAATCACTGAGCTCATTAAACAAAAACAATATACCCCTATGAGCGTTGCACAACAATCTCTCAGTATTTTTGCTGCAGACAGAGGATACATGGATGATATCCCCGTAGAAAAAGTAGGAAGTTTTGAGGAGGCCCTCCATAGCTTCTTTACTTCAGAAAAAGCAGATCTAGAAAAAAGTATCAATGACACAGGTGATTGGAATGACGACATTGAGAAACAATTCACAGAAGTGGTTGAGCAGTTTAAAAAAACTCAAACGTTTTAATTTAGATTAATAATGGCAAACACCAAAGAGGTTAGAAAACAGATTGCGAGCATTAAAAGCACGCAAAAAATAACTTCGGCTATGGAAATGGTTGCTGCTAGCAAAATTAGAAAAACTCAGGGCGAGATGCAACTTGGCAGACCTTATTCTGAAAAGATCAAAGAGGTTATTTCTCACATTGCAACATCAAGCTCAGAATACTCCCACCCCTTTTATGAAAACAGAGAGCCCAAAAAAGCATGTTTTATTGTTGTGAGCTCTGACAAGGGTTTATGCGGCGGTTTAAACATTAACCTTTTTAAAAGTGTCATCAATAAAGCAGCAGAGCTTAATGCTCAAGGCGTTGAATCTAGTTTTGCTTTAATTGGTGTAAAAGCAGCCAACTTTTTTAAAACAGTGGGTGGGAATGTGGTGGCCAATGCTCAAAAACTGGGTGACAAGCCAGATCCTGATATGTTGATTGGTTTAACCAAAACAGTTTTAGATTTACACAAAGAGAAAGATATTGATCAGGTTTATCTTTGCAGCAATAAGTTTATCAACACCATGACTCAACAACCTACAGTTCAACAACTTATTCCATTGCCAGCAATAGCTGATGATGGCTTTGCCTCGACTCATTGGGATTATATTTATGAGCCAGAGGCCAAGGAATTGCTAGAGGGCTTAATGACACGATATATCGAGTCTCTTATTTATCATGCGGTCGTTGAAAACAATGCATGTGAACAGGCAGCTAAGATGTTAGCAATGAAAAATGCCACAGAGAATGCAGGGGATTTGATTAAAGAATTAGAACTTTTATATAACAATGTAAGGCAAGCAGCAATTACTCAAGAGTTATCTGAGATAGTTGGCGGCGCGGCTGCGGTTTAAGGAGAAAAAAATGAGTAATGGTTTAATAACACAAATTATTGGAGCGGTTATTGATGTGGAGTTTGAAAAAACTAACATCCCAAAGGTATATGAGGCAATTATTATCTCTGATACTGGAACAGTTTTAGAGGTTCAACAACAGCTGGGCGATGGCATTGTTAGAGCAATTGCCATGGGTACAACTGAAGGGTTAAAAAGAGGTTTAAAGGTAGAGCGCACCAATGCACCTATCTCTGTTCCCGTTGGAGAGAAAACTCTTGGCAGAATTATGGATGTTTTAGGCAACCCTATTGATGAGTGTGGTCCAATTGGCGCAGAAACAACCATGCCTATTCACAGAAAGCCCCCAAGCTACATGGACCAATCTCTTTCTGATGAGCTATTAGAAACAGGAATTAAGGTGATTGATTTGATTTGTCCTTTTGCCAAGGGCGGTAAAGTGGGCTTGTTTGGCGGAGCTGGTGTGGGCAAAACGGTAAATATGATGGAGCTGATCAATAACATTGCTACAGAGCACTCAGGTCTCTCAGTGTTTGCTGGTGTGGGAGAGCGAACAAGAGAAGGAAATGACTTCTACTACGAGATGCAAGAATCAGGCGTGGTCAATATTGAAAAACCAAGTGAATCAAAAGTGGCCATGGTTTACGGTCAAATGAATGAGCCTCCAGGAAATAGATTAAGAGTGGCTTTGACTGGACTCACCATGGCTGAAAAATTTAGAGATGAAGGAAGAGATGTGTTGTTGTTTATTGATAACATCTATCGATACACCCTTGCCGGTGTAGAGGTTTCAGCTCTACTGGGAAGAATGCCATCAGCCGTCGGATATCAGCCAACATTGGCTGAAGAAATGGGCGCACTACAAGAAAGGATTACCTCAACCAACGATGGTTCAATCACCTCTATTCAAGCCGTGTATGTTCCAGCGGATGATTTAACGGACCCATCCCCAGCGACAACTTTTGCTCACTTGGATGCAACAGTTGTACTTTCCAGACAAATTGCTGAGCTTGGAATTTATCCTGCAGTGGATCCACTAGACTCTACCAGCAGACAGTTAGATCCATTGGTCGTTGGTGAAGAGCATTATAATGTTGCTCAAGGCGTGCAAGGTGTCTTGCAGAAGTACAAAGAGCTTAAAGACATCATTGCAATTTTGGGAATGGATGAGCTATCTGAAGAAGATAAATTAGCAGTGTCGAGAGCAAGAAAAGTTGAAAGATTCTTATCACAGCCGTTCACAGTGGCAGAAGTTTTTACAGGCTCGCCAGGTAAATATGTGAAGCTAGAAGACACCATTAAATCATTTAAAGGAATTTTAGCAGGGGATTATGATGATCTTCCTGAGCAAGCATTCTATATGGTTGGCACCATTGAAGAGGCTGTAGAAAAAGCTAAAACCTTATAACTTACCAATCATGTCTACCATTAAAGTCAGCATAGTTTCAGCTAGTGAGGAAATTTATTCTGGCGAAGGCACCATGGTCTTTGCAACAGGATCTCTTGGCGAGATTGGTATTGCTCCCGGGCATACACCCCTCCTTACAGGTTTAGCTCCAGGGCCAGTTCGAGTTCAAAATGGAGACGACGAGCAAACTTTCTTCTGTTCAGGTGGTTTTATTGAAATTCAACCAGATGTTGTAACCTTTTTATCTGATCGAGCAGAAAGAGCTGATTCAATGGATGAAGCAGAGGCCATCAAAGCACAAGAACAAGCAGAGAAAAACATGCACGATCAACAGTCCACTTTGGACTACACCAAAGCCGCTGCTCAATTAGCAGAGGCGGCAGCAAGAATTAAAACTATTCAAAAACTTAGAAAAAACAAGTAAGGTACTTGTATCACGTTTAATTTTTTTTCGCATTGACAATTCATACCATTATCCTTGCAGCGGGCAAAGGAACTCGCATGAACAGCAACCTGCCCAAGGTGCTGCAGCCTCTTGGTGGATCAAACCTCATCTCCCGAGTGATCACCACCGCCCAAAAAACCAGCGATGATATTACTGTGGTGGTTGGACACCAAAAAAACCTTCTAAAATCCTACATTGAGGGCCACTATCCTTCTGTTAAGACAGCTGATCAGGACGAGCAATTAGGCACAGGGCATGCTGTCAAAACAGCAGTCCATTTAATAACGCCGAATCAAAGAGTTTTAATTCTTTATGGCGATGTTCCACTAATTTCTGATGCCACCATACAAAATTTAATATCCAGCGAGAGTCCTTGCTCTTTATTGTCCATGGTTCTATCAGACCCTACAGGTTATGGCAGAGTCATCCAAGATAGCGCAGGCCATGCTTTAAAAATAACTGAGCACAAGGACGCGTCCCCAGAAGAAAGAAAAATTAATGAAGTGTTTACCGGAACCATGTTGGTGGATGGAGGTCTGTTGATTGATGCATTAAAGGGCCTAGAGAACAACAATGCAGCTTCTGAATACTATCTCACAGATGTTGTAGAGATACTTTCTACAAAAGGGGTTAAAATAAACTCTATTCAAGCAAACCCTCAAGAAGTAATAGGGGTGAATAATAAAAAAGAGCTACACCACGTTGAATCTATTTTAAGAACCATGAATGCAGAAAAACTTTTAGACCAAGGACTTACACTCACAGACGCCTCCCGTGTTGATCTTCGCGGTGAACTGAGTGCCGGCAAAGATTGCAGCATTGATGTGAACGTTATTATAGAAGGCACCGTTAGCCTGGGTGAAAACGTCACCATTAAATCAAATGTGATCTTAGAAAATGTTTCAATTGGCGACAACTCGGTGATCGAGCCATTTTCACACCTAGTCTCAGCAATCATTGGATCAAACTGCAGTATTGGGCCTTATGCCAGACTAAGAGAAGGGTCTGAGATTGGAAACAATGCAAAAATAGGTAATTTTGTAGAGACCAAAAAAACTAAACTTGGAAATGGCGCAAAAGCCAACCACCTAGCTTATCTTGGAGATGCAGACATTGGAGCCAACGCAAATATAGGAGCCGGCACCATTACCTGTAATTATAATGGGGTTAATAAATCTAAAACCACCATCGGAGACAACAGTTTTATAGGCACTAATTCCTCTTTGGTTGCACCGGTTAATATAGGCAAGGGCGCCTATGTGGGTGCAGGCTCCGTAATAACCAAGGACGTGCCAGACGAAGCTTTGGCTGTAGGTAGAGGCAAGCAAATCATTAAAGAAGACTGGGCAAAAAACAAAAAATAATATGTGTGGAATCATAGGAGCTGCCTCATCCCGCAACGTCGGTAAGTTACTGGTCCAAGGTCTCCATAAAATGGAATACCGCGGCTATGACTCTGCCGGGATCGCGCTTCACCAAAAAGACAGCATTTACAGGCTAAGAAGCCTTGGTAAGGTGAGCCTTTTAGAGGACGGCATGATTCAAGAGCGCCCAAAAAGTAAGTTAGGTATTGCCCATACGAGATGGGCTACTCATGGCAAACCTTCTGAAGCTAACGCTCATCCTCACGCCTCTTCTGGAGAGGTACACATAGTGCACAACGGCATAATTGAAAACTATTTACAGTTGCGAGAGCAGCTAACCTCAGCAGGCTATGAATTTACCTCAGAGACTGACTCAGAGGTTATCGCCCACTTACTACATCAACACCTAAAGGGAACAGACAATCTTTTAGATGCTATGCATTTAGCAACAAAAGAGCTGGATGGAGCCTACGCCATTGCTGCCATTCATATCAATGAAAAAGATAGATTAATTGTAGCTAGAAATAAAAGTCCTTTACTGATTGGAGTGGGCATTGAGGAAAACTTTGCAGCCTCCGATCCGTTAGCACTATCACAACTAACCAATCAATTTGTTTTTCTAGAAGATGGGGATGTGGCTGAGATTAATAAGACTGATTATCAGGTCTATACAGCCAAAGATGTTTCCATCACTCGAGAAATCACAGAGATCGACATAGCGGTTAATGCTGTCACTAAGGGTGAATATTCTCACTTCATGGAAAAAGAAATATACGAACAACCTGATGCTGTGGCCAATACCATTAACGGCAAACTGGGCGAAGATGACGTATTGGATAATATTTTTGGCCTAGGTTCCTCAGAGGCTTTTAAGGACATCAAGAGAATTCAATTTGTTGCCTGTGGTACCAGCCTGCATGCTGGAAAGGTTGGAAGATTTTGGTTTGAAAAAATTGCCAGAATTCCATGTTATGTAGATTTTGCAAGTGAGTATCGTTACAGAGACCCATTAGTAGAAGAGGGCACCTTGTTCGTTACTATCTCTCAGTCTGGAGAAACAGCCGATACCTTAGCCGCCCTAAGATATGCTCAACAAAAAGATTACCTTAGCACCCTGTCCATTTGTAACGTCCCCACAAGCTCACTAGCACGAGAATCTGAACACGTTCTTTTTACAAATGCTGGTCCTGAAATAGGCGTTGCCTCAACCAAAGCATTCACCACTCAACTAGCCGGCTTAATGTTGCTGGCCATGTCGATTGCAAAAAGTTTAGGTAGAGATAAAGACCTAAGAAAAAATTTAGCCAACGAGCTCAGAGACTTACCGGGAGTCATTAAGGAGACCTTAAAACTGTCCGATGAAATCTTAAAAATAGTTCCCAATATTGCAGACAAGCACAACGCATTGTTTTTAGGTAGAGGAATGTTCTTTCCAATTGTCCAAGAAGGAGCTTTAAAGCTTAAGGAAATCTCATACATTCATGCAGAAGCTTATCCAGCAGGTGAGCTCAAGCATGGGCCCTTGGCTTTGGTGGACGATCAAATTCCAGTGATTGCACTTTCACCAGAAGACACGCTGACAGAAAAGCTGGTCTCTAATTTAGAAGAAGTGAAGGCAAGAGGTGGAACGCTTTATGTGTTTGGTGGGGGTAACTCTAAAATTCATATTGAGCGTGGAGCTTTTATTCAAATGCCCGCATGCAGTGAATTGCTCGCACCAATCATTTATACCATCCCGCTTCAAATTCTTGCTTATCAAGTGGCATGCCAAAGAGGCACGGACCTCGACCAACCAAGGAACTTAGCCAAATCAGTCACTGTTGAATAAAAAAATTTTATTGGTTGGTCAAAAAAACAATATTCTTCTCTAGGGAAGAGTAAAAATATCTTCTACTGAACAATTTAAAATTTTTGCTATTCTCAGGGCAAGAACTGTTGAGGGAACATAGATACCGTTTTCTATTGCATTGATGCTTTTTCTTGAAACGTCTGCTTGGTCTGACAGTTCTTGTTGAGTCAAACCAGAAGACTTCCTAAGTTCTTCAAGGTTGTTTAGAAGTTTCTTATGATTCTTGCCCAAGACTATTTCTTCTCAAATTCTTCAACTGCATTCGTTAATTCTTCACTTGTGTTGGGGTAAAGATAACCAGCAATTATTTGTCCCAAACCAATAGCAGCAACCAGTGCCCCAACACCTTTGAGCACCGAACCTAAAAAAAACACACCAAATAGAAACAAACCCACACCAGTAAATAATGTAACAACCCCAGTTCTCCTATAATCAATTGGTTCCTTTTTTCTTTCATCAAACATGCCTATTAAGTCTTCAAGTTTGGAGGGGTTATCAATATTTTTCGATATCTCTAATATTGTTCTATTTTTATCCTTGCTCTCAAAATATAACCAAACAAAAACAGATACAGGTATTATTATTCCTGCCAAAATGCCCAAAATAGGTATTAGTAATTCCATTAGATTTCTCCTTAGTAAAATGTAACGTCAACTTATCATCATAATGATGAGAAGTAAAGGTTACAAATAAATTTATTTTGTTATAATTTCTACATGCAAGAGAAATATATAAAGTTTTATCAAAATTCTCACAAAATATTTTTGTGTTGGTTTCTCTTAACTTCATTCGTGTTACTTGCAGATGAAAAAGAATCACACAAATCTGACTATACAGGTGAGGTTGATAGAGTAATTAAAAGTTTGTCAGCAAATGACATTAAAGACCTAACACTTGGCAATGGCATGGGTCTTGCAAAAGCAGCAGAACTTAATGGATATCCTGGTCCAAAACATGTTCTTGAGATGCAAGAAGAATTGTTGTTAGAAAAAGAACAACTAACATCTATTAAACTAATATTTGAGGAGATGAAATCACAAGCAAGGTCTCAAGGCAAAATCTTCATATCTCTTGAAAAGAGTTTGAATGACCATTTTAGTAATGCAACCATTACTAATGACACCTTGGAGTCAACTTTAAAGAACATATCAGAAGCAAAAAATAATTTGAGATATATCCATCTATCTGCTCACATTAAAACGACAGAAATCTTATCTAAGAATCAAATCAAAAAATATAATCAGTTAAGAGGTTATAGCAACAATCCATGTGAAAAAATTCCAGAAGGTCATAACAAAGAGATGTGGATGTCGCACAATGGGTGTAATTAAAAGGCATTTAGAATAATTTTATTTGAACTTAAAAAACTCCCAATGTATTAGTCGTGCAGGACTAACCATCCCCCTCACACGAACACTGTTTTATTGACTTTGGAAAACCTACAAATGTTAGAGAGTTAAAGGAATACTTCTCTCAGGTGATGGAATAAAAAAAGAGAGACGGCAGTCTCTCTTTTTTAAATGGATTCTTAACTAGATTGACTTGACCCAGTTCTAAATAATACCTAACCAGCAAAAACCTCTCTCTTGTGCTTCAACATCTTTTTCTTTTGCTTTTTGCCCTTTCTCTTCATGAAATTATTATCTGAAGGATTTTCCACTCTCCAATCAATCTGTTCCTGAGTAGGAAGAGGTTTGTCTGAAAGCAGAGCAATCTTTTTTGCAAGGACATTTGCTCGTTTCTGATTCAACTCACCTGAATCAAGTCGTTCAGTCATTTTATCAATGACCTGAGCACGATACTCTTTTACATCCTCAACAGTTTTTATGTCTTTTCTTTTGAGTTCAACATCTGCAAAAGCATTTACTGTAAATAAAGCAGTTAGCATGATTGGTATTAGTTTTGTTTTCATAAGGACTCCATATTGTTATTATATTTATTAGAGTGTAAAAAATTGAGAAAGTTCAATGGAAGAAAAATATATCAAGTTCTACAAAAGTTTTCACAAAGCATTTCAGAACAAGAAATCTAATTCTCTGTT
>JGI20154J14316_10005000_pt1 | contig 10010 bp, 7 predicted proteins | sample COG_04_FD_14316 | JGI IMG/M metagenome (IMG submission 14316) | reverse complement strand
AATGAAATGAAAAAAATAACTTCAAATAGAATTGCTTTTGGTTCAAAGTGGAGAAATCTAGATTATAATATAGTATCTAGTCCTGAATTTAAGGAATCACTAATTAAAAATGACATTAAATTAGTGACATGGCGAGAAATTAAAGATATAATATATCCCTAGTCTAGTAAATTGAATTGATACAATTAGATAATATGAGAAAAATAGGTTTAGTTAACTGAGTATTCATTTAGGCTTTAGTAATATTTGCTATAACGTTTGGATATAGACTATTTATAAAGTAAACATAAAAACTCTCACCGAAAGCAACTGTTTCTGTAAAACCTAACAAAGTTTACTTGGACTGGTTTTTTTATTTTTAATAGCGAAGATTTTTAGTGTTTATTTTTCATTCTCTGTAACTAAAAGAGAACTAAAGAATCCATTCGAAAACCTTATTTCACTTCAACAACTAGTGGTTCAAAGTTTTTTACAATATCGCTGACTACAGCAGGGTTTCCTGTCATTTCCCACTCGCCCAAAGAAAGCGGGATATTACCGATACTGCTCAGTGTGTCAAAGAAGTTTTTTAAACTAAATTCTTTTTTGTTTTTTTCATTCTTCAATGCAACTTCGGTCATTGCTTTTTCGAGTAAATATTTCCCTGTAATATAACTTGTTCCGTAACCAGGCTGACGAAGATATAAATGCTGCTCAAAGATTAATAGCTCTTTTTCTGTTTTCATCCAGCCTCTAGGAGTGTATTCTGAATGGATTTTTCCGGCTTCCTCCATAGACATCATATTGGCATGGGCATACAAAGAGCCTAATCCTCTGGCTGCTCTTTGAGCGATCAGGATGTAGACAATTTCTCGAGATCTTGGATTTTCTTCATAAAGCCCAGCCTGCATAAACATCTCCTCGACTGCGGTTGCCATACCTTCATTACGGGAATCAAAAATATTATACAACATCGCGTTTTTTCTCAATGGATTTTTGTGAGGCTCCATATCCATTCTTGCGAGTTCAAACCAATGGTAAAAATGAGAGTACAGGGGTTTTGGATCATAGTGCGCTGTTATCCAAAAGAAATTTCGTTTATCCGCAGGAATAAAACTTCCTAAATGCGGTTGGAGGGCAGTTGTGAAATAATCTTTTACAGTTACAATTTCGTTAGAATCCAAAAAATCAATGAGTTCTGCAGCTGATTTTTTGGCTAATGTACTGTATGCTTCTGCGGAATCCGCATCGATTAGTGGCGGTAAGTCTCTATTTCGATGTTCTTCTAACTTTAAGGAAGACCAAGCCCTAACTAGCTCGCGTTTCAGCAGCATAACCTCATCTTCCCAGCTCAAAGGAACCAAATGCACATTCTGCTGATACCAAGTATAGTGCTCCTTCCCTATTCCAGAGGGTCCATTTTTGTTTGGAATTTGACTTGTTAGCCAAGCAACAAACTGTTGTGTCGACACAATAGCATTATTGATGCTTTTGGATAATTCGTCATCCTTAGCAATTCCTGTTTTAGACCTTATACTTTCTAAATCTTTAGTTTGTTCTTTGATGTCTCGAATTCCAGTCACCCATAGGTCACGTGCGTTGCCAGTAAGGTTTCGTTTTGCCTGTTCTTGTAGCAATGGAATTAGTTTAAGTGATTCCATTAAACGAACACTACTTTCTTTATCCAATGGGAATGCATATTGCCAAAGCTCTGTTATAGCGTGATTTGTTGGACCTTCGTGAGCTGGAACATCGCTTTTGTACGTCCAAATTGATTTATAATACGCCGGGTCTCTTTGCCATGGTTTCAATACTTTATAATTAAAAATATAGCCATTCATTTCTGCCCACAGCAAATGCCAATCGACTTGCTGACTCTCTGTCCATTTATCTTTTTGCATCTCATCTAGTGTGGTTTTCAATCCTAAAAAAGTATCCCATCGAAGATCAAATGCCTCTTCAGAATAATCAGGCACACCGTTTTGAAGTGGCGGAATTTCAAAAGAACGCCAAGCACGAAACAAAGAAACGAGTTCCTGTTTAGTACCCCCCTCCTGTTCTTGTGCTACTGAATTTTGAATAAAAAAGAGAAGTGAAAAACCTAAAAGTAAACTCTTGTATTTCATGAAATAGTATTTTGATAGGATCTCGTTTTTGATAGCGAATCCGAATATTCGATTGTATTCATTTGAATATAAAAGTAACATAATTTAACTATATTGTAGAAACTAAGAAAACAGAACAATACATGCGCTTTTTAACTTTTATGCTTTTGTGCTTTGGACTTTCTCTAAACGCACAAACACTAAACTTTGATACCCTTCAAGATTTAAAAATCCGAAATGTTGGGCCAGCTAATATGAGTGGTCGAATTACTTCAATAGATGTAGTTACTGCCAATCCAAAAATAATTTATGTTGGAGCTGCCTCAGGAGGTGTTTGGAAATCTGAAAACGGCGGATCAGCCTGGACTCCTATTTTTGACGATCAACCTACTCAAAACATTGGAGCTGTAGCCATACAGCAAAGCAAGCCTGAAGTTATTTGGGTTGGAACAGGAGAAGGGAATCCAAGGAATTCTATGAACCTAGGTGCTGGTATATTCAAGAGTATTGATGGAGGTACATCATGGAAATTCATGGGATTAAAAGCAACCAAAACCATTCACAGAATAATCATTGATCCAAACGATCACAATACAGTTTACGTTGGTGCAATGGGAGATCCGTTTACTGAAAATGAGCATCGTGGTTTATATAAAACAATTGACGGAGGAGAAAGTTGGACTAAAATTTTGTTTAGCAATACTTCTTCTGGAATTGCCGATTTGGTTATGGATAAATCCAATCCGAAAAAAATATTCGCAGCCTTATACGAACATCACCGCACTCCCTATTCCTTTGTTTCGGGAGGAAAAGGATCTGGACTCTACATAAGTGAAGATTCGGGGAAAAGCTGGAAAATTATTGGTCCAGAACAAGGTTTTCCTGAAGGGGAATTGGGTCGTATTGGAATTGCAATTGCGCCCAGTAATTCCAAAAGAATTTACGCCAAAGTAGAGGCTAAAAAAAATGTGCTATACCGAAGTGATGATGGAGGGTCCAAATGGATGGTGATCAACGAAAATTCTAAATTCACAAACAACCGTCCCTTTTACTTTCAAGACTTGGCAGTAGACACCGCAGACGAAGATCGTTTGTACAATATTTACCAACCCTTATCTGTAAGTTATAATGGCGGTAAAACCTTTGACACCACCCCCATGATTCCAGCTGACGAAACAAAAGGTATTCATGCAGATTTCCACGCCATGTGGATCAATCCAAAAGATGCGCAACACATGATCATTGGGGGAGATGGTGGTTTGGGAATATCGTATGATCATGGTAAAAGTTGGTATTTTCCAGAGAGCATTCCCGTAGCACAGTTATATCACGTTAACGTTGATTATGAAACTCCCTTTAATGTTTATGCTGGAATGCAGGATAATGGCAATTGGTCGGGACCAGCTTACACCTGGAAAAGAGGTGGAATTAGAACATTGTACTGGCAATATTTAGTTGGAGGGGACGGCTTCTATATTGCACCTGACAAAGAAGATGATCGATTTGGATATGGAACTTCTCAAAACGGAGACTTATATCGTTACGATAAATTAACTGGATACTATCAAAGTATAGCCCCCCAGTTTTCGCCTACAAAAGCTCCATTACGATTCAATTGGAATGCAGGTTTTGCAAAAGGTCCAGCTGATGAAAAAACTGCCTACTACGGCTCTCAATTTGTACATAAAACAGAAGACAAGGGAGCAACCTGGCGTGTAATTTCGCCAGACTTATCAACCGACAACAGCAAACATCAAAAGGATGATTACGGAGGTTTAACCCTAGATGTTTCAGGGGCTGAAAACTACAACAGTATCCTGTCTCTTGAACCCAGTCATTTGAACAAGGACCTGCTATGGGCCGGAACCGATGACGGGCAGGTTCATCTTACTCAAGATGGAGGTAGAACATGGAAAAACCTAACCAAACGAATCGATGGACTCCCAAATGAATCGTGGATTATGAAAATTCATGCTTCCCGTTATGACGAAAGTACCGCTTGGATCGTTGTCAATAATTATCGAAAAGGCGACTATGCTCCCTACTTATTTAAAACTGAAGACTACGGAGCAAATTGGTCTCGAATGGTGCACGAGGGCGATGTAAATGGATATACACTTTCATTCATTCAAGATCCTGTAGAAAAAAACCTGCTTTTCTTAGGAACAGAAAACGGTCTATGGGTTAGTATTAATAAAGGGAATGATTGGACACAATTTAAGAATGGGTTTCCAAGTGTGTCGACAATGGATTTGGTAATACAAGAAAAAGAATCTGCACTCGTTGTTGGTACCTTCGGAAGAGCCATATGGGTTCTTGACGATTTATTAAGCCTTAGAGCAATTATCTCAAATAAATTAAGTCAGAAACTAACCGCCTTACCCCTAAACGAAGTAATTCAAGTCAAGGGGCTTTTCATTGCACCTCCAGGGAATATTTGGTCAGGATTTCACACAACATTTGAAGGTGAAAATCGTGTATTTCAAAAGGCCAAAATTCCAGTTTTTATTAATGATATTCCAAAGGAAACTGACTCAATCACTGTCAACATCAGAAACCCAAAAGGAGACACCATCAATACAGTAACCGCAACTGATTTAAAAAAAGGATTAAACTATATTGTTTGGAAACTAGATGAAAAAAAATCATACCTCCAAGGGAGTTGGATTAATGAGGAAACAAGGGGAATACCTGTTCTTGCTGGAGATTACGCTTTAGAAATCCTCTATAAAGACGAAACCGCTGCATCTTCAATACAGGTTGTTCCTGATCCAAGGTTTGAATTAGAAAAAAATGTAGATAAGCAATTGTATGTATATCAAAAATCAATCAATCATCAGGTCAAACGACTTGCTCAATTGATGAATTCCTTGGATGATTGGGAGAAGAAAACCAAAGAAAGAATTGAACAACTCCAAAAAGAAACTTCAACAAACAAAAAACACATTCAAAAAGCATCCGAATTTAAAACTATAATTCAAGCCTATAAACTCAATATAAGAGATAGGCCTATGGATCGACAGCTTGGAGCATGGCAGAGCAAAAAAACAACGCCTTACTCGGCAACAAAGGAGGCATTGAAAGCTGCAAAATCGAGGGTTACAATTCCATCAAAACAAGATTGGCAAAGAATTGAACGTGCTAAAAATTTAATCGATGCATTAAAAAAAGAATTGGATCAATTCAAAAATAACGAATGGCAGGAGTTTATGAACATGAATCAATAAACAAACACTTCTCGGCTAGGTGTCGAGTGAAGCTTCTGCTTCAATTTCAACCAAATAGCCATCACCAACAAGCTTGGCTTCGACAAGTGTATTGGCTGGATTTATAGCGTTAAACCGGAATCCGTGTGCTTGGGCAACTGACTCCCAATCATTAATATTATGTACGAAAATTCGAGTTCTTACCACATCATCTAAACTACCACCAAGTGATACAATTGCGGCTTCTATTTTGTCGATTACAAAATGAGTTTGTGCAGCAGCATCAGCTCCCCCAACCACTTCATTTTGATGTGTTGCAGTAGTTCCTGAAACATGAATCTGGTTTCCTTTTTTGATTGCTCGTGAATAACTAGCAAACGTTTCCCACTCCGTTCCAGAACTTACGCGTTCTTTTTGATCTGAAACTTTCTCTGGAGAATATACCGGAGGAATATGATCTAAATGATGTGTCAGATCACCTGAAGCAGTTAAAAAGGGTGGTTTGCGATATTCATCACCACAGTTACCCGGAATGGGATGAAGCTCTGAAAGTACTCCTTCAATGGAATCAATATCGTNCTGTTCATAAACAATGTCAAGCATGTTTTGATGATCTTCTATGTGAGAATTCTCGCCCAGTCTAGCACCAACAATAACAGCTGCAACATCTTTATTTTGAAGCACATAACTACTGGCNATACTTGCAATGGTTGTATTGTGTTTATTAGCGACTTCCTGCAATACACTCAAGAGGTTTTGAAAAACGGACCACCCGCCAATTTGATCAATAAACCGTTTGTATTTCATTTGAGACCAAGTAGCTAATTCATCGGAGTTTGGTTCTTGGAGACCCAACCAACGTTTCGAAAGAAATCCACCTGCGAGTGTTCCATAGGCCAATAACTTAACATCATATTCAGCGCAAACCAGCTTTCATAGGACCATGTGCACGTTGATCGATAAGAGAATGTGAGATTTGATTACTGACAATCGGAATTCCATTGGCCAATGCAATGCGTAAATGATGTGCATCAAAATTGGTAACGCCAATATTATCAATCAGACCTTCTTCTTTCAATTCATTCAAAAAAGTAAGCCCGTCCAACCAACTCGGATCCGTATAGTCCCATGCATGGAATTGCATCAGATCAATTGTTTTTTGATCCATTCTATCAAGAGCCATTTGAACTGCGCCTCTTACCTGATCTTTAGTTATTTTTCCTGGCTTAGGAACCCATTTAGTAAACATCTTAATGGTGTTCTTTTTGTCGCTCTTATTTTTACAAATTCCAGCAATTATTTCGCTAGAGCCATAGTGGTCTGCCATGTCAAATGCAGTGAATCCAGCATCGACATAGGCATCCAAATAAGAAGCAGTTTTTGGAAGATCGAGCTGTTGATCTTCTTTTTCCATATCAGCAATTTGCCATAAGCCAACAACCAATTTTGGAATTGAAAGTGTTTTGGATAGGATGGTGTTCTTTTTTAAACTCATTCTTTTGGTAAATTTTTAAACTGTTTAACTGAAAACGTTTCTTTTTTCTTAAGTTTTATCCATTGATTTAAAAAGACAAAACTCGCTAATCCCATTACGACAAGCCAAATGTAGGTTGAATGAAAATACCACGCAGCAACACTTTTAGACAAGTCTTTGTAGATATGAATTAATAAAAAGCCTGATAAAAACACAACCCCACCCCAACCGATAAATTGTTGTAGCAATCTGTTCTTAAAAACTTTTATTTCAGAAAATATATTGGGATTATAACTTTTAATGGTGAGTACCGTAATGCACATCAGTAAAAAATTTATCAGCATTGAGGTAACCATGATGTCAATCCCTAAGAAAAAATCTCCAGCAAAATGTGAGCCCAATACGCCAATACTTCCCATTACACCAGCAATAATTAGAGCAACGTGGGGGGTTTTATTTTTCTCGTGAATTTCAGCAATTTTATTGGGAAAAATACCATCCTTTGCCCATGCAAACATGAGTCGAGATACCGAAAGCAGCATGGCGGGAAGATCATTTATTAGGGCAACAGCCGCTCCAAAAATAATAAGCACATCAACTCCTTTAGGCAACACATAGCTCAACAGCCCAGGAGCAGTAATGTCTTTTAGCTGCGCTTGCTCGGCAACATAACTCCAAGGAACTATACTGTAAACAGAAAAAGTAAAAAGAAAATAGAATAATCCTACACCCAAAATGGCAATCAGTATTGCAAGTGGAATGTTGCGACTTGGATTGATGGCTTCACTCCCAGTTTGAGCGATAGCATCGAAACCAATAAAACTTGAAAATAATATTGCTGCAGCAGACAAAAAGATAGTCCAATCAAATTCTGGGTCTGGGGGAATTGTATGAAGAAGGTTATCTTTATTTTCAACAGCTGTCAAGAAATCTGAAGCATCAAAAAACAATCCCGATATAATGACAATACTACCCAAACAAAAAATAACAAAGACCATGGGGAGCAGTAAATTGGTGTAGGACTTAATCCCTTTGATATTCAAGTACACAAAACTCCATATGAAGCTTAACGATATGCCAACCCTAACGATCGAAACTTCAAGCAAAGAAGAAAGCCAATAGACTCAGCACTGTAAGCAATGTCTCTAAAAAAAGGAACTGTAATATAGGCAATAACACCAATTACGATAGACAAGCCAAACCACTGCGAGAAACTAGCAACGAAACCTAAATAAGGATTTATACCTCTACTAGCATACAAGTAGCTTCCTCCTGCTCTTGGCATTGCCGAAGACAAAATAGCATAAGCAAGACCAGCAAATAAGGCTGGTATAGCCGCAAATGCAAATGCCCACAAGACATTAGGTCCGATTGTTGGAACACTCCTATGAATCATAAAAGGAACCACATTTATGGAAGCACCAACCATAGAGGAAACTCCAGTAGCAACTACTGCCGCTAAACCCATTTGTCGACTTAATTTAGGCAATGCACTCATGTGAAATCGAATGTGTTTATTTAAAATATATTATGGCGAACTCGCATTTTCAAACGTCGAAGTCTTACAAACCTGTTTTAAAGAAGCATGTGTATTGTTCGCACAGTTAAAGTTAATCGAAAAGCTGAAGCTAAAAAAATATTCGTAAACTATATCGCTGTCAAAAGAGCGCAAAACAAAAAACTGCAATTAACCAACGATGGGCAAAAGTGAAACCTTTACCCAACATCATTCTCTAGAGTAGCAAAGGATAAAAAAGGGACTATCAGATCCCCTTTTCAATTCGTACATCTAGTATAAACTCGTCAATTTTTTCTTTCGTTACATTAGGCATACAAATTATATGAGTCACATCGTCAGTAGCAAGTTGCCACTTACCCTTTATCGCTTCAGAAATCTTTGGAAAAACTACGGTAATTGCTCCTTCATTAGTCCAAGCCTCTACCCCGATTTTAATTAATTCATTTTTGCAGTACTGAGCAACCTCTTGGCTGTGTTTATAACGGGCTCTTAAACCTTCTATTCCCATTTTCTGAATTGCATACCATAAGAATAAAGGACTGTGACCGTTTCTAGACCCAGTAATAGTAGTGTCCATGGAACCAATATAAGAAACGCCTTTTGCAATCCTATCCTTGGTGGAACGTCTTGTTATAATAACTCCTGAAGGAATGGGGGAACCTATAAACTTGTGTCCACTAATAGAGATACTGTCTACTCCATCTTCAAAATCAAAAGGCACTCGAGGCTCCAAGAAAGCTCCATAAGAACCCGATAATGCAGCATCGCAGTGAATATAATGATCTTGTATTGCAGAGGTTCGCAGTACCGCTTTTACTTTAGAAACATCGTCCTTCGCCTCTTTCATTGTTGTTCCAAAATTTGTCAAAACAATTGCGGGCTTATCTCGATTGAATTGTAAGGTATTTGCAAGATCATTATAATCGATTTCTCCATTTTCTTGCGAGCGAATTACAATACTTGGGATGTTTAGCAAACGAATGTTTTTCTTGATACTGTAATGGGTAGATTCAGAGAAATAAACCATTGCATTGGGATATAATTCTCTTGCGAGGTATAAGCCATAAAGATTGCTTTCCGAGCCTCCATTGGTTACATACCCCCAATAATCTTTTGGGTTAGCACGAAACATTGTAGCAAAAAAATCGACAACTTCAGTTTCCATTTTATGGGTTTGAACCTTATTTGTTGTTTGTTCAAAAGGATCGCCTATATTGTTGATCGGATACTTTAAAAACTCATTCAACCTCGAATAATCAAAATCTTGTGAAACTGGATATCCTAGCATAAAATCCCCTCCAACTTTTATCTTTTCTAAAGCATTTTCTATTGTAAAGTCTTGGTCTGTATCCATGATTGTATATAGTTNTAATTATTTAGATTATTTAACTACAAAATTATGTTTTTTAAATATTTAATTTTATTTACTAGTAATAATCAAGTTAATTAATCTAATTTTATACGGTAATCAGAATTAAACACCTGAAACGAGCCAATACCATATCAACTTCCAGATAAATAAACTTCATTATGGACCAATTCGACAGTAAAATCTTGATGCAACTTCAAGAAGATGCAAAACAAAACACCAAGCAAATAGCAGCTAAAATTGGTTTAAGCATTACACCAACCTATGAGCGAATTAAAAAGTTAGAACGCACTGGCATTATCAAATCATATGTTGCAGTTTTGGATCGATTCAAAATAGAAAAAGAAGTTATTGCGTA
>JGI20154J14316_10004997_pt1 | contig 10013 bp, 7 predicted proteins | sample COG_04_FD_14316 | JGI IMG/M metagenome (IMG submission 14316) | reverse complement strand
CACGGAATTTCATCGAGCCAAAATCCGTCTCTTGGAGCTAAATATCCTACTGAAATTCCGGGATCATTTTCCGGCAACCAATCTACACTGAACTGCCCTTCAAGGACTATGTTTTTTCCTCCCAACTGAGCAAACACACCGAATGAAATGCACGTGAAAAGCATCGTCGTAATTCCGCGCAAAATGCGCAAATTCACAATCGAAAAAGGTTGTCTTTTTTGAAGGCTGAACATTGCAGATCTGATCATTTATAAGTCCGTTCAAAGGGTGTGTAAAGTTCACTTAAAAAATTTATGCAACGCAAAGGGGTAAACGTGCGTTAAACAAGCATAGTATTTGGTGAATGGAAATTCTAACCGTTCAACAAATCACTGACTGCATTTGTTTTTTTCTTATTCTTGTACATTCATAGGGCCCCCTCTACATGAAGCAACTCCTGACAATACCTGCAATCGCCATCTTATTGGCATTTTTCTTTGTGACCCTGGGATCGAATGATGCCCAGGCCCAAGACCCTGAGTTTACACAGTATTTCGCCAATCCGCTCTACATGAATCCTGCTTTTGCAGGGACGGCGCGTTGCCCACGAATGACCATGAGTTATCGCAACCAGTGGCCCGCAATGAGCGGCTCTTTTGTGACGACATCAGCGGCATACGATCAGCATGTTGAGACGCTCTCAGGAGGATTGGGTTTCATTGTCATGAACGACCAAGCCGGTCGTGGAACCTTGAGCACAACCACTGCTAGTGGCATTTACAGTTACCAGCAAGCGATCACACGAAAGTTGTCCATCAAAGCTGCCATGCAAGTGACCTACATGCAGAAGTCTTTGGATTGGGGCCGACTGACTTTTGGTGATATGATTGATCCGCGACGCGGCTTCATATACGAAACACAGGACATTCCGAGAGGAGGCATGGTGCAATCCGTCGATTTCAGCACAGGCTTTTTGGGCTTCACGGACAAGTATTACTTTGGTATGGCGGTTCATCACTTGAATGAGCCCAACGAGTCATTGGTAGTTGGTACAAGCCGACTTCCGATGAAGTACACCGTGCACGCGGGAGCAACATTGCCATTGCAACGCTCGGTTACCGGAGTCGAGAGCACAATTTCCCCCAACATTCTGTACCGACGCCAAGGTGAATTCCAACAAATGAACATTGGCCTCTACGTGAACAAAGGACCACTTGTAGGGGGTATTTGGTACCGTGGCATCATGTTTACCGATTACAAAGACGCGTTTATCGTGACACTGGGCATCAAAACGGATGTGGTCCAGTTCGGTTACAGTTACGATTTAACTGTTTCTCAACTGACACCGGCAACAGGTGGTGCGCACGAAATTAGCATGACGATTCAATTCGACTGCCGCGGCAAGCGATCTAAATTCCGCACAATAAACTGCCCGTCTTTCTAGTTGAATACAACCTGCTTACTGCTCCCAAGCAGTATTACACCCCTCAATCTGCATGAAACCCATTGAAATCAACGACAGTATGAACTGGAAGCTATCTACTTTCACGATCATCGCTTTGGCCGCACTTATTTCGGGCTGTTCAGGAGAACGCTCTGGAGCAACGGGCTGGGCGTACAATTCAACGACCAACGGTGGCTTTGAGAAGCAACCTTTTTACAACCAAGAAACAGCTCCAGGGCTCGTTTTCGTGGAAGGTGGAACCTTCACCATGGGCCAAGTTGAAGACGATTTGACCATGAATTGGGATAACATCCCCCGTCGGGTCACCGTTTCTTCTTTTTACATGGACGAAACCGAAGTAACGAATGCGTTTTGGACGGAATACCTGTTCTGGTTGGAGCGTGTTTATGGCAGTTCCTATCCCGAGGTAGTCGATCGCGCGCTTCCAGATACGCTTGTTTGGAGACAGAAATTAAGTTTCAATGAGCCTTTCGTGAATTATTACTTGCGCCATCCTGCTTACAGAGACTATCCAGTGGTTGGTGTATCGTGGAACCAAGCCAATAACTTTTGCAAATGGAGGACGGACCGCGTCAATGAACAACTCCTCGTTCGGGAGGGCTTGATTGCACACAATCCGGATGCCCAAATGGATGAGGACCACTTCACAACGGAAGCCTACCTCAACGGTCAATACCAGGGGGAGCCTGTTGCCGAAGGACTCACCGATTACCGACCCAATTCGTCCGGTTACCGGAATGTAAAGTTTGAAGATGGACTCTTTCAACCTGCCTACCGATTGCCCACAGAAGCCGAATGGGAATTCGCCGCATTGGGTTTGATTGGAAATAGTTACGCAGAACTCATCAGCGATCGAAGAACGTATCCATGGGATGGTCACTACACCCGAAATGACAACAGCCGCTCCGGAGCATACGGAACCATGAATGCCAACTTTGCACGCGGACGAGGTGATTACATGGGAGTCGCCGGAAACCTCAACGATGGTGCATCCGCCACGGCCGCTGTCTACCAATACGCGCCAAACGATTATGGTTTGTACAATATGTCCGGAAATGTGAACGAGTGGGTCATGGATGTATACCGTCCATACAATGCAGTAGATGCAGAGGAGTTCCGACCATTCAGAGGCAACGTCTTTCAAACGACAGAGCGTAACTCAGAAGGGGTTATCGCCGACAAAATCGATTACATCATTTTTGACATCGAAGGCATTGAGCAGGATCTCACCGCATACCAGAAGGCAGCGGCAAAGAACTTCACAACAGAAGAGCAGAACCTCGTAGACAATGTTTTCACTGCCCTTCAATCGGCGAAAGAAGAACAAAAACAAAAGCGCAGAGAAGAGGCCATGGAACAAGTAGCAGAAGGGAAAGAATTGATCATTGACAGTGAGCTGATCATTGCCCCCGATTTGCTTGATCTTTTTGTCGATAACATTGAAGCCACACCGGGTGAGCTAATGCGTCGAAACATGACGGTTGAGGAAAGTTTAGGCCGAGACAATTACCGTGAGGCAGACAACATTGACTACAAGGATGGAGACTTTCAATCCAGCATTTACTATGGAGATGATGCCTTCAAACGAGAGGGCAGTCGCATGTATGGTTATGGGAAGACTTCGCTCATTAATAACCGCTCCCGCGTCTACAAAGGGGGTGGCTGGAATGACCGGAGTTATTACCTCAGCCCTGGTACACGACGGTTCTTGGATGAGGATAAGAGCTCTGCAGCCATCGGATTCCGATGCGCGATGGATCGAATGGGTTCACAATCCATGAATTCTCCCAGATAACACGAACAAAAATTGAAAAAGCTCCGAAGAAATTCGGGGCTTTTTTTTTGCCATGACTTGTTCTGATGCCATCTACGCAATAATTTTCAACCCATGTTCTCGGCACCAAACCAACCCGCTTTCGCTCTGATTCAAAAGGCATTTGTGGCCTCATCGGGTGTTACGACGGATACAAGAACGGCAAGTGCAGGCAAGTTGTTCTTTGCTTTGAAGGGAGAGAATTTCGACGGCAACCTGTATGCGAAAGAAGCGCTTGCAAAAGGATGCATCGCTGTCGTCATGGATGATGCAACTTTGTCCCAACACCTCGAAAATGCCATATTGGTCGAGAATGCTCTGAATGCCTTACAAGCTCTGGCGCAGTGGCATCGAAGAAAATGGGACTGTCCCGTCATTGGACTTACGGGTAGCAATGGAAAAACAACGACCAAGGAATTGCTGAAAATGGTCTGCCAAAATCGCTTTCCGGGCATTCAAGCCACCCATGGAAACCTCAATAATGAAATCGGTGTGCCACTCACGTTGCTTTCCATTTCCAATAATCCAGACTTCGTCATTGTTGAAATGGGCGCCAATGCTCAAGGTGAAATAGAATTGCTGGCCCAAATAGCAGAGCCAACTCACGGAATCATCACCAACATTGGCCGCGCCCATCTGGAGGGGTTTGGCGGCTTAGATGGCGTCATTAAGGGGAAGAGTGAACTATTCCATTTCTTTCGTTCATCCACGAATGCAACAGAAACCGATCAAGTTTCGCTTTTTGTCAATGCCAACCACGAAGTGTTAGCCGAGGTTTCACAATCCATTCCCAGGCTATTTTATGGCAGCCACGAGCATCCACCTTTCGTGTCGTCGGTCCAAGACGATTTTACCATGAGCTGGACCGATTTGGAAGGCATCCAACACGGACCCTTGCATTGTCATATATCCGGCGAACACAACTTTGAAAACATGATGACTGCAGCCGCTGTTGGACTCCATTTTGGAGTCACTGCGAACGATTGCAGCCGAGCATTGAGCGCATATGCTCCCGACAACAATCGGTCACAATGGATGGAAAACCAAATCCAACCAAGTTTTGCTTGACGCTTATAATGCGAATCCAAGCAGTATGGAATCGGCGCTTACTTTCTTTGAACGCGTAGGAAAAGCAAGCAACGAAAGAACACCATTGGTTGCCATTCTCGGCGACATGGGAGAACTCGGTAACTATGCCGCATCAGCCCATGACGATGTTTTAGCAATGGCTTTGGAAAAGGGAATGCAAGTCATCACCGTAGGCCCCATCTTTCAGCGGTCCGCTCAGAAACATGCAAATATTCAATCCTTTTCAACCACTGCGGAATTAAAGGTTCATTTGGAGCATCAGCCCGTTCATGGTAAAAAAGTGCTCCTCAAAGGATCCCGTTCGATTGCCTTGGAAGAAGCCCTCATCGCTTTGTAAGGTTTCTCGCAGTTGCAGGGAATCCAATGATTGAGATACTATCTTTGTGAACCATGGATTTCATCAATGAATTGCGTTGGCGGGGCATGTTGCATGACATGACACCTGGCCTGGAAGAAGCCCTTACCAAAGGCAATGTGACTGGCTATGTAGGGTTCGACCCCACTGCAGATTCACTGCACATTGGCAATTTGGTGCCCGTAATGCTTCTTGTCCACTGGCAACGAGCCGGGAATAACCCCATCGCTTTAGTGGGTGGAGCGACCGGTATGGTCGGTGATCCAAGCGGGAAAAGCGCTGAACGACAGTTGCTTGACATGGAAGCCATTCAGCACAACCTCGACTGCCAAAAAGCACAGCTCGAGTCCTTTTTGGATTTCGAAGGAGCCCATGCAGCCCGGGTGGTCAATAATGCCGATTGGTTCAAGAACTTTTCGTTTTTGGATTTCATTCGCGGCGTTGGCAAGCACATTACCGTCAATTATATGACGTCCAAAGACAGCGTAAAAAAGCGCTTGGAATCAGGCATGAGTTTCACTGAATTCAGCTATCAGTTGGTTCAAGGCTATGATTTCTATCACCTTTGGAAGAATGAAGATTGTACGGTGCAACTTGGAGGATCGGATCAATGGGGCAACATTACCACTGGAACAGAATTGATTCGCCGCATGGGTGGAGGGCATGCGTTTGCCCTCACCGCACCGCTCATTACCAAGGCCGATGGCTCTAAGTTTGGAAAGTCTGAAGGAGGCAACGTATGGATTGATAAAAACAAAACCTCCGCCTACAAATTTTACCAGTATTGGATCAATGCCGGAGACGAAGAGGTCAGCAAGTACATTCGAATCTTTACGCTCAAGAGCAAGGATGAAATTGAAGCCCTCGAAGCACAGCATGCGCAAGACCCGGGCCAACGAATTCTTCAAAAAGAGCTGGCCGCAGATATCACCCGGCGCGTGCACAGCCAAGCGGATCTTGAAACGGCTATTGCAGCTTCCAGCCTGCTCTTCGGGAAGTCCAGCAAAGAGGCCATCGAAGCGTTGCCAGAAGCTGAATTTCTCAGTGTATTTGAAGGAGTGCCAAGCGCTGAAGTCAGTAAATCCGACCTGGTGGACGGTGTTTCAATCATTGACTTGCTGTCGGACGCGACCGCTTTCCTGAATTCTAAGGGTGAAGCACGGAGGGCCTTGAAAGAGAATTCAATCAGTGTAAACAAGGCCAAAGTAGCCGAGGATTGCACCGTAACGGAAGCAGATCTCATCAGCGGAAAGCACATTTTACTGCAACGCGGCAAGAAAAACTACTTCCTGGTTCGTTGCACCTGACGATCAATCGATGGCCATCAAATTGCACCCGCGGACTTCCGCATGGTCATAACGCCCGAGCACCTCGAAAGCCCCATCCTCGAGTCGCCGTCCGATGTCACTTGTCGCTAGAAAGGCACACGTGCTCACATTCGCCAAGTCAATGATGTGAATGCGGCCCTGCCTGCCTTCTTCTGCCCAACTCTTGGGATCATTCAGTGCGCCCATCTTGACGGCCATCCAAGGCGGGCATTGAAAAATACCTCCCCCATCGGACCACGCTTGTGAAAGCAATTCCGTCATACCGTATTCACTGCCAACCGGCCGACCTTGCGTCAAAAAGGACAAGGCGTCATGCAGTTCCGCTCGAATGCGTTCTTTGCCTTGCCCCTTCATTCCACCTGTCTCAATCACATGGATCGGCAGGCCGAGCCAAGTCGGGGAATCCTTTTGCCGTTTCAAACGATCGACCCAGGACAACAGAGCATGGGTAACACCAACGATGTAAATCGGTCGGATCGAAGGCTCATCGTTCTGCCACAGCAGATGCAATTGGCGTTCCAACGCATCAAAATCGCGAAGAAAAAACCAATCTTCAGGGGTTTTCTGTCCCGTCTTTTGCATGAAATATTGGACCATGTGCACCAGCGATGAATTGTTCCTTTCCAAGTAGCCGGGCAACAACCCCACGAAGTACGGCCGTTGGCTCCAACCACAAACCAAACGCTCAAACCCACTGGCCGCCACCTCGTTATACCAATCCAAATCATCGATGTGATGCTGGGAAGGACTCGAACCGGTCGTGCCCGAACTGGCAAAAGTGTGGGCATCATGGACCGAAGATGGAAAGACCGAAACCCGCTGCGTTTGATACAATTCTACCGGCAAAAAAGGGATTTCATCGATTGTACTCACGGATGCCGGGTCCAATTCCATAAGCTCGATGAATCGGCGATAAACGGGATTGGCTTCTGCTTGAAAACGAAACAAGTCGAGGGTGAAATCATTCCATGCAGCTGATGCTGACCTTTCATGGGCAGCATCCCGCAAATTCCGAAAGCGATTTCGAAAATTCGCCACCGCAGCCAACACCTCTTTATCATTTAGCAAGATTTCACGCATTGGTTTCATCCCTGCGAAATTCCGGATTGATTAGCTTTGAACCTACCGTAATCTCGATTTTATGAAAATCAAGTTCCAATTGGCCTATGTTGTGCTCGGATGCGCCACTGCATTCGGGCTTTCTCGTTGCCTTCCCGAGCCGAATCTTCCGGACAATCCGTTGATCGAATTTCAATCGTTCGAACTCAACCCCGATGGGAGCCGTGAACTCGTGCTTGCTTTCACGGATGGAGATGGAGATGTTGGCCTATCGCAAGGAGACACGCTGCCCCCTCATTTTTGTGCGTCGTGTGATTATCACTACAATCTGAAATGCGAGTACGAAGAGCTGCAAGACGGCGAATGGGTTCAATTCGATCTCGACCCCGATGCAGGACAGATTCCTTTCTATTACCGCGTTCCAAAAGCTGCGCCAACCGGGGACAATCCTGCCTTGGATGGAACGATTGCAATCGCCATGAATTCGTGGAGCCTGAACAGCCCCTATGACTCATTGCGGTTTCGAATCACCTTGTTTGACCGTTCACTCAATGCGTCGAATGAGGCGTATACCAACGTGGTTCTCAAGCCTTGAGCGGATCTGACACCTTAACGCTTTGAAGCATCAAAAAAGGCGCCCCCATCTCGGGAGCGCCTTTTCTCTTTTTGAATGAACGTTCTTCCCTTATTCAGGGCAAGAAGTGCCAAATTCTGGAAGGAATTGAAGCAGGTCAGAGGTGGTCACCAAACCGTCTCCGTTCAGATCCGCAGGGCAATCGTCCGTGAAATCGAACACGCATGTGCCGTTGTCCATCGTGAATGCTGCGTCGTAGTTGGTCGCGTCGGCATACATGCAGCCTTGGCACTCGTACGTGCAAGATTCGTCATCGAAAAATGCACCCGCGGCGAAGTTGCAAGCAGAGGCATCCGTGCAACCAAAGGCGGAAGAATTCGGAGCACCCGGTGTTCCGTTATCAACCCAGCTCGCCTGCCAGTTGTCCGCATCGTCATTGTTGAGGTCCGTTTGAATCAACTCCAACGTCGAGCAACCTCCATCAGGAGACTGAACCAACACGTTGCCCAAAACAGCAACCGTTTGCGAAGGCCATGGAGCTGCATCGTCGTAGTCAACGGCATCCAATAGGTTGCCGAATCCATCTTCAATGCTCACCGATTCTCCACTATTGGAGAAATTGCCCAATTCCATTTGGAACACTTGAACACCCAAATCAGAATAGTTGGCTGTGCCCGCATCCGAAACCGTCATCAGGAAGTATTCCCCTGGAGCAACCGTAGTTCCTTCTGGGAAGACATACCCCAACTGTGGTTCTCCACTGGCAGAATTATAGAATTCGAATCCACCCAAATCGATGATTTCATCATCGCCAACAAAAATCTCAACGAACTCAAAATCAAAATCATCGCCTTGCGCTCCGCAAGGGTTATAGTGAATCTCGTTAATCGTTAGGTCAGGAAGTGTGAAGTAACAGTCTTCGTTGGTGGCATTGGTCACACCTTCTTGATAATTGAATGCCGCAGGATCGTCGCAGCCCGAGATGATGCAAGAGCCGTCATCAATCGTCGCTCCAGCATCGTAGTTGTCGGCTGCTGGATTCGTGCAACCGGGTGCATCAAGGCAAGATCCATCGTCTTCCTGAGCATATGCATCATAATTGCTGAAGGACGCAGTGGTGCAACCCAATCGGACTACATCTGCGTTGTCGCGTGGAAGCAACTTCCAAGCGCCGTACGCGTAGAAATTGGCTCCAACGACACGGTACGATCGTCCTTCTTCCAAAAGTGGAACAAACGTCGTCCCATCGTTGGTCAATGAATCGCCGATAGCGTCATAGCCAACGTCGTCAATGACGCCAATGCCTGTGCCCGCGTCAAGATGCCATTCACCGTATCCGGCATCAGCACTCACACAATCACCAGTCATGCTGATCAGAACACATTCCCATTGCTCATCATTGATGGCGGATGGGTCGAGAATTTCAGCAACCGGCAGGGTATTTCCAGAAGAAAGAACTTCGGGAGTAGCCGCTTGGATTTGCCGCAACCCATAAACTTCAGTTACGTTTCCGAGGACAGAAACCTCATCTCCTACCATCACACCGTCACCAATGACCCAGATGGCTGAGTTCGNACCGGTTCCGTCTTGAATGACGTAAGATGGATTATTCGACAGTCCGCCCGTTGGAGGGTATACCGCGGTCACAATTCCAGAAGTAAGCATCTGACCGCTCAAAGCGCCGGACTGAATTTCCTGAATTGTGTAGCTGCTGATGTAAATGCAAGAACCGTCATCGGAAGTAGCATTCTCATCGTAATTCACTGCAAAAGGATCCGTGCAACCTCCTGTGGAAGCTGCGCAAGAGCCCGAGAATGTGTGCATGCCCAAATCTGACCAATCGTTTTGATCCAGAACAATCCACTCAGAATCAAAGGCATTGGTTCCGGCAGACGCAGCCCAATCGCCATCATTTCCCGTGTAAACAAACTCCGTGCGCACCAACGTGTGGTCTTGAGTTCCATTTGTTACCCCTGCAACATCCCATCCCGTTCCTGGGTCCAAACCAAATTCTCCCACTGCATCCATCAATAAGGTGTCTGCATCGAAGAGACCATAAGCGTCGTTACCAGTGGACAAGAAGCCATGCGTCAGATCTGCTTGGGCCAAAATGAGGGAATCCGCTGAAGGATGAGCAATGATGTAGAACCCACCCGCAGCAATGGATGCTGACGCCGGAAAATTCAAGAAATACTCGGGTGCAGTTGGACCGTTATTTTGACAACCGTTTCCACAGTTACCAATGAGGTATTGTCCCAAGAACACAGTCGATGCTGTAGGGTTGTAAATTTCTAAGTACTTGTTGTTTGAACTGCCCTCTGCATACTCTGAGAAGAAAATCTCACAAGACT
>JGI20154J14316_10004990_pt1 | contig 10022 bp, 8 predicted proteins | sample COG_04_FD_14316 | JGI IMG/M metagenome (IMG submission 14316) | reverse complement strand
TGGCTGATCTCAATGCCTCGTTAGTGCAAAAGATCTTCAACATTACGGAGTGAGAGCGGAAACCGAACATAAAGCATCACAGCCAGGCGGATGATCTCGGGGCTTGTTTTGAAGTACCTGAATGGATTGTGTTTTGTCATTTGCGGGTTCTACAAATTCACCCTGCCCGTCTCAAGCTCGTTTTGTCTGACAGTGCCGTCCTGTCGGACTTTCGCTGACACCGATAGATGTGATAGACCCCTGTTGTGTCTCCCCAAATTCGTTCAGCACGTCCCGAGCAGTGTTCACTGTAGACATCTAGCCGTGTCCAACGTCATTACAGGGCCTCAATATGCGGGGCTTCATCCTTGGCCATTGGACCGGCGTCTTTGCCCGCGTTTGTCATCCAGGTATCAAGCTCGGCAATTTCGGCTTTGCTCATCCGTAGCCCTAATCGCGAGCGCCGCCAAACCACATCTTCAGCAGTGCGGGCATATTCCTTGTCCATCAGCCAGATGATCTCGCGCTCAGTTAGCGTTACGGCAAAAGCTTTGCCCATATCCCCGATTGATTTGGCATCACCAAGGATCAGCCGGGCCTCTGTGCCATAGGCCCTGATCAGACGCCGCGCCCAAAAATCATCCAGAAACGGATAGGTTTCGCGCAATTCCTGGATCAGAGATGCCACACCATCCACTGGGAAATCTCCACCGGGAAGGCTTGCGCCCGCGGTCCAGTCCGGACCGGCCTTGGGGAAAAACGGTGTGATCTTCTCAAGCGCGGACTCTGCAAGTTTACGATAAGTGGTTATTTTTCCGCCAAATATGTTCAACAACGGCGCGGCTTCACCATCCTGATTTACTTTCAGAACATAATCCCGCGTCGCCGCGGTCGCGGAACTGGCACCATCATCATATAGCGGGCGCACACCGGAATAGCTCCAGACGATATCATCCTTGGGAATTGGCTGTTTGAAGTAATTTGACGCAAAGGCTCGCAGATAGTCGGCTTCGGCCTCAGTGCATTGTGGTTTTACGGATGCGTCTTCATGATCTGCATCCGTCGTACCGATCAAGGTGAAATCTGTCTCATAGGGAATCGCAAAAATGATCCGCCCGTCTTCACCCTGAAAGAAATAGCATTTGTCGTGATCAAACAGTTTGCGCGTCACGATATGGCTGCCACGCACCAGACGCACACCTTCAGACGAATTGATCCGAGCGGTGTTGCGAATGATCTCTTCGACCCAAGGCCCCCGGCGTTGACCAGCATTCTGGCGACGGTCAGCTGGGTTTCTTTCGTGCTCTGATCTTCGGTGGTGATATGCCAAACGTCATCGACCCGCTCTGCTGACACCACCTTGGTCCGGGTCATGATTTGCGCGCCGCGCGCCTGAGCATCGCGCGCGTTCAAAACCACCAAACGGGAATCCTCGATCCAGCAGTCAGAATACTCATAGGCCTTGGCAAAGCGATTTTGCAACGGCTTGCCGACAGGGTCGGCAGCCAGATCAACCGTTTTCGTGCCGGGTAAGATTTTCCGCCCCCCCAAATGATCGTAGAGAAACAGTCCAAAGCGGATCAGCCAGGCAGGCCTGCGCCCGCGCATCCAGGGCATGACAAGGCTCAGAATCTTCGATGTCGGCGTGTTACCCTCAAACCGCATATCCTTGTGGTACGGCAATACAAAGCGCATTGGCCAACTGATATGGGGCATCGCGCGCAGCAGTGTTTCGCGCTCTTTCAGAGCTTCGCGCACGAGGCGGACTTCGAAAAATTCGAGATAGCGCAGCCCGCCATGGAAAAGCTTGGTCGAGGCCGAAGATGTCGCAGATGCCAGGTCATTCATTTCCGCCAGCGCCACAGACAGCCCACGGCCCGCGGCATCCCGAGCAATACCGCAGCCGTTGATGCCCCCACCGACGACGAAGAGATCAACTTCTGACTTTTGTTCTTTTGGCGACATAATGGCCTCCTTGCTATCTGTTGTGCTGAGCCAAAGCCTTTTTGAAAGCTCTGGCTTCATAATTTTCTGTTTCAAGACAGAACCTTAAGCGGTCAATTGGTTCTGACGTGCAGCTGAACCTATGTGGCAATTCCCTAAATCGAAGACCGCTGCGCGATCCAGTCTAAGCCAGGCGACTTTTCAGCAAGTCCCCAGACTTGTGAAGTATCGGGTATCCAACCATCGAAAATGCGTTGTTGACCTGCTTGAGTGCCCGGAGCGTTTCCTGATGGATGTTGCTGGTTTCGATACTTTCAACCAAGCCTTCGCGCAATCTACCAATATGGCTACGCTGTAGTTTCTGTTCGACCTTGCGTACCTTATCCTTTGCGGCCACCAGCTCGCGCGCTTCAGCCGGGTTTTGGTTCATCATGACATTCAACGCCAGCTTCGCATTGCTTTGGACCCGGTCGGTGAAATCCCTAATTTCATCCCGCCCTTGCTGCGAAAACTGGAGCTTTTGCCGATGAAGACGCTCAGCGAGGTCCAGCATGGTCCGTGTAATGGCATCTGAGGCGGAATCAAGGCTGGATGAAATCGAGGCGAGTTCTAGCGAGCGGCGACTCAGATCCTCATCCATTCCCTTTTGGCCAAGCCGTGCAAGATAAAGTTTGATATCCAGGTGGGTCTGTTTGATCGCTTTGTCCTGATCCGCGATCATGCTGGCGGTGGTAACATTCCACTGATCATATAGGGGATCGACCGCGATCAGCATCTGTTCGATCTTTTGGCCCATTCCAAGCAATTCACGCGCAGCACTGTCAACCGCACGTTGCGGGCGATCCAGCAGGGCAGGATCAAGCGCGCTGGTGACATCCAGAGCACCGCTTGGGCCAGTTTTTTCGGCCATGAAATAGGAGAAGGCTGTTGTGATTGGCCCCACAAAAGGCAGCGCCACGATTGCCAAAGCCACATTGAAGGCGAGATGTAGATTGATGGATTGCCGGGCCGGCGTCGCTCCAAGCTGGGTCAACAGCTCCGGCATTGCCGCAATCACCAGAACCACCAGCACGGCCCCCCCACCCCGCAAGAGCAAATTCGCCATGACCATCCGCCGCGACGCAAGCGGCGCGGAATAGGTGAGAACGAATGCGATGAACCCACCGCCCAGATTGGCCCCCAGGATCATGGCTGCGGCGGCCGGGCTGGGCAATATGGATTGCCCGGCCAAGGTGACAAATAGCAACACCGCCGCGACGCTGGAGTGAACACCCCATGCGAACACAGCGCCAATGAGGAAAGCAGTCAGCAAATCACGACCGAGATAGGCCATGATGGCCTGCGTGCCCGTATTTAATATCATCGGTTCAGTGGCGCTGCGGATCATATCCAGCGACACAAAGATCAGCGCAAGCCCGATCAGAATGCGGCCAGTCTGGCGTGTATTGCTGCCTTCACCACGCAAAAAAACCACGACTCCAACAATAAGCAGCAGCGGGATCAGAATGGGTTGCCGCACCATCAAAAGCTGCGTCACCAAGGCGGAGCCAACATCAGCGCCCAGCAAGATCGCCAGACCGGTCGCCGTCACAACCCCTCCTTTGGAGATAAAGTTGGACACTAGAACCGCAACCGCAGTGGCGCTTTGCAACAAAACAGCAGCGCCGATTCCGGTCCCAGCTGCAAGCAATCTGTTCTTGGCTGAATGGCGCAGCCAGATGCGCATGGGTGCTGCAAAACCGCGTTCGACCCCGGTGCGGACCAATCGCACAGCCCAGATCAGCAGGGCCGCAGCACCTGCGATATGTATCATAATCTGGAGTACATGTGGTTCATTCACCGGTTTTGCTTTCTTTCATGTAAGACGGCTAGAAGGGAAAAGGGCCCGATCCGGCCTCTGGTCCGATGCGGATTGATTGGAACCCCGCGTCCCATCGGTGCAACACACAGCCATCGTCTTGGATAAGATAGCCGACAGGCGCATCTGTCCTGTGATCAAAAGCGAATGTGCTGCATGGCGACGGCGCAGAGATTGCGGTATGCCCGCCGACATTGTGCACCATCATGCTATGGATGTGTCCACAAACCATCCGCAATTCACCTTTGTAGCCAGCCACGGCGTCACGCAATTGCAGCGCATTTGTCAGACCGATTGCATCCATGAAGTTGATACCACTGGCAAAGGGCGGATGATGCAGCGCCAACAAAACGGCTGAGCCATCCGCTCTTGCAAGTGCATCCCCAAGAAACGCCAAGGTCTCAGGGCTCAAAGTGCCATGCCCATGCCCCTCAACCAAAGTGTCAAGGCCAATCAGGTGGATATCCCCCTCCTTACGCGCCCAGTTCAATGGTCCAGCCACGGGAAGATCGCTCGCGAACGCCCGGCGTAAAGGTTCACGAATATCGTGATTGCCCGGTATTACATAGGTGGGCAGGTCAAGCGGGGCGAGCAGCCTCTTGAACCGGGCATAGCTTTCTTCGCTACCGTCATCGCTCAGATCGCCGCTGACGATGACCGCATCAATTGGACCGATCTGATGTCTGATCGACGCAATCTGGTCGACCAACCGCGTCAGTGGCGCAGCCGTTTCCAGCTGACCCGAAACGAGCTTACCTTCCGCAACAATATGTGTGTCAGTTATCTGAAGGATTGCGGTCATTTGATACCAGCCCGCAGGAAGGACTGAACGAACTGGCGTTGGAAGATCAGGAATGCGATGAGCAGCGGGGCAACAGACATGAGCGTGGCGGCCGAAATGATGCTGATATCCACACCGTTTTCGGGAGCGCCAAAGATCGACAGGCCGACCGTCAAGGGGCGTGTTTCCGGTGAATTGGTCACAATCAGCGGCCACAGGAAGTTATTCCAGTGGGTCGAAACCGACACCAGCGCATAGGCAAGATAGGTTGGCTTTGCCAGCGGCACGTAAACCCGCCACAGGATACCAAGCAGCCCACAGCCTTCGATCCGCGCAGCTTCGTGCAATTCGATCGGCACGCCTTTGAATGACTGCCGCATCAAGAAGATGCCGAAGGCCGACGCCATATAGGGCATGCCGACGCCAAGGATGCTGTCAAACAACCCGAGCCGGGACACCATCGCATAGTTTTCCACGATCAGGACTTCGGGCAGGATGAACAGCTGCATCAGGACCAGGATGAAGACGAAGTCCTTGCCGGGAAACCGGAGTTGCGCAAAGGCGAACCCTGCAAGCGTGGTCAGGAAAAACTGGCCAATCAGGATCACCGTCACCAGCATGAATGTATTGAAGAAATACTTTAGCCAGGGCGCACCGCTCCAGGCGACACGGAAGTTATCCAGCGTCCAAGGCGAAAACAGTTTGAGGTTCACCGCATCAGAGGTCGAATGCGTTGCAGCCCAGAAGGCAAACAACAGCGGCGCAATCCAAATAACAGCCAGAAGGATCGCGCCGAAGCTGTCCATGAATTTGGTGAAGCTCTTCATTGGTAGTGTGTCCTTCTGTCGAGGTACAAGAACTGTACCGCAGCCACGACGCCCAGCACTGCAATAACAAGGACCGTAATGGCCGCCGCATGTGGCGCGTCAAAGAATGCGAATGCCATTTCCCAGATGTAATAGAGGATCAGCTTGCTGGCGTCCGACGGCCCGCCCTTGGTCAGGATGAACAGGTGGTCGATCAGCTTGACCGAGTTGATCATCGCGTTGACGGCAATAAACAGCGTTGTCGGCATCAGCAGCGGCAACACGATGCGGCGCGTATAGGTCCAGCGGCTGGTGCCCTCGATGTCTGCCGCTTCCTTGAGATCCACAGGAATTGTTTGCAATGCCGCGAGATAGAAAATCATGAAAAACCCGGCTTCTTTCCAGATTGTCACGATGATGATCGCCCATAGCGCAGTTTCAGGCTGCCCCAGCCAGTTGACCGACGGCAGGCCAAACAGGCTGCCAATTTGATCCAATACGCCCAGACCCGGCGTGTAGAAAAACAGCCAAAGGTTGGCAGCGGCAATCATCGGCAAGACGGTCGGTGTGAAATAGGCGGTACGCACAAACCCCCGCGCCGAGATCTTGGAGTTGGCCCAAAGCGCCATTGAAAGCGCAATGAAAATCGAAACTGGGATCGTGACGCCCGCGTAAAACAGGTTATTTTTCGCCACCAGCCAAAATGTGGGGTCCGCAAAAAGATCGGCATAGTTTTCTGTGCCAACAAACTCACTGGGGTTGCGGCGGGTATGCCGCGAAAACAAGGACGACCAGAGGGTCGCGATAGACGGGTAGAAGGCAAAAACCGTGAGCAACACCGCTGCGGGCGACAGAAGCAACCAGCCATATATGGCTTGCCTGCGACGTTCGAGATTGGCGTGAGCGGACATAGCGCGTCTCCGATGTTCAGATTTGGCATGTAAGAAGTTGGTAGGGCCGATGCGATGTGCACCAGCCCCAGCCGGGGATTTTTAGTTATTGATAGGCAGCCAACAGGCGCTCGGCTGCAGCCTGGGCTTCGCCCAAAGCCTCAGCAGCCGTTTTCGATCCGGTCAGCGCCGATTGAATGGCGTTGTTCAGACCGTCACGCACGCGGGCAGTCTCAAATGTCGAAAACTCAGCAACGGCGTTTTCAAGCTGGTTGCGCGCGACAAGTGCCGGCGGAAAATCAGCGACATAGGCTTTCAGCGCTTCGGTTTCGTAGGCCGCAGGTGAAACACCCATGTAACCTGTNCCGATTGACCAGGCGGCTGCCTGCTCGGGCGATGTCATGAACTNCATCAGTTTCAGGGCCGCGGCGCGTTCCTCATCTGTTGTGTCCTTGAACATGTAGAAGTTGCCACCACCGGTCGGCGAACCAAGACGAACATTGCCCGGCAGCTCGGCGACACCGAAATCAAAGCTGGCNTTGTTTTTCACNGTCGTCAGATTGCCGGTGGAGTGCCACATCATCGCGGTCTGACCTTCAAGGAACGCCTGGCGCAATGTGCCCCATTCAACAGTGCCGTCAGGCATGATGCCGTGCTCGCCAGACAGGGACTGCCAGAACTCAAGTGTCTCAATAACGGTTTCGTCGTCGAAATATGTNGTCAGGCCATCNTTTGACATCACCTCTTTGCCGTTCTGGATCGCCAGTGCCTGGAACATCCAATAGGGATAGCCAGTTGATGGGATCATCAANCCATAGGTGCCATCGTTGGTCAGGGCCTTGCCCATTGCAATCATTTCGTCCCAAGTTTTTGGCGGGGCTTCAGGGTCGAGGCCAGCCGCACGGAACATGTCCTTGTTATAATATGCAACAATCGTTGACCGCTGGAACGGAATGCCCCAAGTCTTACCTTCGATAGTGCCATTTGCCATCAGCGCTGGGTAAAAACTTCCCAGCCACGCTTTGTCAGCGTCCGATGTTGCGACATCATCGAATGGCAAAATAAGATCCTGTTCGATCAGGTCGTAGGCATCAATGGAAAACATCACTGCAAGCTGCGCAGGCTCACCCGAAGCCAGCGCTGACAATGCCCGCACGCGGGTGTCATCATAGTTGCCTGAATAAATTGCGTTTACGCTGATATCGGGGTTGGCGGCTTCGAAATCAGCAACAATTCCGTCGACCACTTCAGTCAATGCCCCACCCACAGCAATCGGGTAGTACATCGTCAGTTCCGTTTCGGCCATCGCCGGTACGGCAAGGCCAGTTGCCATTGCAGTGGCCAGCCCCAGTCCTTTTGTTGAAAATAGTTCCATGTCTTTCTCCTTTGGTTTTTTAGTGGTTCTTAATCTTGGTCTTACTTTTTGACTGCGCGGCAATTATCGCACCAGCCGGTGGCCTGCAGCGTCAAAGACGTGCAGGTGTTCGTCGCGGAAATTGATGTCGATCTCATTGCCTTCAGCCACCATTGACAGACCGGGCTTGAGCACGCACAGCCCCCTGGCACCCTCATGATCCAGTCCAATCAAAGTCTCCGCTCCCAGGAATTCGCTTTCATTTACAATGCAGCTCATCCGGCCTTCGCCCTTGGGAACAATTTGGATATTCTCGGCTCTGATCCCGATGGTTTTATCCTCACCAAACCCGCCCAAAACAGACGACTCAATCAATGCCATCGGCGGCGCACCAACGAATTCGGCCACGAAGGTATTGTTGGGGTTACTGTAAAGGTCGTTGGGCGTACCAACCTGCTGGATGTGACCGTCTTTCATCAAGACAACTGTGTCGGCCATGCTCATCGCTTCGGTCTGGTCGTGGGTGACGTAGATTACGGTAATGCCGAGATCACGCTGTAGTTTCTTGATGTCCTTGCGCACCGAGTTGCGCAGCTTTGCATCGAGATTCGACAGCGGCTCATCCATCAAACAAAGACGCTGGCCCGCAACGATAGCGCGGGCAAGCGCGACCCGCTGGCGTTGTCCACCAGAAAGCTCCCCCGGCTTGCGATTCTCATAACCAAGCAATCCTGTGATTTCCAAAGCACGGTGCAGCTTTTCCTGGCGCTCTTGTTTTGGAACCCGCCGCACCTTGAGGCCAAATACGACGTTTTCAGCCACCGACAGATGCGGGAACAACGCATATGATTGAAATACCATTGACAGGTTGCGGTCCGACGCGGCGCTAGTTGTCACGTCCTTGCCATCGATCAGGATCGCACCCTCGTCAGGCAATTCCAGCCCTGCAAGCAGGCGCAATGTCGTGGATTTACCGCAGCCTGATGGACCAAGAAGTGCCGTAAAGCTGCCCTCGGGAATATCCAATGATATTCCTTCGACTCCAAGCTGACCATTCCAGCGTTTGGCGATATCTTTGAGCACTACCATGGGCGCTGTCGTCATTTCACTTCTCCTTCGGCTATCACCAGCCTGTTTTCGATTGGATCAAGCAGCGTGGTGAACGCAGGCCCTGGGCGCCGATCCATTATGATTGTATCAATCTCTGAAATATTGCCGCTAAGGGCCGGGGCCTGGCGCCCAAACTTTGACTGATCGACAACCAAGAGAGATTTCAGCGCGTTAGCACGAATTTTCTCACGCACTCGAGCTTCAGCAGAGTGGAACTCCAAAAGACTGCCGTCCAGGTCAACGCCAGCCACACCAAAAACAGCAAATTCGGCCCTGTAGCGCCCAAAAAACTCTAGGACATCACTCCCTAGAATATCGCGGTCCGGCAGACGCAACTCTCCTTCGGGAATAATTATGCGATTTGAAAGCTCATCGCTCAGCGCCATTGCCACATTCAGGTTGTTGGTAATTACGGTCAGGTTTTTCCGGCGGCGCAAGGCGTTGGCCACACTCAGCGGGGTAGATCCAATAGAGAAAAACAAGGTCGTGCCATCGGGGATCAGGCGCGCGGCTGCTTCGCCAATCGCCTGCTTTCCCAGCGGGTTTGTATCGGTGCGCTGGTCAAAAGGTGTGTTAAGGAATTCTTTGCTGAGCTCTATCCGGCCATGCAGACGGTGCAACATGTCGCCTTCGCACAACACATCAACATCGCGGCGGATTGTTTGCATGGACACGTTGAGTTGCTCGGCAAGCGAACCGACGGTCGCGGCCCCCTGCTCAAGCACAAGAGCCGAGATCGCTTCGCGTCTTTTTTGTTTTTTAAGCGACATCGCAGTCCCCAGCAGAATCCACTCTGTGACGCTAAACGCGCAAAAACCACAAAGCAACATTTTTTCTGAGTGACCTACCATTTATTACGCAAATTTCTGCGCTATTGGCGTAAAATTCCGCATTATATAGGGTTTAGGTCGTTTCTACGTAAATTTTTTTGTACTTTTGTGGTTTTAAAATTGTATTTTTAGTCTATGGTGCAGACTGGACGTGGCTTGCGCTCAAAGCCGGAGGGCGCAGGGCTCACACAGTCCAAACCATATCTAAACGGTCTCAGAAGGCTCGATCTCGTTCCTTCTGTAGTGTCACCGCCCAAACAATCAGGATCAATGCTGACTCACTGTTGGCATCCAGCCTTAAACACGACAGAGACGCAGCTGCGAAACCATGTCACAACCAAAAGAAATGAGACTTAAGACCTATGCGTTCCCTATCCGAGTTTCCCGCCGACACTGCCGCCAAAGTTACCACGGTCTTTGCTGATATCGACGACACGCTGACCACCGACGGGCGCTTGCCTGCGGTAGCT
>JGI20154J14316_10004984_pt1 | contig 10027 bp, 10 predicted proteins | sample COG_04_FD_14316 | JGI IMG/M metagenome (IMG submission 14316) | reverse complement strand
CATAATACAGTAAATTTTACAAAAATTCTTTTTGAATATCTAAAAGAAGACACCGTACTTATGGAATATATATCTAATAATAATATTGATGCCATATGCGAAGAATTACTTAATTATATTAATGAATCATTGATATTAGATAATTGTAAATTATTCGAAGAACTTAGTATGGATAAAATGTGCCATAAAATAAATGAACTTATGTTTTTTACAAAAGAATATTCTTCTGACGTTCATAAAAGATACTCTGACTATTCGAATTCTCTAAAAAAATTAGAATCAATTAAAGAATTGTTTAATAATTTTCTTAAAACATTAGAAACAAAAGAAGCGAAGGACTCAGAATTTATTAAAATACATGAAACACCTAAAAGTGAACCAACTCTTATTGGAACAACCAGAAGACTGAATATACTTAAAAAGAATTTACCCGAATTAGAAACAGACTTAATAGATTTAAGTACTATTGAAATTAAAAGTCATAATGGAAGTAATTCAATGATAATTTCTCCCGAAATACTTTCTTTAACAAAAGGAATTATAAAATTGAAGGAAAAGTATTTTCATACAATTGTTTCAGAATTTTATAATTACTCTATAAAATTTATTTCATTCTTTGAAGAAAAGATTGAAGAAATAATTTCATTTATTATTAAGTGCGACACATTACAAAATAAATGTTACATCGCCGATAAATATAATTATTGTAAACCAGAATTACTTACCAATTGTACTTCTTTTATAGATTTCGAAGAACTTCGACATCCCCTGATAGAACAATTAAATACAAACGAATTATATATATCGAATAGTCTAAACTTAAATAAAAGTGGATATTTACTTTATGGCACAAACGCCGTAGGTAAAACAAGTTTTATTAAAAGTATTGGAATTTCTATAATTATGGCACAGTCAGGACTTTATGTTCCGGCAACTAAATTTAAATATTCAATTTATACAAATTTATTTACTCGTATTCTTGGAAATGATAATATTTTTAAAGGTCTTTCAACATTTGCGGTTGAGATGGTTGAACTTCGAAATATTTTGAAGTATTCAAATAAAAGTAGTCTAATTCTCGGAGATGAATTATGTTCTGGAACAGAAAGTACATCCGCATTAAGTATATTTACCGCCGGAGTAGATTATCTAAGTAAATTAGAGTGTTCATTTATATTTGCTACACACTTTCACGAAATACTTAATTACTCCGAAATTAAAGAACTTCGTAATGTTAAATGTATTCATATGAGCGTAATTTATAATAAAAAAGAAGATAAACTTATTTATGACCGCATTCTAAAAGATGGTCCGGGAGATAATATGTATGGACTTGAAGTATGTAAATCACTGAATTTACCAGAGTCGTTTCTTGAAATTGCTCACGATATAAGAATGAAATACTCCAAAAGTAAACCAGTTTTAAGTATGACTAAATCGAGATATAACGCAAAAAAAATTAAAGGATTTTGTGAAATATGTAAAGAATGTCCAGGAACCGAAGTTCATCATCTAATTTATCAAAAAAACGCGAAGAAATCTGTTAAAAATCATAAGGCGAATTTAATTAATATATGTGAAACTTGTCACGATTCTATTCATGTAGATAATATTGAATTAAAAATTTATAAAACAACAAAAGGCTATGAACTTCTAAAAGAATAATAATAATAAATGTTCACGAGAAACCTATAAATGAATACGCAAATTTAAATAATATAAGCAATTATTATGCTTTATTACCTTGTTATACAAAATTGGTTGAACTATTAATTTAGAATAAATTATTTTCTAAAAATTCCGTAACAGTATTTGAATATTTTGATTGAAAACAAGTTGAGTATGGTACAGCACCTGATAAATTATTATATTCATTAAATTTTAATTATTTTAAATTAATAATTCAATTAAATTTTCCAAACCTGTACAATTTTTAGTAAATTTACGTGCAAATAATGTTTTTGAATTAATAAAAAACATTAACTCTTCTATATCAATACAACATTTATTACAAATTATACATATAATAATAAATAATTTTTTTGAAACAAGTCAAATGAAAATGGGAATTCATAATGTTTTTATATTAAAAGAAAATATATTATTTATTGAAGAATGGATTCAGTATCATATCCTTTTAGGATTTACAGATTTTTATTTATATGATAATTCAGATGTAAATACAAATCTTGGTTTTGATAAAAATAAAAAACATTTGATACCAGGTAAAGTAAATAAATATAACATTAATTATGATGAAATTTTAAAAATGAGAAATATAGAACTAACTAATTATCTTGATAAATTAAAACAAAAATATAATAATAATAATATTAATATTAAAATTATTAAATGGTCTCCTAAAGATACAAATGGTAAAATACTTTATAATCAAGTTGAAGCTCATATTCATTGTCTTGAATTATTAAAAAAAGATAAAATAGATTGGTGCGCGTATATTGATCTAGACGAATTTATAGTACTAAAAAATAATAATAATATTAAAAATTACATTAATTTATTATCAAATAATTATTCTAATATATTATTAAATCAAATACACTATGATTCAAGATTTAATAATTTAGATAAAAATGTAATTGATATTAAAAAATCAGTAAAAACACCTAAAATAGATTATGCAAAAAATATTTTTAAAGTTGAAGACATAAATAAAATAATATCACCACATTTAGTAGAACTTAAAAACAATAAAAAACATAGTAGAATATCTAGTGATATATGGATTAATCATTATAATAGGAGTAATATAGATATTTATATTGAAAGAGATAATATAAATTTAGATATTAAAACAAAATTAAATAAAATAAAAAAAAAATATTTAAATAAATAACCATTATTATAAAAAAAAATATGTATATATTAAGTAATGAAAATAATAATTATAATTTTATTAATATTATTAATTATTTGGTATTGTAATAGAAAAAATAATTTTACTCCTGATATAAACAAATATAAATCAATAAAAGATATTATTATGTTATGTCCAGTACAAGACGAGGACAGATTTATTCAATTATGGAATACAAATTATGAAGTAATAAGAATGTGGAAAATTGATATAATATTTGTTCATTTTGATTTAAAAGTAGATAATTGGAAAAAACAATTTAATTATTATGATGAAGATAATGTAAAACATATAATTACAGATGGTTGTAAATCTAAACATTGGAAGTATTTATCACCACTTTATACAAACAAATATGAATATATATGGTTAATAGATGGAGATATGAATTTAAAAGATTGGAATTGGGATATATACCGGCGTTATTTAAAATTAGATGATTATGTGTCTCAATCAGCAATAAAACCAAATAAAAAAGATGAACATGGTACACATTGGGAAGAATTAAGATACCGTTCAGATAAAGAAATAACAACAACAGATTTTATAGAACAACAATGTTGTTTAATAAAAAAAGAGTTATGGGATGTAATGTATGATAAATTATTATATTCAAATAATTATACATCATGGGAGATAGAATGGTATTGGAATGAAATAGCAAATAAACTTAAAACAGGAAAACATAAATCTAGTCCTTTTGATAAACTGAAAATAGAAAAAAAATTATTAGTTGTTCATGTATCACCTGTTATTCATGAAAATTATAAAATTATACAAGTTGGTAATAATAAATGTCAAAGAAAATTAATTCGTTCTGAATATTCAGAACACATTGATACTATAATAAAGAGACTTTTAAAAAATAAATAATAATTATAATTAATAAAATAATTATAATAATTTTATTTATATTACAATTAGTTTTATTAACTTTATTTATATTACAATTATTTTTATTAACTTTGGTTGTTTTAATAGCATGATATCCATTTGAATTAATACATTTTTCATTAAGTATCTTACAATGTTTATTCCAAGAACTACTAAATTTTAAAACATGAGGAGGACTATTTGTATATATTTTTTTTAGTTTTGGATTATTATCTAACATATCTTCTTCATATAAACTTGAAGAACCATAATCAGAACAATTTATATATTTTGTTTTTAACCACAATTTTTGAAATTGAGTATCTGAATAAAATAAGTTTTTAAATAAAGAATCTAACCAAAAATAAGTAGATGTAGAGTTATTATTTTTCCAATAATTATCTGATGATTCTTTCCATTTATTTATAATATAGCTATTTTTTTTAGTTATGATAAACCAAATACAAGGTGAAATTGTTTTAGGCATATTATTAAATTTACCAGAACCATGATACATCCAAAAATCACTATTATTTAATACAGAATCAATCCAATTATCTAATGGTTTCATACATAAACATGTTGCGTCCGCCCAAACACCTCCATGATTTTTTAATAAGCTTATTCTAATAATATCAGATTTGGTTTGTATAATTATTTTATTATTTTTATCGAATATATAATCAATATCATTAACATAATCTTTTAAATTATTGTTATCTATTAAATGAATATTCCAATTTGGATTAAAATATATCCAAGAATTTTTAACTTGTTGTTGTAACCAAGGTGCATTATCCCAACCTTGAAACCATAATAAAAATATATTTTTATTCATTATAATATAATATTATTTTTTATTTTTTAATAAAGGATTTGCTCTTGGAAATATTTACAAGAAAAAGATAATATATCACAATTTGTGAAAAAAAAATATTTATAGTTAATAACTAATGGATAAAGTATATTGGATAGATTTATATAATAATAAACAAATAAATATTGATTGTTCTAATTTTTGTTTATTTATGATAAAATATTTAAATGAAAATAATATTAAAGTACAAAAAATTTTAGATTGTGGATGTGGAAATGGTAGAGATTCTTTTGAACTTTCTAAAATATACAATGTAGACGCAATTGATAATAATGGTTATATGCCTAAAAATAAAATTAATTGTTTTTTTTATAATGAAGATTTCGTGGAGAAAAATAAAGATAAATATGATTTAATTTATTCAAGATTTACATTTCATAGTATAACAGATAAAGAACAATGTAAATTTTTAAAAAGTATTAAACATAATCAATATTTAGCAATTGAGACACGTAGTGATAAAGGTACAGTAGAAAATCTACATTTTGGAAATACTCACTATAGAAATTTAACAAATCTAAATAAATTAACATTAATATTAATTTCTTTAAAATTTAAAATTATTTATTTACAAGAAAAAGATAATGTTGCACAATATAATAATGAAAATCCAATTTGTATAAGAATACTATGCAAAAAAGAATAATTTATATAAACCCTGGTTTATTTTTTCCTCGGTTTGTGTTTCCTTTTGAATTTTTTGGTATCATCCAATCTTTACCATAACGATTTTTTAATCTTTGTTCTGGATTCTTAGGTAAACTTAATATTACACCCTTCCAATTATAATATACCAACGGATTCACATTTTTCCATATACTATTTTCCCAAGAATCATGATAGTCATTTTCAATTTTATCACATAAATAAAAATCAATTGGTGCAAAATTTTCTTTATGTATTCTTAAAAAATTTGATTTATTCATCTCAACTTTAAATTTTTCTTTAGTAAATATATTTAATATTTTATCCTTATGAAATTTATTAATTAAAATATCAATATCATCATCATTATCTATACATGAATTATTACGAACAATACCTAATAGTGTCCCATATCCAATAAACCAATCATCTATATTGTTTTTATTTAAAATATTAGTTATAACTATTAGAGTCTTATTTAAAGTTTTAGATGAGATCTTCTTACCTGATCCAAAATAATTTGTACGGGTTTTTTTAAAGTTCATAACTATTATTAAAATTAATATTAAAATTATTACACAAATTAAATATGACATATTAATATATAAGAAATATATTTAAATTTATTGTTATATTTTCACACTTTATAGTCTACAATTTTTTTTTGTATATCACTATAACTTTTAATCTGTTTTCCTAATTTAGGATCTGTAATCAACCACGATTTATCTTGCAATTGTTTCCAACTCACATCAAGCGCGGTTTGATGATGTTCCGGATGCCCAGGATTAATATTATTTTTTATTCGGTTGTTCGCATCAATAATCCATAAATCTAATAATGTATCTATATAAGAATGTTTTATAATATAACCACTAGCGGTTAAACAATTATTGATACTATTAAAACAATTATTTTCTTTAATTTTATTTAATATTTTACCACCATTACACGATAATAATATTACGTTCCACTCATACTTTAAATTATTTATTTTATTTAAATATTCATTAACAATATTAGAATTAATCCATTCAAAATCGTCTTCAAGTATAATAGAATAATTATTATTTGATTTTTTGGCTTCTTTTAATGCTTTAATATGAGATAAACCACAACCAGTCAATCCATTTTTATGTTTAATAGCATCAATTCTGAAAATTTTTTTTTTTGGATAATTAATTTTATTTAATTGTGTTTCTATATGTTTTTTTCTGTCTTTTCGATGTATTAAATTGATATAATATACATTTGGTCTATAAGTATCAGGTTCATCTGTAATTAATGCTTTATTTAAAGTTTTAGATGAGATACTCTTACCTGCTCCAAAATAATTTGTACGGGGTTTTTTAAAGTATATAACTAAAATTAATAATATTAATAAAATTATAATTATTATTTTCATTACTTAATATATATTATTAATATTATTTTTTTTTTATAAATTTTCTAAAAAACGAAGGATTTATATATATTATCTTAAAATTTTTTTTTATAATAATCACTATTAGGTATATTATAATTATCAATCAAATTAATATAATGATTAGACTTTTTATGTGCTCTTATTTTTAAGTAAAACATGTCTGTATCTTTATTTTTAATACCATGTTTATTTACAGTGTACATTACAAAACGTTCAGCATTTTTTGTTTGTCCTTTTAAATGTTTAAAATACTCAGAGTAAATCTCTGATCTAGAACATATTTTTTCTAAGGTATTCGGAGAAGATATATAAAAATTATTAGCTAATCCACCGAATTTATTATACTCAGTTGTGTATAATAAGTTTTTATCATTTATGGTGTTCTCTACATGTTTTAANTTTATAGGCTTTAATATTAAAGCATCAGACCATACCATTATACATGTGTCGTAATTTTTAATAGGAAATAATTTAATTGCCTTATATTCTGAATAAGCTCCACGAAGCATATTTAGTTCATAATCTCCTTTATCACCATAACCCGTGTCGACGTATTTAGTTAAGTGTATATCTTCTTGATATTCGGTTTCTAATACGTCTACTTTTAATAAATTAACATCGTTGTTGTCAATTTTTAATCCGACTTCACCCGGTCGGTTTGATTCTATTGTTTCTTTTTTTGATAATAAACTGTAATGAAAGGTATCAACATCATATACTGTTTTCAGTTTATCAATTATATTTTTTTGGATAGATGTATACACATATTTAAACGACCTTGGAGCAAATCCACATATTATAACACATACTTTTTTTCTATTTGTAAAGTAATATTTTTTATAAAAAATAAAATATAAAGTAATTATTATTATTAATAATAATATAAATACGGATTTCATAGTATATTAAGTATAAATATTTTAATTATTAAGATAATAACCACTTTGCCTTCTTAATGGTGGTCGTCTATCAATGGGTAATTATAGAATCCAGTTTGGTAATATATTATCTTGATCTTCAATAATAATATTTTTTCTTATAGGTGTAATCAAATTTTTTAAGAATACGTAAAAAAATTTGCACCAATTGATTTTTATTTATGTGATAAAATTGAAAATGACTATCATGATCTTTGGGAAAATCTTATATGGAAAAATGTTAATGATTTGGTATATTATAATTGGAATGATGTAATATTAAATTTACCTAAGAATCCAGAACAAAAATAAAAGTGACATTAAAATTAACCAAAGACAAAGTAGTACTGTTAATATAATATAAAGTAAAGAAACACTCTGTGAATTATATCAGGCAAGTCCTAATAAAATATAAAGAATTGGCCAAATTAAAGCAAAATTAGAGATTCGCGACACTCAGGTAAGATGTCATCCTTGGTTTCTTTACTAAATAATTGTATTACAACGATCGGAAAAAGAGCATTTAATTACTCTTTGTTGAATCCAACAACTAATACTGAACAACTATTCAAAGAATATGAAATAACTGATTATGTTTTGGAAAAAGGTAATTATATAGAACTACGTGGATTTTTACAAAGTATAAAAGATATATCTAAAATATATCGTAAAATGATACTTAACAAATTTACTCCTAAGGATTTTTGGAGTATTCATAATACAGTAAATTTTACAAAAATTCTTTTTGAATATCTAAAAGAAGACACCGTACTTATGGAATATATATCTAATAATAATATTGATGCCATATGCGAGGAATTACTTAATTATATTAATGAATCATTAATATTAGATAATTGTAAATTTTCAGACCTAAGTACATTTTAATTAAATTAAATTAAAATATTTATTAAATACAAATGGGAAGAAGTAACAGCTTAGAAATTAATGACTATTTTAATAAATTAAAAGTAAATCAATTAAAAGTAAATCAATTAAAAGTAAATCAATTAAAAGTAACTGACCTAGCTGAAACGCCGGTTGCACCGAATATTTTGTGGAGTATGTTAGGTGAAATCACATTAAAGAAAAGTGAAAATAAAGTGCATGATTACGAAATGACAATTATGTGGGCAGATTTCAGTCATTTAATTATGTATACAGACCGTCCTTATAGATTAACTGAATCATTTACAGACATCGATACTATACACGAGATATTATATTATTTATTTAATGAAGATACTGACCAATCGTCGTTTTCTTCTTCACCACCAAATGTAATTATAAGCGATAATATACATCAAAAATCATTTAATATTAACAGATTTAATAATAATAAATCAGATGAACGCATAACATTATTTTTAACTGAATTAGAAGACGATGAAACACTGGTTTTAGCAGACAAAACTAAGGTTGTCGCGTTTTTGGATGGTTGGCAAAGGTTTAACACTATTGATGAATTTATAGCAAATAGACAATTACAACTAATTTAATTAAATTAATATTATCTAAAGAATAAAATAGTGTAATTAATTTACACTATTTTATTCTTTATTCTTTTATTCTTTTATTCTTTTATTCTTTTATTCTTTTATTCTTTATTCTTGTTCGACGGTGATTAACGATCCGTTCGTGTATGATTTAGTAAATACTGCGGAAAGCAACGACCCGCGGACTTTGATAGAGCAAATATAATAGTAAACCTTTTTGTAGAAGACCGATATAGTAGTGAAGTTTCCGAACAAGGCTCACAAAAAATAGATATGAATGAAACACGTATAAAGGCACTTATCTCTCTAAAAGAAGAAGATAATTAAGTCTTAATGAATTAAAAACAAATTTATTACTAAAATGTTGGAGAGATAATAAATTAATTGATATAAATCCTGGTAAAAGGCGATATAGATAATATTTTGGAGTGTTAGTGTTTAAAATTCTATCTCTTTATACGTGTCCCGTCGTATAACCAGAAAACCCTAAATCATTATCCTCGATTGTCCATAATCCTTGACTGCCTGATTTTATTGAGTGATTTTTTATTAACTCACCAGCTGCATCTCCGAGGTTTTTGTATGCACGGGTTGTTGGATGGGATTTATCCCAATACAGATAGTTAGAATTAATATCAACTCCATCTTCTATAACTTTTTTGGAAAGTTCGTCAATAATATTTGTATAGACTTTGGGTTTATTTGGGTCCGTTATATTTTCCAGATATGTGTGTAAATTCAAATATAATAAATCCATACCCGGACGTGTAGCAGCTAACTCAACACAATAATTGGTCATTATAGTATTTACTCCATTTACTCCATTTGTGAATGCGTCTAAACTATCCTCCATCTGTGTAGTTAACTTAGATTTAACGATTGGTAAAAGTTGTCCGACCGCGGCCTCCTTATCAG
>JGI20154J14316_10004980_pt1 | contig 10032 bp, 11 predicted proteins | sample COG_04_FD_14316 | JGI IMG/M metagenome (IMG submission 14316) | reverse complement strand
CGGAATGGGCATCGAGTATGTCAAAGACGTACTCTCTGTTTGGGGTCGTCAAATATAGCGGCGGCGATGCTGACAAATGCCCAACAGCCGAAAGGTCTGCAGCGTCTGGCGAAAGAAGATGCACCTCATAGCCTGTTGCGTTGCCAATCTGGGCCATCGATCGAAAGATCGCACCGCGCCCCGCCAGAACAAGACGGTGTCGCGGATCATAGGCAAATGTCCGCGATAAACCTTCGCCGGAATCGTCCGGGCTGTGAAAGGTCAAGCGCACGGGCTGTCGTTTTGCAAAACACGCCGCTGCGGCGCAAATCGCGTCAGTGTCTGGATTTGGGTCAATCAACACAGTAAGGGCGCCACCACAGGGTAGTTTCAGATCCGCATATCGAGAGCCTTCACCGTAGCGGATCACTTTCTTGCGTTTGGTGTGTAAGGACTTTTGTGCATGAAGTTGAATATCACGGTCGATGCAGCCGTTGGACAGATACCCCGTCATTGCCCCAGCTTCATCGACCAATGCGAGTGAGCCGACGTTGCGGGCCGCGCCACCTTCAATTTCCAACGATGTGATCAAGGCAAACGGGCGCGACGCTGCTATGAGCGCCGCTCCCTTTGAAATGATATCAGACGCGTGCTCCGCGTAGACCATTTCGTTAGGCTGAGGCGTCGTCATTGACAACATCAGCGAAGGATTTGAAAAACTTGGCCGCCAGCTTTTTCGCGGTACTTTGGATCAGTCGGCTGCCCAATTGCGCGAGCTTACCGCCAATTGCTGCTTTGGCCTCATAACGCAAGATCGTCTTGTTTGGACCATCCGCAGTCAGCGTGACATCGGCCCCGCCTTTCGCGTGCCCAGCCGCCCCTCCGTTGCCTTGACCGGTGAGTGAAAACGCATCTGGTGCGCCTGCAGTATCGAGTTGGACATCACCGCTGAACTTGGCCTTTACTGGGCCAATTTTCAGCACCACCTTGGCCTCAAGTTCTGTATCCGAATGTTTTATGAGCTCTTCGCAGCCCGGAATGCATTGCTGCAATATCTCTGGGTCGTTCAAGGCCGCATAGACCTTTTCCTTAGGCGCGTTGATGATGATTTCGTCTGAAAGTTCCATGGAATGTCCTTATTTAGCAGCACGGGAATTTTATTGTGGCCAAAAGATCGGCCTGTTCGGGGGTGAGCGCAATTTTGCGGCGAAACCGTTTAGCGATCCGTTTGAGCGTTTTCATAACGTTTCCGCTCATTGTGCCGCCGCAATGGCGATGTAGTCTTCGGGCGTGTCGACATCGGCATAAAAGCCTGCAGCTTTCATCTGGTGGAACTGCACATATTCGGGATGCGCACGCGTAAATGCTTTGCAACCGGGTGATTTGCCGTCGACCAAGAGGCGCGCACGCAATTCTGCAGGAATCACAATCGGGTTGCCTCTTCGTCCATCTGCCGTCGGGATCGAAATGCGCGCCGGATCGGCAACCTGATGTGCGTCAAGCAAAGCGCGCAAGTCATCTGCCGTGAGTTGCGGCTGATCGCCAAGCCCCATCAGCACCACCCCATCCGCGCCAGCTGCCCGCAACCCGCAAACGACAGAGGTTTGCTGCCCTTCGGCGAAACCCGGATTGAACACGAACACGACATTCGTGCCAGCAAGCGCGGCCTCTATTTCGCCGGCCTCATGCCCTGTCACCACGATGACACAAGTCGCGACCGCAGCGTAGTTTTGCACCATGTGGCGAACCATGGGCACACCATTCACTGGCAAAAGCAGCTTGTTCCGCGCTCCCATACGTTGTGAAAGACCGCCGGCCAGTATGATCGCGATCACATCACGCATGGCTTGGTTTCACCGCCATACGCCTGATCTGAACGAACTGTGCAAGTATCGACAAAGCGATCTCCTCGGGTGTTACGGCACCTAAATTCAGACCTGCGGGCGCTTGAACGCTTTCAATGAGTGAGCGATCAATCCCCGCTGCCACAAGCTTTTCAGCAAGTACAGCGTATTTGCGGCGACTTCCAACAAACGCCACATGATCTTTTTTTTCGCTCAGTGCGGATTTCAGTGCATCAAGGTCGCCCTGTCCTTGGGTGGCAACGACAACAAATTGCTGTTGATGTGGCTTCTTCTGCGCCAAGGTTGCGGCGACCGACCAATGAAATTGCGGCGCAAAGGCACTGAGTGCTTGTGCGACGGGTGACGCACCTAAAACCACAAGCTGCGGTGCGGGCAGACAAGGTTCGATGAATATGTCGACTGTCCCGCGAGAAGGGCAGCCATTGCGGGCAAACTGCGTACCGTCGATAGTGTCGCCAGCGGTGATACCCTTTTCAGCCAAAAGGTCTTCGGGCGCGACTGACACAAGTTGCGGTTTGCCGTCACGCAGGGCCTGAAGGGTTGCGCGCTTTACGGCACCACGGGTGCAGCCACCACCGAGCCAGCCTTGCAAGATCGTTCCATCCGCGCTGAGCAGCGCCTTCGCTCCTGGTTTGGCCGCAGTTGATCCGGCCGTGCGCACAATCGTCGCAAAGGCAAAAGGTTCATCCTTGTCGCGTAATTGCTGCGCGGCCATGGCCAAATCAGTTGAGAAGATTTCGGCTTGTGTCAAAGGGAAACCAGATCATGTTCAAGCGCTGCCAGATCAGCGAGTGTGTTTGCGGCTTTAAAGGTGTCCAGATACGGAAGCGCAGCGGCCATTCCCTCTGCTATGGGCGCATAATCTGCCCAACCTTTTAGAGGGTTCAGCCAGATTACTTTGCAGCCACGTTTTCGCAGTTTTTCCAACGCGGCAGCGATCATCGCTGGCGGTTCTGTGTCATATCCGTCCGACAGGATCAGCACGACACTGCGCCCATCGACGAACCGTTTGGCGTAAGTGTCCGCAAAGCGCATCAGAGACGGCCCAATCTTTGATCCCCCCCCGAATCCATCGGCCATCAATGACAGGCGTCCAATGGCACGCATTGGATCTTTGTCGCGCAGTGCCTCGGTAATTCGCACAAGCCGCGTGTGAAAAAGATAGGCATCAGCCGCCGTATCCGCCCGCATCAGCCCGGCCAAAAAGGCTAGAAATACTTGGGCATAGACGGACATAGACCCTGACACGTCGCACAAGGCCACAATCTTGCGCGTGCGATCGGGGCGACGCTTGCGCAAAAGGCGCAGGGGTTCGCCACCCGTGGCAAGGCTACTGCGAATAGTTTTGCGAAAATGCAACCTATCGCCTTTGCGCGCAGCAACGCGGCGACGAGAGCGTTTGTCGCGCAATGCAGCCCCGATCTGGCGGGCGACATCCTCTGCCTCGGCAATTTCTTCGGGCCGCACCAAATCACGTAGATCACTACGGTTCAGGTTGCGATTCTCCGAGGCGATCAGTTTACCAGTCCCATCGCTGTCAGCAGCACCTTCCTGACCATCTGGCGCAGTCGCCGATCCGGCACTTCCCGCTGTGTTCGCCCGTGGCGTCACGCGATGAATGGACGCCGTCGTTTACGGTATTGCTCAACGACGGAGTAACTTTTTGCCGGACCCGACCCATGTCCATCCAGTAACTGTCGAACAGATCGTCAAACCGCTCGGCCTCTTCCTTGCACCCTGTGCATACGGCGCGCAAAGCCCGGCGGCTGTCGCCAGGTTGTATGGCGTCAATCTCGACAAGTGCAGACATGGCCAAGTCTGCCTCAGCAACGCCCAACCGCAGACCGTTTTCGCGAAGGTGCGCAATGAAGCCCACGATGCGCGCAGATGGGCCAGGATCGCGGGCCGCAAATTTCGTAACACGGCTCATGCCGCTTTGCCTGCGATACGCCCTGCGACCTCGGGCGTTATCTGGGCTTTATCGCTCTGGGTCTTTAGCAAAGTAGTCAGCGTCGATTGTAGAACGGCTGGGTCAGCGGTCAAATCGGCAATACCCAACCCCATCAGAGCCGCGGCAAAGTCCAGCATTTCTGCGATACCGGGAGTCTTTTCGAGGTCTTCTCCGCGCAGTTTCTGGACAAATCCCACGATCTGTTCCCCTAGCCGCACGTCCACCTCTGGACAGCGCGCTTTCAATATTGCCAGTTCAGTCGCACGTTCAGGATATGCAACGTAGGTATAAAGACAACGCCGTCTTAGCGCGTCCGAAAGATCGCGTGTGCCATTCGACGTCAAGATCACGATAGGCCGCGTTGTCGCGGTGATTGTGCCCAATTCTGGGATGGAAATCTGAAAATCAGACAGCACTTCCAATAAATAGGCTTCGAATTCTTCATCCGCTCTGTCAATCTCATCAATCAACAACACAGGTGGCGCCTCTTGCGTTATCGCAGCAAGCAGCGGTCGTTCCAGCAAGAAATCCCGCGAGAAAATGCGATCCTCAACAGCTTTGCCCGTGACGCCGTCCTCAGAAGCTGCACGAATGCTGAGCAGTTGACGCTGATAGTTCCATTCATAGATCGCCTGCGCGGCGTCCAGCCCTTCGTANCACTGCAAACGGATCAGCTTTGTGTCTTTGACCGCCGATAACGCNCNCGCGATTTCGGTTTTGCCAACACCGGCAGCCCCTTCGAGCAATAGTGGCCGCCCTAATGACAAGGCGAGTTGCAAAGCAACCGCCAGGTCGTCAGAAGCCACGTATCCTTCGCCGCCAAGGGCAGTTTGCAGATCTGTCCAAGTCATCAGAATTCCCCAAAGGGCGGGTGTGATCCCGCCCTATCGCTTCCATCAATCATGCAGGCCAAGTTCATTGGCCGTGCGCCAAATCCGCCAGTGATCGTGGGGCATGTTCGTATGGGTATTCCCAAACGGGCGGAACGCATCCTGCACCGCATTGGAAAAACATGGAACGCCGCCCACGTGCGGGCTTTCTCCGACGCCTTTTGCACCGATGGGATGGTGCGGAGATGGGGTGACTGTGAAGTCCGTTTCATAGTTCGGCACTTCCCACGCGGTCGGCAAGAAGAAGTCCATCAAGGTCCCCGTTTTGACGTTACCCATGTCGTCGTAGGCGATCTCTTGCCCCAGGGCGACGGCGAGCGCTTCGGTCAAACCACCGTGCACCTGACCTTCGATGATCATCGGATTAATCCGCGTACCACAGTCATCCAGCGCATAGAAGCGGCGAATTTCCGGAACACCTGTATCTACATCAATGTCCATGACGCAGACATACGCCCCGAATGGATAGGTCATATTGGGCGGGTCGTAATAGCTGACCGCTTCCAGACCTGGCTCCAACCCTGGAATAGCCTGATTGTAGGCCGCAAAGGCGATTTCCTTCATCGTCTTGAACTTTTCAGGAGCACCTTTGACGGCAAAACGATCTACGTCGAATTCCACATCGTTGTCGTGAACCTCTAGCAGATACGCGGCAATCATCTGTGCCTTGGCGCGGATTTTACGCCCCGCCATGGCCGTAGCAGCCCCTGCCACCGGAGTAGAGCGAGAGCCATATGTGCCAAGCCCATAAGGTGCGGTGTCGGTGTCACCTTCCTCGATGGTGATGCTATCCGCGGGCAAACCAATCTCGGACGCAAGGATTTGCGCAAACGTGGTCGCGTGCCCTTGACCCTGGCTGATGGTTCCAAGCCGTGCAATCGCCGAACCTGTTGGGTGGATACGGATTTCACAGCTATCGAACATACCGAGGCCAAGGATGTCACAATTCTTAACCGGACCAGCACCAACAATTTCCGTAAAGAAACTGAGGCCAATACCCATCAACTTGCGAGTTTTGCCGGCCTTAAAATCTTCGACTCGCTGCGCCTGTTCAGCGCGCAACCCATCGTAGTCAACCGTCTTGAGCGCCTTGTCCCATGCTGTGTGATAGTCGCCGCTGTCGTATTCCCAGCCCAAAGCCGCTTTGTAGGGGAACTGCTCTTTCTTGATAAAATTGATCCGTCGCAGTTCAGCCGCGTCCATGTTCAACTTGATAGCGAGGACCTCGATCATGCGCTCGATGAAATACACGGCTTCGGTCACTCGGAATGAACAACGATAGCTAACGCCGCCGGGGGCTTTGTTTGTATAGACGCCGTCGACTTCAAGAAATGCTGTGGAATGTCATACGATCCGGTGCAAATATTCATGAAACCCGCTGGGAATTTTGTGGGATCAGCACAGGCATCAAAACCGCCATGATCGGCCGTCACGTGACATTGTAGGCCAGTGATCTTGCCCTCTTTGGTGGCACTGATCTTACCGGTCATGTGATAATCACGCGCAAAGGCGGTGGTCATCAAATTGTCCATGCGATCTTCAATCCATTTCACGGGTTTACCCGTGACGATTGAGGCAACGACGGAACAGACATAGCCCGGATACGCCCCGACCTTGTTGCCAAAGCCGCCGCCAATGTCGGGTGAAACAACGCGAATGTTGTGTTCTTCGATCCCTGAAATCAGGCTGACCACGGTGCGAATGGCATGAGGTGCCTGAAAAGTGCCCCACAGGGTCAGCTTACCATTAACCTTGTCCATCGAGGCCACGCAGCCGCAGGTTTCAAGCGGACACGGATGGGTGCGGTGGTAGTACATTGACTCTTCGGCCACGACCTCAGCGTTGGCAATGACTTCTTCAGTAGGGTCTTTGTCACCAGCTTCCCATGTAAAGATATGGTTGTGATGCTTGCGTGGACCGTGCGCGCCGGCGGGGATAGACCCGTCTTCGGCCACAAGATCCTCGCGAAGGACCACATCAGATTTCAGTGCCTCAAACGGATTCACAAGTACCGGCAGTTCTTCATACTCTACTTCGACGGCTTCAATGCCATCAGCAGCAGCATAGCGGTCTTCGGCCACAACAAAAGCAACCTCTTGCCCTTGAAACAACACCTTGCCATCGGCCAAAACCATCTGCTTGTCACCGGCCAGCGTCGGCATCCAGTGCAGGCCCAGCGGCCGCAGGTCGTCGGCTGTCAGCACCGCCAGAACGCCGGGCACCTTAAGTGCCGTATCCTTGTTGATGCTTTTCACCCGCGCATGCGCATAGGGAGAGCGGACAAAGTCGCCAAACAGCATGCCGTCCAGTTTGATATCATCGACGTAGTTGCCTTTGCCTTGCGTAAACCGGGCATCCTCTACCCGCTTGCGCGAGCAGCCCATGCCTTTGAGGTTATCGACCCGTTCTTCGCGTGTGATTTCGTCTTTCATTCTGCGGCCTCCTTGGCTGCACTCATCTGGGCCGCAGCCGCCTGAATGGATTTCACAATGTTCTGGTAGCCTGTGCACCGGCAAAGATTGCCAGCCATGCCAAAGCGGATTTCCGCTTCGGTTGGGTTTGGAATCTCCTCAAGCAGCTTAGTGGCCCGCGTGATCATACCGGGCGTGCAATAGCCGCACTGAAGCCCGTGATGCTCCTTGAAAGCCTCTTGCAGCGGATGCAAATTATCCGGCCCACCGATGCCTTCGATGGTTGTGATCTCAGCGCCTTCGGCTTGCACTGCAAACATGGTGCAGGATTTGACAGATTTGCCATTGATCGTAACGGTGCAAGCGCCGCAATGGGACGTTTCACAACCGATATGCGGCCCTGTGATATTCAGACGCTCACGTAGTGTGTAGATCAGCAACTCGCGTGGCTCAGCCAGAAATTCCTCTGTCTTGCCGTTTACGTTCAGGGTGACGTGTTTTTTCTTTGACATGATTTTCTCCTTACGCCCGCGACCAGGCGCGTGCGATCGCGCGGCGCAGGATGACGCCAGNGACGTGGTTTTTGAACGCGACAGGCCCGCGGTTATCTTCGGTCGGGTCGATATCGCCAAGCATGGCGGCCACGGCAGCCTTTAATGCGGCGTCATCCACTGATGTCCCGACAAGTGCATCACCTGCGGTTTTTGAAAAGACGGGCGTGTCGCTCAGGTTCGTCATCGCGATCGCGGCGCTTACGCATTTTCCACCGTCATTCACGATCTGAACTGAAGCAGCGGCCGTCGCATAGTCACCGATCTTGCGCTTCTGCTTTTCATATGCGTAGCCGCCCTTGGGACGTGGGATTGTGACTGCGGTCAAAACCTCGCCATCTTCGCGTGCGGTCACGTAGGCCGCTTCGTAGAAGTCGCGAGCGGGGATGACGCGTTCACCGTCCTGTCCGACGACGGTAAAATGGCATCAAGACATTGCATCAAACCTGGCATGTCGTTGCCTGGATCGCCGTTTGCAATATTGCCACCCAAAGTGCCCATATAACGGACCTGCGGATCAGCGATCTGCAACGCAGCTTCGCGCAGGATTGGTGCCACATCTGCAAGGGCTGCATGATCAATAATGTCCGATTGCGTGACAAGCGCGCCGATCTTGATGGTGTCTGCGCCAATCTCGATCTCTGACATGCCTCCAACATCTTGAAGGTCGATCAGATGCGGAACGTCAGCCATGCGCAGTTTCATCATAGGTATCAGGCTGTGCCCACCCGCCATGACACGCGCATCATCGCCATGCTCCTCGAGAATGGATAGGACTTTGTCCATATCCTTAGGTCGGTAATATTCAAATGCGGCTGGAATCATAAGCGTTTTCTCCATGAGGCGAACATTTTCATTCTGATGAAAGCCTGTAGACCGCAGCAAACGACACACGCAAAAATGAATGAAACACGGAGTTATTGCACGAACTGCGCGCTTTTATTCACGAACTACGCCGCGAGTTGACGCAAGCGCTTCGCCGATGACCTTTAACTTTGTTCGGCTCACTGGCGCTGGGGCAGACCGTCACTCTCGAAAAGGCATCGCCCCGCGTCCTTCGTTCTTTCGAACCGTACCACGTGATGCGGATTCACCAAATAGCTGCGATGCGTTTGCAAGAACCCCGCAGGCAATAGACGTTTGGAAGCTTCGGTGATGGGCCAAGCGCAGAACAACCTTTCGTCGGCTGTGTAGACTTGGGTGTAATGGCCATCTGCACGCACAAAACGTACGTCCCATGATAGGACAAAGACTTTACCGCCATCCCGCTCGCATGGGATGTGTAGGTCCCGCGCCCTTACAGGAGCGGTCTGCAGATTGTCTTTGCTCACTTGTCGCCGTTTTGTCTGTGGCTACGACCAAGTAGGTCACGCTCACCCACAAACAGGCCCCGAAAATTACAAAGCTGAAGAAGATAACGCCAAGGGCCAGTGTCTCGTTGCTCATGGAGGGACCAAATTCTGCATGGCGGGTTCTGGTGCAAAGTTAGTACCCGCCATCGCAAGGAAATGAACCGAGCATACGGCCCCTGCGAAACAGATTGTCCCCCAAATGATATTGCGGTTTGTGCGTCGACCGTAGGCAATCCAGAATGCCAAAATGCAAAGCGCAATGGCGACCAGGGATGACAAGAAGACACCGGTTGTAGTGTAGACTGCGCGACAAAGTTCAAGAGCAGCCATGCCGATGTAGTGCATGACAAGAACGCCCACACCCACAACGCTCCCGGCCAGCGAGATGATGAGCGGCGTCCGTTGGAAAAAGTGCAAAAGGATCAACGCTGCGCCGACCAATAAAATAGCGGACAAAGCCGAGACCAATGTGATTGCGGCATCATAATAAAACAAGATCGGCAACTGTAAGCCCAGCATGGCCACAAAATGCATGGCCCAGATACCACCGCCCAAGACCACCGATGCCAAGGCGATAGACACTTTTTTGTGAAGCATCACTCTGTCCGCCAGATCGCGCGTCAACGAAAGCCCTGTAAAGGCAGAGACCATCGCGACAACGCACGACATTCCAACCAAAAAGTTGCTGTGGCTGACATTCAAGAAATCCATAACGACGAAGATGAACAAAACTGAGAGGTTTTGCAATTGATATGATCCTGTCAGACGAATGAGAACTCGCATCGGATTTCTGGCGCAGCCTGAATCTATGCGCTCAATAGTTGGCGGCACTCAGTAAGAGCGGCGGCACGGTTTAGCTTGAAATTGTCTCGTGAGTAGAAGTGGCGCTCCTGATTGAAATGGTTGTGGACTGAAGAGTGGACGGCAGCGAACTTTTGCAGACATCGCATCTGTCGAAAGCGGAGCATAGCGCGTTCTCGTCGTCGAAACGGCAAGTGGGAATTCTCCGCCCTATTGTTACACCAGCGGCCCG
>JGI20154J14316_10004977_pt1 | contig 10038 bp, 8 predicted proteins | sample COG_04_FD_14316 | JGI IMG/M metagenome (IMG submission 14316) | reverse complement strand
TTCTCTTCTCCCCAACCAACCCCCAGAACGAGACTGGCGAGGAGCGGGGTGATCCATAGCAATCCGACAAATCCCCAGAAACCGAGGTTGAACCATTGTTCACGACTTGCCTGCAGATAAATCACAGCAAGGAGCAGGGTGCCCGCGGGGATGAGGCATAAAGAAAGAAAGGAAGAGTTTAGTACCCAGGCATCTGAATGTAATGCCAATTTGATCAAGACCGAATAGGTGAAGAGGGTAATGGCAGTAAGAATCAGCATAAGGCCTAGCCCACTGCTTTCATCTGCGATTCGTGGAATTCGGGCGAGATTGAACTTTGCGATTCGCTGGATTCCTTTGAGATAAAGGTGTCGGTCGGGACAACAAATATTAATCAGGCAGAGAATGAAGAGAAAGGAAAGAGAGAAGAAGATTCCAATCACTAAAATGAGTCCAAGAATTTTTTCTTCTTTTCCGGAGAATTCATTGGCTGACAATTCCTGCCCAATCAGTCCGCTTGCTTCCCCCTTATCAAAAAAAGTCCATAAACATCCTAGGAGTAGAAATTGAAAAATAGAGTATATGAAAAGTGCGGAAGATTTCGACAGCGCCGGCAAAGCCTGATTCCTCCATTTCCGATAACCTGTGATGAGCAGAATCAAAATGAGTAGGCCCTGCATCAGAAAAGTGAAGGTGGTGGGCGAGATTGCAAAATCAAAAAAGGGAACATCCTTCCAAAAATCTGCAATGCGAGCTTCATAATCAAAGTGGCCCCTTTTCTGATACCCTTCTTCCCGAATGATAGGAAGTATTTTCCCGAAGTAGGTTGGGAGAATAGTAAGGAAAGATAGGAAAGAAATTCCTGCCTGACCCAGTCCTGGTAGCACCACATATAACCCAAGAACGACAATGCGGGAAACCCATGAGGCAGCACGGGGTTTGGGGACCACCAAGCCGACTGCATGTGCGGTGAGGTGGTAGAGAATGACCGAGCAAAAGAAGACGGAATATAATTGAATGATGTTTCCCCACGGAAGTTTTCCCACGAGGATAGCATGTCCAAGAAAGGGGAGAGTGAATAAAAACATGTAGTACTCCCGGGCAGGGATTCCAAATATATAGCCAATGATCTTAGATAGCGGATTCATGGGAGTCATCCGTTGGTAATCGAGTAGACCGGATTCCCTTTCCTCGGCGGTAATAGAAGCAACTCGGCCAGTACCCAGAAACATTAGGTAAAATCCCTGCAGGGCGAGGATGAAAGTGAATGCGTTTCGGGCCCCGTTTACTGGAGAGCTTTCTCCCTTTACCCATTCTTTGGTTTGGGGGTCCTTGCTATATTTTCCTTCAGATCCCTCGAGGTAGGAGGTAAGGTAAACCGTTGAACATACGATTAGGGAGAACAGTCCGGCTGCGATCAGATGTTTGGGACGGAGGTTTTCACGGATGCCTTTTAGAATAAGTGGGTTCATCAATTTTGATCAAATTCTGAGGATCCGGATTCAATTTCCAAAAACAAATCCTCCACTTTTGATTTTCGGGTAGTAAATGAAGTAACTTTCAGTCCATGCTCAATCATTTGTGAAAGAATTCCGGGAATTTCTTCACGACCTCCTGAATGAGATATTTCAAACTGGGCTTTTGTGTCGTGCGTTTTTTTGAGTTCTGAAAGAGTAGGCCACTGTTCTACAAATTCAGTAAATTGATGCGATTCTTCCAGGAGTTCAATTTCCAGTTTTCTTGAGGATTTTTTGCGTTGTGTGATTTCCTCAATGGATCCAGATACCACCATTTTTCCATCTCGCATGATTCCGATTTCATCACAAAGGTCCTGCAGTTCGGTAAGTACATGGGAGGAGACGAGAATGGTTTTCCCCTGATCTGCAAGTTTCCTGAGCAGCTTACGCATATCAATACGGGCCTTCGGATCAAGATTGGCTCCCGGTTCATCGAGTAGCATGACGGAGGGATCGTGAACCAATGTCTTCGCGAGCAGGGCACGCTGTTTCATACCGCGGGACAAGGATTTGCAGAGTTCCCTGCGCTTGGTGGTTAATTCAGTCTGAGCTAAGGCTTTTTCTACCTTTTCTTTCCTTTCGGCGACTGATTGTCCGTAAGCGTGGGCGAAGAGATCACAAAATTCTTCCACCCTCAAGTCGTCGTAGACTGGAGGGAAATCGGGCATGTATCCAAGCATTCGCCGAGCTTGTTCCGGTTGGTGTAGGACAGAAGTCTCTCCGAGCATAATTTCCCCGTAGGTTGGTTCGATTAAAGTGGCAATGGCCTTGATTGTGGTAGTTTTACCCGCACCATTAGGCCCGATCAGTCCAAAAACCGAACCTGGTTTTACCGAAAACGAAAGGTTGTCTACAGCAACAAAGTCTCCGTAGTGAATTTTGAGATCTTGGACTTGGATCATGAGAGGAAGGCACGATAGGAAATTAAAAATCAAGTTAGGTCAACTTTTCCTTGCCTAAAATCACGAAAATCGGACATTGGACTATAGCAAATCAACTTATTATGAAAATATCTACAATCATCCTCTCTTCCTTCCTTATAATCTCTTCCCTTTTTGCGGAAAAAAAACTGTTTGATGGCAAAAGCCTAAAGGGATGGGATGGGGATCCAAAATTTTGGAGCGTCCAGGATGGTGCAATTCTTGGGCAAACCACAAAGGAGAATCCGACCAAGGGAAATACCTTTCTCATTTGGAAGGATGGAAAATTAGGAGACTTTGAACTTACGCTTGATTACAAGATTATCGCGGGAAACAGCGGGATTCAGTACCGCAGTTTTGTTAAACCGGGAAAGAATGACGGTTGGCGAATTGGTGGATATCAGGCCGACTTGGAAGCGGGTGACAAATTTTCTGGCATATGTTACGGAGAGGGCTTTCGGGGAATACTCTCTATGCGTGGTATGAAAACTACTTTAACTTTAGATGATAAGGGTAAACTTAAAAAAGATGCGAAGCAATTTGGCGATTCCGCTGAGATTGGAAAAGCGGTCAACAAAGGTAAATGGAATAAGTACAAAATAACAGCCANAGGCTTCAATTTTCAACACTTCATTAATGGGGTTAAGACGACTGAGTTAATCGACAATGATGAGAAAACCAGGCGTAATGATGGTTTGCTCGCTTTGCAACTTCATGCCGGACCACCAATGAAGGTGTTATTTAAGAATATTGTTCTTAAATAAGCGAAAAACCTTTAAGTATACCGCTCCTTGAACCGAGTCGATTTACGCAGCGACACGGTCACTCAACCTACGGATGAAATGCGGGCGGTTATGTCAACCGCTCCAGTAGGGGATGATGTCTTTGGGGAAGATTCAACTGTAATTGAATTACAGAATCGAATGGCTTCTTTATTGGGAAAAGAAGCTGGGTTATTTGTGCCCAGTGGAACCATGTCCAACGCCATAGCAATTCGTTGCCATACTCAGCCTGGTGATGAAATCATAACCGAAGAAAATAGTCACATTTATGTGTACGAAGGAGGAGGTTACGCTGCTCTTTCTGGTTGTTCAGTGGCCTTAGTTCCAAGTGAAGTAGGAATTATGGAGGTTACTAATGTGGAATCGAAAATTCGAAAATCCGTGGACGGTAAAAGTCATTACCCAAACGGAACTTTAGTATGTCTGGAAAATACTTCCAATCGGGGCGGGGGAACTTTTTATCCCCAGGGAAATATTGATGACATTGCTAAAAAAGCGAGGGCTCAAAATTGTGCAGTCCACATGGATGGGGCTCGGTTGTTCAACGCCGTGATTGCATCGGGTGTCGAGCCTTCCCGGATGGTGAGGGATTGTGATACCGTTTCAATTTGTATTTCAAAAGGTTTGGGTGCACCGGTGGGTGGTGTGTTGTTGGGTTCGAATGAATTGATCCAACAGGCACATCGGTGGAGAAAAATGTTTGGAGGTGGAATGAGACAAGCCGGAGTGATCGCGGCGGCAGGACTGTATGCATTGGATCATAACCGTGAACGTTTAGCGGAAGATCATCATCGGGCTTATCAGCTGGCAAATGGCCTGATCGATATAGATGGCATCGAAATTGATTTAAAGTCGGTACAGACCAATATGGTTTATCTTCAAACCAAGACTTCTGCAGTAGAGATCGTAAAGAAATTAGCGGATCATGGAATTGATGTATTGGCGATTGAGTCGAACCTTATCCGTTTGGTGACTCATTTGCATATCGGAGACGAAGATATAGAAAAAACTATTCATGTATTTCAAAAAATTTCTAATTCTCTTGGTTAAATGAATAAAGTTGTTTTGGCAGGTGGGTCGGGTTTTTTGGGACAGGCCCTAACGAAGTCTTTTTGCAATGAGGGAGTGGAGGTAGTAATCCTAAGTCGGGGTTCAGGAAAGAAGACTTCAATAGGAAGATATGTAAGCTGGGATGCTCAATCGTTGGGTGAGTGGACAAATGAACTGGAAGGAGCTGATGTCGTAATTAACCTGACCGGGCGTTCCGTTGATTGCCGTTACACGAAAGTAAATCGAGATCTCATTTTAAATTCCCGGGTTGATTCCACCCGAGTACTGGGCGAGGCGATTTCGCAATTACAACGAGCCCCCAAAGTTTGGCTTAACGCCAGTACTGCGACCATTTACAATGACTGTCGTGGTTCCTCTGTACCGCACGATGAAACGAGTGAGGGAAATGCAAAGGGATTTTCGGAAGATGTGGGGCGGGCATGGGAAAAAACTTTTTTGGACGGGCAGCATGAAGGAGTTCGTCAGGTCGCAATGCGGATTAGCTTTGTATTGGGCCAAGAGGACGGAGCCTTTCCGGTGTTGCGTAGATTTGCCAAGCTGGGCTTAGGGGGAGCACAAGGCCCGGGAACGCAATGGATGAGCTGGTTGCACATTGACGACTGGGTAGGTATTGTCCGATTTCTAATTGAAAATGAGTCGATTAAAGGACCAGTTAATCTAACCGCCCCCAATCCGGTTACTAATGCTGACTTTATGAAAGAAATGAGAAAACATTTTGCCCCGCTCGGAATTGGCCTACCTGCTCCCAGTTTTGCGGTTCATATCGGTGCACTCTTTTTAGGTACTGCTCCAGAACTAGTCCTCAAAAGTAGAAAAGTGGTATCGAGGATTCTAAAAGATAATAGTTACAACTTTAAATACCCCACCTTAGACTTGGCCTTGGTTGAGCTCGATTTACATAATTTATAAATCCCAAGCAAGACCTAATTCAAAGGCGTTTAAATACATTTCTCCAAAATGTCCAGACTCTCCCAGGTAAGAAAAGCGATAACCCAAAGTAAGGAGATATTGATCTAATATCCGGTAGGCAAAATCAAAACTCAATTGACCGGTTAGGATGAGTGAATTTTCGTTCAGAGTGTTGGGAGAAAGGAGTGATATGTTGTAATGGTCGTGTCGTTTCGCAAATCCCAATGCACCTCCTGTTCTTAAACTAATATCATCCGAAAGCTGAAACCGGTAACTTGAAGAAAACAGAAACTGGTAGACATTGGATTCACCGTTAGCCTGGTAGGTTCTATTTAACCAATTTAATTCGCTATAATTTGTATTGTTTATTCCTAATGAAAAACCAAATTCACCGTTTCCTATTTTTTTCCCTAAGTCCAAAGAAATGCCATATCCACCTTCAGTTTCAATCTCTCCCTTCGGACCGTGAATAAAGTTATAATCTAAATTATTGGCCACATGGATGCTGGGTCTAAAAGCAATATAATAAGTGCCTGTTTTGCGAGGGTTTTGTTTGATCGTATTATTTTCTACCTGCGATCTAACCTGTTTTTTGTTTTTATCAGAAATACTAGCTGTATCCTTGAACTTATATCCTTGAGAAATAGTTCGGGGCGAGTTGTTTTGAATATTATACAATTTGTTTACCCCCTCTTGAATGTCCTGAAACGTCTTCTGGAGTCTTTTTATTTTATTAATCTCTAAATCGATGGCTCGCAAAGGACTGGAATCTTCAGACTCAATGTTTGAAAAAGTTTTATTAAAGCTTAACTCCTTTTTTTCTTCTGGTGCAGGTTCATCAGGATAAGATTCAATTTCTTTTTCCACCTTATCAATATTAATGGAAGCCTTGTTGAATTCCTTTTCGATTTCTTCAATTTTGTTGGAAATGATTTCCACTTTTCTCTTTAGAAATTCTAAGTTTTTTGACTCTTGAGCTTTTAACTGGCTTAAAGATGACAATAAAACCATTAGAAATATTGTGGTGAGAACTTTTTGATTTAGGAAAAAAGATATAAATAAATATTTTATTCTCATAAGAAAGTTAAGGTAATGAAATTTTGATTAACCCGACTCCAGGTGAATAGTATTCATTTTGATGATGGGGTGAACGATAAATAAGTGTTTCCACACAATTCTTAAAAGTACCGATTCCTTGTGCATAGACCTCAATAGGATAGGCAAAATGGATGGCATAAGAGGTCGGGATTAATGAAAAATCAGACCAACTTTTCCATCCTTTTACGAGTTCCTTTGGTAACAGTACGAAAGGATCGCTCTTGCCCAATCCTTCGGCATGGGACTGGACTAGCCAAACATTTTCTGATGTATCTTGTGCTAACCATCTTTTTTTGACTTCTCCATTAGGGAATGAAAGTTCTACTTTCAAGCATCTTACCCCATAAATAGATTCAATAGAAATACAGTTTTGTTTGATTATGCCTCGGTTTGGAGCATCCAAATAAACTTCTGATTTTTTACCGATTGCCAATGGTGCATACGGATGAGTAAAAACTGCGGAATTATCGTTGAATATAAGTGAAGTCTGGAGAGAAGTTTGTCGACCAGATGCCTGAATGAAAGATTCTAATTCTGAGTCGAAGGTGGTGGGAGTTAATGGATTAGAAAGAAGTGATGATTGTCCATTCAGAGCAAGTTCCAAAAGTGCTTTATTTTGCATGTCCTGTGAACTTAAATGAGATAATATGGAGTCAGGATTTGAAGAGTTTAAGACTGAATCAACGGATTTAAACACAGCGGTGAGGGATAATCCCTTGAGTAACTTATCTATTAGAATCGGGTTTTCTGAAGTATTATAACTTCCTTCCCAGTTTGAAAAAATAAATCCGTTATTTGGTCGGGCAAACAATGCAAGATTTTCCCCAATATCTATTTTTCTTAATCCATCAATAGTGCCCCCATTTTCTGGAGAAGAAGACAAGGCTAGATTGATGGAAGGTTTTTCAATCGTGAACCAAGTATTATTAGGAAAGTCAAAAAGAAGTGTGGGTCTAGCTGTCTCAGGGTTTAATGCAAGCCAAGCCTCAGGGAGGTTTTGATGTAGATAAGGAAAAAGGTCTTGATTCGTCCAAACCCAACCTAATTCGTCCTTCCACACCCAAATTGAGTCCAAGTCCGCTTGGTGAAAATAGATCCATCCTAATGATTCATGATAGACCCATGGAGCTGAAGTGGGCTCGTATGTGCCCAACCAAGGAGATAATTTCCAAGTAGTACCCGAATGTTCCGACTCCCACCCTGAGACAGGGAAACCGAGTTGAACCCTTCTTGCTAATTCTAAATTCATAGGAATTTCATCCGTTCGAAAACCCTGACCTGTGGAAGCCCAACCACTTCCTGTTGAATTTGCAACTTGCATTGAAGTTCCAGTGTTGCTGAAATTTAATGTTACCTTTCCTGATAACGGAACGAAGATTAAAAAAATAAATAATCGCACGAACCAATCGAGGAATTTCACTTTAAAAAAGTCTTGCAGAAAAAGGGCCATTCAATTTGCCGTGGTAGGGTGCCTCAATTGTTTCTAATTGTACCGTCTGGCAAGATCGTATTTGAATAAATAACATTGGTGTAAGAGCTAGGAAGAAAGCCTACCGCACCAGCAAGATTAGCACCAGTAAGATTAGCGGAAGAAAAATTGGCACCGCTCAATACTGCTTGAAGGAATTTTGCATTATTCAAATTTCCTGAAATTGTCGAGTTAGTCAGATTGGAATTAGAAAAATCTACAGATTGGCCATCTAAATTGGTCAAATTAGTATTACTTAGATTACAATTCTTAAAGGAAGATGATTGTAACGAGGAGCCTTGAAAGTTGGCATTTGAGAAATTACAATCAATTAAAATAGCCTCGTTAAAATCACAAAGTGATAAATTAGCCTGAGAAAAATCTGATGAATTACTTTCATTACCTGCAAATGTCGACCCACTTGCATTTGCACTAATAAGGTTTAAGGACTTAAATTTAGAATTGGTTAGATTGGATGTGGTAATTGTGGATTCTGAAAAATTTGAATCCTCGATAGTGGCATCCTGGAAGATTGCATTCAACATTGATGATTGGTACAAATTTGAAGATATAATTGTGGCTGACTTAAAATCTGCCTGATCGAGGTTAAGTTTGGGAAAAGATAATCCAATCAGGTTTCTTGCGGAAAATTTTCGATAACCCACTTCGGCAAGTAATACCGGATCAATCGCGGAAGCAGGAATCTTGGCAACAATATTCTCCAATGCTTTTATTCTGGACTCAAAACTGGTTCCACCCGAGCGGGAAAGTTCCGAAACGAGAGCAAACGGGGCAGCACCTAATGCCAAGTCCACATCGAGTTGCTGGAAGTTTCCAGTTCCCTGGTCAAACCAAACCCGAAGAAATGCCTTTTGTGCAGAGCTCAGTGCAGATGCCGGCAGTGTTTTCATACCGCTTATAGAATTGTCCCCTAAATGGAGTGAATAAAAGCCATTTTTGACCTCAATTGAAATATCATTTAATGGAATCGCACTGGTACTTCCGTCATGATTCCATAAAATATTTCCATTTCCATCGATTATAGAAAATTTGAATTTCCCGGTTCCCCAAAAAGGTGTGCCTGATACTGAGACATGCCCCGTGTGTGGGACGGGTACGTCAGCCATGCTTAGTTGAACAAAGAAAAAGAAGAGGACAGACCAACGAATCATAGTGTGGACGGGTAGGGGGAGCACAGGAGAATGAAATTGAATTAAAGATTTGTCTTTTCTAGCCAGGAACTCAGTCCGTAGTCGTAAAGTCGAATTGGATTTGAAGTTCCCTGCAGATAGTACATCCATTCCGAATTCGATTTTACCAAATAGGGATAAGACAAATCGCTGGTCCAAGACCAATTCCAATGTTTAGACCAAAACCAAGTATCATCAACAGTTTCTCCGGAACGATAGAGCCATCCAAGTTGTTCGTGATAAATCCAATTGTTGGAGGAGCTTTCAAAATAATTTCCAAACCAATCAAAGGACTTCCATCCATTTCCGAGATCTTTTGCATCCAGTGCCCAATAAGGAGCGTCAATTGTAACTCTTCTTGTACTTTCTTTAGAACCGAGGAAATTGGTAGCCGTTATGGTAATGAGATAGCTGCTTGGAGTTTTGTATACATGAGAAGCGTTCTTCCCGTTTTTGACTGTGCCATCGCCAAAATCCCAACTGTATGATGTATCACTCCCATCATCCTCTGAGGTAAAACTGATCGCTCTGGAAACAGAGGGCTTAGTCGCATCGACCTCAGCAGAATACTTAAGAAATAAATCGTTAATCTTTTGTATTGCTTCAAAAGACTCAGTCTGTCCCGCCTTGGTTACCAGCATGGTTTCGTTTAGAGATAAAGTTGCGGCAGTTGTATCAGAGGATAAATCGGCATCCAAAGTAAAGGCAACACTGGCAAGAACTCCTTCATTAAAAACCTGATTTGTCATCGAGAGTACAGAAAGAGTTATTTTCCCATTTCCCTGTTCGTCAAAAACTTCGTGATCGGTTATTGCACTTCCTTTTGTAATCTCACCCACTGTCATTTGGGCAGGATCATATTCGAGAGCGAATTGTGCTCCCACGACTTCCGCTGAATCAGAAGTAAAATGGAGATCAATACTAATTACATCTCCTCTTTCTCCTGATGGTTGAGAAGGGGTAAGAGTTGTCCGGGCGAAGAGGCAGGACAAGATTGAAAGATAAGTAAAGGTGTAAATAAAAAATGTTTTCATAATTTTATACAATTTAGAAGGTTAGGCCCGATTATTTATCGAGAGTGAAATCCTTTCTGATTTGGTCTGA
>JGI20154J14316_10004976_pt1 | contig 10039 bp, 6 predicted proteins | sample COG_04_FD_14316 | JGI IMG/M metagenome (IMG submission 14316) | reverse complement strand
TAAAAGTAGTAGAGCAAGCTAAAGTTATTGTTAATGAAAGTAATAGAATCGTAGATATAGTTCATCAACATAAAGGTTTTGTGGGGGGAGAATTTAAACTTGGTATTATTCCAACAGTTATGCCAACACTTCTCCCTATGTTTTTAAACAATTTCACTAAGAAATATCCAAAAGTAAAATTGATCATAGAAGAACTTACTACTGAAGAAATTATAAAAAAACTATCTGATAACCATCTAGACGCTGGTTTAGCTGCTACACCTCTTGAAAATGAAATGATTAAAGAAATACCTCTATATTATGAGCCTTTTGTTGGATTAATTCCGGAAGAACATCGTTTATTTCATAAGAAAAAAATTGATTCAAGTGAGTTGGAAATGGAAGATATATTGCTATTAGAAGACGGGCATTGTTTTAAAGATAGTATCATTAATTTATGCAGAACTTATAAAGCAGATAATAATAAAGGGTTTCAGTTAGAAAGTGGAAGTTTTAATACACTCATAAAACTTTCAAAAGAAGGCTTAGGAATGACACTATTACCCTATTTGCACACCCTTGATTTAAATGAAATTGACAAAAACCTTCTTAGAGATTTTACATCTCCTCAACCTGCTAGAGAGGTAAGCTTAATCTNTCACAAATCTCAATTAAAGATGCAATTAATTGAAGCCTTAAAAAGTTCAATTGATGGTGTAATACGAGGGGCAATCTCCTTTAGTGATGTTAAAATAATTAGTCCTTTGAAAAATAAGTAATCATATTTATTGATACATTTTCTCTCTCAGAGTTTTTACTTTTGCATCTGATAAATATTCATCAAAAGTGGTTTCTCTATCAATAACACCATTAGGTGTTATCTCTATAATTCTATCTGCTACAGTTTGAGCAAATTCGTGGTCATGTGTGGAAAATAATACAGTTCCAGGAAAGTTTATCAATGAGTTATTTAAAGCCTGTATAGATTCTAAATCTAAATGATTTGTTGGTTCGTCTAGAATTAAAACATTAGCTCTTTTCATCATCATTCTAGAGAGCATACACCTTACTTTTTCACCTCCTGATAAAACATTACTTTTCTTTAAAGCTTCTTCACCAGAAAAAATCATTTTACCAAGGAACCCTCTTAAAAAAACTTCCTCTCTTTCTTCTTCTGTTTGTGCATATTGTCTTAACCAATCAACTAAATTAAGGTTCCCATCTTGAAAAAAAGATGAATTATCTAGAGGTAAATAGGATTGAGTAGTGGTAACACCCCAGTTAAATTTCCCTGTATCAGGGTTTTCACTGCCTGCAATAATTTCATAAAAAGCAGATATTGCTTTAGAGTTTTTAGAAATTATAGCAATTTTATCACCTTTATTCAGGTTAATGTTTATGTTATTAAATAAAGTTCCATCTGATGAAGTTTTTGATAACCCTTCAATGTTTAAAATTTGATCTCCTGCTTCACGTTCACTTTTAAATATAATTGCCGGGTAGCGTCTACTTGAAGGCTTTATTTCATCAACATTTAACTTTTCTATCATTTTTTTTCTACTTGTTGCTTGTTTAGATTTTGCAACATTCGCTGAAAAGCGTCTAATAAAATCTTCAAGTTCTTTCTTTTTATCCTCAGCTTTTTTATTTTGTTGTGCCCTTTGTTTTGCGGCTAACTGAGATGATTCATACCAAAAAGTATAATTTCCAGAAAAATGATTAATTTTTCCAAAATCAATATCAGAAATATGGGTACAAACAGCATCTAAAAAATGTCGATCATGAGAAACAACAATAACAGTATTATCAAAATTTGCTAAGAAATTCTCTAACCATGCGATGGTTTCAAAATCTAAATCATTGGTAGGTTCATCCATAATTAACACATCTGGATTACCAAAAAGTGCTTGGGCAATTAACACTCGTACTTTTTGTTTACCATCAAGTTCACTCATTAAAGTGTAGTGATGTTCCTCCTTAATGCCTAGATTAGAAAGCATGGCTGCAGCATCAGAGTCTGCATTCCACCCATTCATCTCTTCAAACTTTACTTGTAACTCCCCTATCTTATCTGCATTTTCATCTGTGTAGTCAGCATATAATGAATCGATTTCAGATTTAATTGCAAATAAATCTTTATTTCCCATGACAACAGTTTCCAATACAGGAAAATCATCAAAGGCATAGTGGTCTTGAGTTAAAACAGACATTCTTTTTCCTGTTTCAAGAGAAACATGACCAGAAGTTGGATCCATTTTTCCAGAAATAATTTTTAAAAAAGTAGATTTACCAGCTCCATTAGCACCTATGATACCATAACAATTTCCGTGGAGAAATTTTGTATTTACTTCATCAAACAACACGCGTTTCCCAAACTGAACTGATAAATTTGAAACTGATAACATTTATATTTTTTTAAAATTTGTGCAAAAATACTAAATAGATTATAGGATTTGAATTAAAATTATAAATGATTAAGTTTTTTATAACAAATTTTAATAAAGCTCTAATTAATTTGTTATTTTCTTCTGTTATACAATCAATTTTACCCTTTTTCTTTTAACAAGCAATTAACAAATTTGCCTCAATTAGATATGTATTTTTGTATTTAATGGGGTTTCTCACAAAAAATTTTAAACTAAAAATTCTAATTCTAGCATTTTTTGTAGCTATTGTTACTGGTTGTGATACTAAACCAACCTGTGATAGTACTTATTTTGGTGGAAAAATAATTAATCCAAAAAGTGATTATGTTGTTCTTTACAAAAATGAAATTTCTATAGATACATTCTTTTTAGACAAAAACAATTCTTTTCTTGGTGAGATACCATCTTTACATGAAGGTCTTTATAATTTTAAGCATGGAGAAGAAGAGCAATACATCTATCTTAATCCAAAAGACAGTCTTTTAATCAGATTAAATACATGGAGGTTTGATGAAACATTGGTATTTAGTGGTTTAGGAGCTGAAAGAAATAATTTACTAATTGACAGTTTTTTAGAATCCGAAAAGGATCGAAAAGTTTTTATGAAATATTATGACCTTTCACCATCTGATTTTAATTCTAAGATTAATCAAGCCGAAAAACTCAAATTAGATAGATATGAGGACTATGTTAGTAAGCATCCAAACGAAACTGAAAAGTTTAAACATATTTTTAAAATTGCATTAACTTATCCATTGTACAGTAAAATTGAAAATTATCCTTTAGCGCAATCGGCTAAAGAAAATTATAAAGAAAATTTAGATATAAGTAATTACTTTTACAAACATAGAGAACACATTGCATTAGATAATGATTCATTAATGTATTTTTATGCCTACAGAAATTACGTTTTAAACCACATGTACAATAAAGTAAATTCTCTTGGGTATAATCTTAATTCAGATGAATTTACAGTAAATCTTTTAAAAGAAATATCTGCAGAATTAAATGATGAAAAATCTAGAAATTCTATGTTGAGAAAAATTTTTATCAGACATTTTTATTGGAACTCCTTGAATACCATCAACAAAAATACAGTTGACACCTTCCTTAAATGCAATACGGATTCAATTGACAAGAAATTAATAATTAATTTGACATTAGATGTTGACAAAATTAAAGAAGGTTCGTTCTTAGAAGACTTTAACATCACAGATTACAACAAAACTCAAAGATCCGTTAATAAACTAATCAAAAATGAAAATAGTGTTCTATACTTTTGGAATCCGAAGTATATAGGTAAAGACCTTATAGCCAAAAGAATACAATACTTTTCAGAGAAACATCCAAATTTAAAATTTATAGGTGTAAAAATCAATGGAGATTATAAAGATAGAATTTATAAGTTAGATATAAAGTCTCAATATTATTTAGAAAAGACAAGTAAAGCACATACTTTTTTAACTAGCCAAATACCTAGAACCATTTTAATAAATAAAAAGGGGGTTGTTGTCAATTCTTATGCTTCCCTATCTTCAAGGAAGATTTTTAAACAAATAGAAGATTTAGCAAAAAACTAAATTACACAAAATATTTTTTCTATTTTATTTATGGTACATTTGCACGATTTTTAATTGAAACTCATGTTTTTCTTAATAATCAAGTCGTAATATAAATTAGGATTTACAGGTGGGCGTCTGTGGGTCAATAAAAACACAGTATGTCAACATTCTTAGAATTAGGTTTAAAAGAACCTATCAATAAAGCATTAACAGATTTAGGCTATGAGAAACCAACTGTTATTCAAGAAAAAGCAATACCACAAATTATATCTTCAATAGATGATTTAAAAGCTTTTGCACAAACAGGTACAGGGAAAACAGCAGCATTCAGTTTACCTATTTTACAGATGGCCGATGAAGCTAGTAAAAATACACAAGCTATTATTTTATCTCCTACCCGTGAACTTGCAGTTCAAATTGGAAACAACATAAAAGAATTTTCCAAATACATGCCCAACATAAAAGTAGTTACTGTTTATGGTGGAGCAAATATTGAAGAACAAATTAGAGGACTCAAAAAAGGGGCACAAATTGTTGTTGGTACTCCAGGAAGAACAGTAGATTTAATAAACAGAAGAGCTTTAAAACTTGGCAATATAGAGTGGTTAGTTCTCGATGAAGCTGATGAAATGCTTAACATGGGGTTTAAAGACGAATTAGACAAAGTCTTAGAAGCTACACCAGAGACTAAACAAACCTTATTATTTTCTGCAACCTTTCCTAGAGAAGTTGAAGCCATAGCAAAAAACTACATGACTAAACCTGTTGAAATTACTTCTGGTCAAAAAAATACAGGTTCAGACAACGTAAGCCATGAATATTACCTAGTTTCAGAGAGAACGCGTTATCAAGCTTTAAAAAGAATAACAGACTTAAATCCTGATATTTACGCAATAATTTTTTGTAGAACTCGACGAGAAACTCAAGAAGTTGCAGATAATTTAATAAAGGATGGATATAATGCCGATGCACTTCACGGTGAGCTATCTCAGGCCCAAAGGGATTCTGTTATGGGTAAGTTTAGAAAGAACACTGTTCANATTTTAGTCGCTACAGACGTAGCTGCTAGAGGTTTAGATGTGAATAGCCTCACTCATGTAATTAATCACAAATTACCTGATCAAATTGAAAATTACACACATAGAAGTGGAAGAACTGGTAGAGCTGGTAAAACAGGAATTTCTATTGCATTGGTCAGTAATAAAGAAAAAGGGAGAATTGGTGCAATTGAAAGAATTATTAAAAAGAAATTTGTTCACTCTAAAGTACCTAGTGGAAAAGAAATTTGCCAAAATCAATTAATGCATTTAATTGATAAAGTAAATAGTATAGAGGTAAAACAAAGTGAAATTGAAAACTTTTTACCAAGTATCTATGAAAAACTTGAGGGATTAACTAGAGAAGAATTAATCCAAAAATTTGTTTCTTTAGAATTTAATTCTTTTTTATCCTATTATGAAAACGCAAGGGATTTAAATGATTTGTCATCTAGAGATACGGGTAGAAACGGAAGAGGGTCTAATGAAAATATGACTCGATTTTTTATAAATATTGGTAGAAAAGACAGCTTAAATCCTGCAAAATTAATTGGTTTAATAAACGATCAAAAAATCACAAATAATATTGAAATAGGTGCTATTGATATTTTAGATACTTTTTCTTTTTTCGAAATTGATAAAAAATTTGAAGAACAAACCTTAAGTGCTTTTGCAGATAACCAACCTGAGTTTAGTGGTAGAGGTGTCAATATAGAAATCACAAAAAAAGAACGTGGCGGTGGAGGACGAGGTAAAAAATCTTTCGGTAAAAAAGATGGCGGTTTTGGTAGACGAAGAAATTCTGAAAAATCATCTGGGGGTCGAAGAAGCGAAGGCAGCAATCGAAGTAGAAGTTCTTCAAGAGCTGGTGGAGATCGACCTGATAGAAATTCTGGTAGTGATAGAAGACCCTCAGGATTTGGAAGAAAGCGGAGAGAAAGAAGATAGAACTAAATTTACTCACATAAAAAAACCATCACAAATGATGGTTTTTTTATGTTTAATGATACTATTTTTTAAAATTAAGCTTCCATCATTGAAGCTGCAATTTTTTTATAAGTTCCATTTTCTAATAAATCTCTAATTGCAGAAAATGCAATAATAGTTTCATCAATATCTTCCTGTGTATGCGAAGCAGTTGGTATTAAACGTAATATTATTAAACCCTTAGGTATTACAGGATAAACTACTATGGAGCAAAATACACCATGATTTTCTCTTAAATCATGGACTAAAGCCATAGCCTCGGGAACATCACCCTTTAAAAATACAGGGGTAATACAAGTTTGAGTTGTTCCTAAATCAAATCCAGCAGAGCGTAAACCTGATTGAAGTGAATTAGTATTCTCCCATAACTTATCCTTTAACTCAGGCATCGTACGAATCATATCTAAACGTTTTAGTGCTCCTTTTACCATTGCCATTGGTAATGTTTTTGCAAAAGTTTGCGAACGCATGTTGTATTGTAAAAATTGAATCACATCTTTATCACCAGCTAAGAAAGCACCAATACCTGCCATAGATTTAGCAAAGGTTGCAAAATATACATCGATATCATTTTGAACTCCTTGTTCATAACCGGTTCCTCTACCTCCCTCACCCAAAGTTCCAAAACCATGAGCATCATCAACTAATAATCTAAAATTATATTTTTTCTTGAGCGCTACTATTTCCTTTAACCGTCCTTGTTCACCTCTCATTCCAAAAACACCCTCAGAAATTGCTAAAATTCCCCCTCCAGTTTTTTCAGCCATTCTAACGGCTCTTTTCATGTTTTTTTCAAAACTTTCCATATCATTATGTCTGTATACAAAACGTTTTCCTGGATGTAAACGAACACCGTCTATAATACAAGCATGAGTATCTACGTCATAAACTATAATATCATTTTTACTGACTAAGGCATCTATTGCAGACATAATGCCTTGATAACCAAAATTTAGCAAATAAGCTTTTTCTTTGCCTACAAATTCAGCACACTCGCTTTCTAATTGTTCATGATATTTAGTATGACCAGACATCATTCTAGCTCCCATTGGATAAGCCATTCCGTGCTCTATAGCTGCTTCTCCGTCTACTTTTAAAACGTCAGGGTGATTTGCCAAGCCTAAATAATCATTAACACTCCAAGTTATTACCTTCTTTCCATTGAAAGACATACGATTAGATATTGGACCCTCTAACTTAGGAAAAACAAAGTATCCCTCTGCTTTATCTGCCCAATTTCCAAGTGGACCTTTATCTGCTTTAATTCTATCAAATAGATCGTTAGTCATCATCTAAAATATTTATTTATAACGTGATTTTAAGCCTGCAAAGTAACAGAATTTTAAGGAGTTATTCAAATAAAATAATCTTGATTAAAGATGCTTAAAATAAAATTACTATTGTTGTTTTAAATTATTTAATATAAGTTGAGGGCTTATTTTGAGGTAATTTGGGGTCATAAAAACCTTGTTCTTTCATCCAATCATCACTATATATTTTGCTCATATAACGAGATCCATGATCTGGAAATATTAAAACCACAAAACTATCATTATCAAACATTCCCTTGTTTGCATATTGCTCAGTTGCTTGCATAACAGCTCCACAAGTATACCCTGGGAATATTCCTTCGTTTTTAATGATTTCTCTTGCTTTGTATGCAGCGTCTTTATCAGTTACTTTTTCATAAACATCAATGACTGAAAAATCTGTAGCACTTGGAATTAAATTTTTACCTAACCCCTCAATTTTATAAGGCTTAATTTCATTTTTATCTAATTCTCCAGTTTCATGATATTTTTTTATTACTGATCCAACAGCATCAACTCCTAAAATTTTTATTTCGGGGTTTTGTTCTTTTAAATACTTACCTGTGCCAGAAATTGTACCACCAGTTCCACTTGCTGCCACCAAATGGGTTATTTTTCCGTTGGTTTGATTCCATATTTCTGGACCAGTTGTAGCGTAATGTGCATCAATATTAAGGCTATTAAAATATTGATTAATATAAACTGAATTAGGTGTTTCCTTGTGAATTCTTTTGGCTACCTCATAATAAGACTTGGAATCATCTGTAGGAACATTGGCTGGACAAACAAACACTTCTGCACCCATAGCTCTTAGGCCATCTATTTTATCTGGTGAAGATTTATCACTTACTGCCAATTTACATTTATAACCTTTAACCATAGCAATCATAGCAAGTGAAAAACCAGTATTACCTGAAGTTGTTTCAACAATGGTACTTCCCTCTTTTAATATTCCTTTTCTCTCGGCATTTTCAACAATATGAAGTGCTATTCTATCTTTTTGAGATTGACCAGGGTTAAACATTTCTAGTTTGGCAAAATATTTTCCTGGAAAGTTGTTAGTAATCATATTTAATTGAACTATAGGTGTTTGACCTACTAATTCGATTAAGTTATTATAAATACCATTGTTTCTTGTCATTATATTTAAAACTTAGAAATAACTATAGTTTGTTTTCTAAAGCTAGGAGAAATGTATAATCTATTGCAGTTTCTTTTAAGGAGTCAAAACGTCCGGAGGCACCACCATGTCCAACATCCATATTAGTATGTAATAGTAAAACATTTTTATCTGTTTTAACTTCTCTTAATTTGGCCACCCATTTTGCTGGCTCCCAATATTGAACTTGACTATCAAAATAACCTGTAGTTACTAGCATATTTGGGTAATCTTTAGCTTCAACTTGATCATAAGGTGAATATGACAACATGTAATCATAAGCCTCTTTTTCTTTAGGATTACCCCATTCGTCAAATTCTCCTGTTGTAAGTGGTATAGATTCATCTAGCATCGTAGAAATAACATCAACAAAAGGAACTGCAGCTATAATACCATTATATAGTTCTGGATTTAAATTGCTTACACCTCCCATTAAAAGACCACCGGCTGAGCCCCCCATCGCATATAAATGTTTCGCTGAGGTGTACTTATTTTCAATTAAATATTTTGAACAATCAATAAAATCAAAAAATGAATTCTTTTTGTTCATCATTTTCCCATCATTATACCATTCTCTACCCAAATACTGACCTCCTCTAATGTGAGCTACAGCATATACAAAACCTCTATCTAATAAACTTAATCGAGTTGTAGAAAAACCATCAGAAATAGTGTAACCATAGGATCCATAAGCATATTGTAATAAAGGCGTATCTTTATTTAATTCCGTGTCTTTATGGTAAACTAGAGAAATGGCAACCTTTTTACCATCTCTTGCTGTTGCCCATACACGCTCACTTTTGTAATTACTCTTATTAAATTTCCCTCCTAAAACTTCTTGTTCTTTTTTAACTTCTTTAGTTTGATTTCTCATATTAAAATCAATCACAGAGTTTGGAGTAGTCATGGAATTGTATGAATAACGAATAACTTCTGTATCAAATTCAGGTGTTGCATATACACCTGCAGAATACGTCTCTTCATCAAAAGGTAAATAATAATCTTCTTTGCCATCCCATGTCTTTATTCTAATCTTTCCTAAACCTTGTGTTCTCTCCTCTATAACTAAGTAATTTTTAAATATGGAAACATCTTCTAGTAAAGTTTCTTTTCTATGAGGTATAACATCAACCCAGTTCTCTTTTGTAGTTTTATTTACTGGTGTTTTCATCAACTTAAAATTGATAGCATCATCTTTGTTTGTTTGTATGTAAAAATAATCTCCATAATGAGCTAAACTGTATTCTAAATTATCTTCTCTAGGTTGAATAATCTTCCAATCTCCATAGGGTTTGTCTGCAGAAATAATTCTAAATTCAGAGGATAAAGTACTTGAACTACCAATAACAATAAATTTATGAGATTTAGTTTTATATACATAAGTACTATACGTTTCATCCTTTTCTTCATAAACAATTACATCTTCTGATGCATCTGTTCCTAGTATATGTCTATAAATTGATGAACTACGAAGAGTTAAAGGATCTTTTTTTGTGTAAAAAAGAGTTTTATTATCATTTGACCAAACAGATCCTCCAGTAGTATTTTCTATTTTATCAGTTAAAATATTACTGTTCTA
>JGI20154J14316_10004972_pt1 | contig 10045 bp, 7 predicted proteins | sample COG_04_FD_14316 | JGI IMG/M metagenome (IMG submission 14316) | reverse complement strand
TTCACTTATTTCGTTGAAATAAATGCTATACTCAGAAGGGAGTGTTCGAATAAAAATTTTATTATTAGCATCTAATACTACTTTCTTTTTAGTCTTTTTGGTGTTTTTTTTACTAACGGTATCTTTCCATGTAAAAAGACCTAAATAGGTGATTTGATCAACAGTTTCTCGCTCAAAAAAATCAAGCCAATTCACCATTAAATCAGAAAGAAATCCAGGAAAATTTTTAGCATCTCCCATACATTTCTTTTATGTTATAAATTTCTAAATATATCTTGTCTGTCAATGAATTTTTTTTAATAACTCAAAGCAAAACTAATTCTTTTTTAACAAAAAATAGACCATGATTAGCCCATGTGGTGATTTATTAAAAAAAATAAACGATTGATTTAGAGCATCTAATGTTTATAAAAATAAAAAAAACCAAAAACGATACTCGTTTTTGGCTTTTTTTATTGTTCCAACAAAAGTTAAAAGATTTAATTGTAAAATTAAATCGATGCTTTCATTAACTCTCTGTTCATTCTTGCAATGTTGTCTAAAGAAATTCCTTTGGGGCACTCTACCTCACATGCACCGGTATTGGTACAGTTTCCAAAACCTTCTAAATCCATTTGCGCCACCATGTTTTTCACACGATCTGCCGCTTCGACTTGTCCTTGTGGTAACAACGCGTATTGCGATACTTTTGCCCCTACAAATAACATAGCAGAAGAGTTTTTACACGTAGCCACACAAGCACCACAACCAATACAAGTTGCTGCATCCATTGCTTCATCTGCTGCGTGTTTAGCGATTGGAATTGAGTTTGCATCTTGCGTATTTCCTGAAGTATTTACAGAAATGTAACCTCCTGAATGCTGAATTCTATCAAATGCCGAACGATCTACTACTAAATCTTTAATAACTGGAAAAGAAGCAGCTCTAAAAGGCTCTATAGTAATGGTATCTCCTATCTTTAAACATACGCATGTGCAATTGACATGTTGTTACGCCTCTGTCTGGTCCATGTGCTTCTCCGTTGATAAACATCGAACACATTCCACAAATTCCTTCTCTACAATCATGATCAAAAGCAACAGGTCTTCCCCTGCATTTACCAACTGTTCGTTCAACACATCCATCATTTCTAAAAAAGACATGTGCTCTGAAATTTCAGTCACTTTATAATCGACCATTTTACCTTTGTCGTTTGCATCTGATTGACGCCAAATCTTAAGTGTTAGATTCATAATTTTTATGCTTATGGCTGTTAGATTTTAGCTGTTCGTTTGGAACTAATAGCTAAATGCTAAAAGCAACTATTATTTATAACTTCTTTCTTTAACTTCTATATTCTCGTACACCAGTGCTTCTTTATGTAAAACAGCATCTTTTGGTTCTCCTTTATATTCCCAAGCAGACACAAATTGAAATTCTTTCATTCGCTTTGCTTCTCCGTCTTCAGTTTGGTGTTCTTCTCTAAAATGTCCTCCTGCAGATTCTTCTCTCACTAAAGCGTCTTTTGCAAACAATTCTCCTAATTCTAAGAAATCTGCTACTCTACCCGCTTTCGCTAATTGTTCGTTATATTCTGTTGCTGTTCCAGGAACAATAACATTTTTCCAGAAGTCTTTTCTTAAAGCAGAAATTTCTTCAACAGCTTCTTCTAAGCCTGCTTTGTTTCTAGACATTCCACATTTATCCCACATGATTTTTCCTAATTTCTTGTGGTAATAATCTACAGAATGAGTTCCTTTATTATTCACAAAGAATTCAATTCTTTCAGTAACTTCTTTTTCTGCTGCATCAAATTCCGGAGTGTCTGTTGCTATTTTTCCAGTACGAATGTCGTCTGATAAATAATCTCCAATTGTATATGGCAATACAAAATAACCATCGGCCAAACCTTGCATTAGTGCAGAAGCACCCAATCTGTTTGCTCCGTGATCAGAGAAATTTGCTTCTCCAATTGCATAACATCCAGGAATGGTCGTCATCAAATTATAATCAACCCAAACTCCACCCATGGTATAGTGTACCGCTGGATAAATCATCATTGGGGTTTCATATGGATTCTCGTCGACAATTTTTTCATACATCTGAAATAAGTTTCCATATTTCGCACGTACAATTTCTTGTCCTAATTCTTTAATTTTTGCTGCAGATGGATTTGAGATATTTTGAATCTTCGCTTGTTCTGAACCATAACGTTCAAAAGATGCTGCAAAATCTAAATACACTGCTTCTCCTGTTGCATTTACACCGTAACCTGCATCACAACGCTCTTTTGCGGCTCTTGAAGCTACATCACGCGGCACCAAGTTTCCAAAAGCAGGATAACGTCTTTCTAAATAATAATCTCTTTGGTCTTCTGTTAGTTGTGTCGGTTTTAATTTTCCTTCACGAATGGCTGTAACGTCTTCTAAGTTCTTAGGAACCCAAATACGTCCATCATTCCGTAACGATTCAGACATCAACGTTAATTTTGATTGATAATCTCCTGAACGTGGAATACATGTTGGGTGAATCTGTGTATAACAAGGATTTGCAAAATACGCTCCTTTTTTATGCACTTTCCATCCTGCAGTTACGTTAGAACCCATAGCATTGGTGGATAAGAAATAAACATTTCCATACCCTCCAGAAGCAATCACCACTGCATGTGCAGAATGACGTTCAATTTCTCCAGTTACTAAGTTACGTGCTATAATTCCTCTTGCTTTTCCGTCAACAACAACTACATCTAACATTTCATGGCGATTGAACATTTCAATCTTACCACGTGCAATTTGACGGTTCATTGCAGAATAAGCTCCTAATAATAATTGTTGTCCTGTTTGTCCTTTGGCATAAAAAGTTCTAGAAACTAAAACTCCTCCAAAAGATCGGTTATCTAAAAGACCCCCATAATCACGTGCGAAAGGAACTCCTTGTGCCACACATTGATCGATAATATTTGCAGAAACTTCTGCCAATCTGTAAACGTTTGCTTCACGAGAACGATAATCGCCCCCTTTTACAGTGTCATAAAACAATCTGTAGGTAGAATCTCCATCTCCTTGGTAGTTTTTCGCAGCATTAATACCTCCCTGTGCCGCAATAGAATGTGCTCTACGTGGAGAATCTTGATAAGCAAATGATTTTACATTGTAGCCTAATTCTGCTAAGGTTGCAGAAGCAGAACCTCCTGCCAATCCTGTACCAACAACAATCACATCAATATGACGTTTGTTAGCAGGGTTTACCAAGTTAATATGATTTTTATAATCTGTCCATTTATCTTTCAATGGACCTTGTGGTACTTTTGAATCTAAAGCCATACTATAATGCGATTAATGGTTGAAGTGATGATACAATGCAATAAAAATAAATCCTGCTGGAATTATAATTGAATATGCTTTTCCAATATTTTGTGCTGCTTTCTTTCTTCCTACAGTACCTCCCATAGATTGAAAAGCAGAAGTGAAACCGTGTGCTAAATGCAATCCTAAAAAGACAAATGCAACAACATAAGCGCCTACTCTAATTGGATTCACAAATTTGTGTACCAATTCTTCATGATACCTATATCCATCGACACCTTCTAGCATTCCAGACCAATCGCCTTGAATAAATTTTGTATTGATTTCTGGAAACCAAAAATCAATAAAATGCAAAACGATAAACGCCAAAATTGTAATTCCGCTATAAATCATATTTCTACTAAACCAAGTAGAATTTGCAGCGCCATTATTCTTAGCATACGAAACGCCGTTTGCTTTGCTGTTTTTTAGCTCTAGAATGAAACCCATTACAAAGTGAAAAACAACTGCAAAGATTAAAACAGGTTGCAATGCAAACTGAACTACTGGATTTGTCCCCATAAAATGAGAAACCTCGTTAAAAGTTTCTGGGCTAAAAACCGATAGAATATTAATTGCTAAATGCTGAAGTAAGAAGAACATTAAGAAGAACGCAGAAAGCGCCATTGCTACTTTTCTTCCAATTGAAGATTTAAAAAATCCACTCATTGTATAAATAGTTATAAATTTAAGGCGCAAAAATACACCGAAACAACTCGCAAAGCAAAGAAATTACAACGTTTTCGCTCGTATTTAGATTTATTTTAAATAATTCTAATCAATTTTAATTTGAAGCCAAGCAGCAGCATGAATTACTTCACCTCAAATGCACGCGCTTCATCACCAATTTTTACAACATATTTTCCTTTTGGCAGATAGAAAATACCGTTTTTAGCCGCTTTTAAAGCATCTCCTTTAGGGTTTTTCTTCTCAAAAGTTCTTTTCCCTTTTTTAGAAAAAGACACATCAAAAATCACTTCATTGTACCCTTTGTCTGCTAAAACTTTCATCGTATTTACTTTAACCGCATCTTTAAAAACTGCAATATTCATTTTTTGGGTTGAATTTGAATAAAAAGGAATCTTCAATTCAGGTGTATTCGCTTTTCTCCAAGGACTCCAAGAACGCCCCCAAGAACTATTTTTTCGAATGTCTTTCACCGCAAAAATATGTGCCTTTTTCACTAATACATCTTCCGTCATTTTTTGCAGAGGAGCAATGTCTGCTTTGTACAAACTACGTCCATGTGTTCCAATTATTAAGTGTTTTGCTGTGGGTTGAATCACCAAATCATGCACTGCAACATTGGGTATATTTTTACGAAACACTTCCCAAGACGAACCAGAATTTAGGGAAACATATACCCCGTTATCAGTTCCTACATACAAAATATGTTCGTTTTCTGGGTCTTCCTTCACCACATTTACAGCTGAAATAGGAAGGTTTTTATGGATGCTTTTCCATGTTTGCCCATAATCATCAGAAACGTATACATAGGAATTGAAATCGTCAAATCGATATCCATTTAAAGTAGCATATACGCGTTCTTTTTTATGTTTTGACGCGATGACTCTTGATACCCATAAATTTTGAGGTAAATCATTTGAGATTCGTGTCCAGCTTCCTCCGCCATTTTTAGTAACATGAATGTATCCATCATCGGAACCCACATAAATGACTCCAAATTGAAATGGACTTTCAGAAATTGACGTCAGCGTTCCGTAAGCGACATTTCCTTTCTTGCCTCCCGTAGTTAAATCGGCCGAAATGGTTTCCCAAGTAGTTCCTTTATTTAGAGAACGATGCAATTTGTTGCCTCCTAGATATAAAATATCTTGATTGTGTTTTGATAAATGAATGGGGGTTTGCCAATTAAATCGGTAAGGCGTTTCCCCTAAGGTATGTTTTGGTTGAATATAAGTTCTCTTTCCCGTTGCTCTGTTAATGCGATAATAGTTTCCAAATTGATATCCTGTATATACAATGTCTGGATTTCGATCGTCTACTTGCACTTGCATTCCATCTCCACCCATGATAGATTCATAGGGGTTTTTACCGGTTTGTTTCCATCCTTTATTCATTTTCGCATTGTTTGGAGCAACCCAAACTCCGTTGTCTTGCAAGCCTCCATAAACATGATAGTTTTTCTGATTGTCTGCATAGACCGAATAAAATTGGCCTACAGCAGGATCATTTAGCTTTGTCCAGTTTTTACCATCGTCGTAAGAAAGATTCAATCCTCCATCATTTCCATTTAAAAGATGTCCTGATTTGTTTGGATTTACCCACAGTGCTTGATGATCTGAATGCACGTTTTCTTTGCTAATTGATGTAAATGTTTTTCCCCCATCTTTCGATTTTATAATAGGAACTCCCATTACATAAATACCGTTTTCATCTTGTAGATCTACTCGTATCTCTCCAAAATAATACCCATAAGAACTATACACACCATCCAAGAAGTTTTCATGTGTTTTCTTCCAAGACTTCCCGCCATTGGTTGTTTTAAAAACCTCTGCACCAATTACTTGTGTATCAAACAACATCGAATTGGCATCTTCTAAATAACTTGCCAAATCTATCGGTTTTACAGTTCCAACACGCACCATTTGTTTTACGTTTTCGGCGCGGTATTTTTCTTGAAAGCCGTTATTTTTTAGATAGGTATTCAGCTTTTTATCGGTTAATTGTAAAAAATCACTTGAAGACATGCTTTTAAAATCTTCTTTTGTTAAATCGTCTGAAGGTTTTTTATCTTTATTTTTTGGTCTTCTAAATTGACTGTCGTGCAAAGCATATACAGTATTTTCATTAAAAACGGCCAAACCTATTCTACCCACACCGTTTCCTGTTGGAAAACCACTTTTATCTGTAATCTTTGTCCATGAGCTTCCAGCATCCATACTTTTATAAATGGCAGAATTACTTCCGTCACCGTCAAAATTCCATGCTGTACGCGCTCTTTCCCATGAAGCAGCATACATCACATTAAAGTTCTCTGGCGCTGCCGCAACGTCTATAATACCTGTTTCATTATTTATGAACAATGACTTTGTCCAAGTTGCTCCTCCATCTGTTGTTTTAAACACCCCTCTTTCTTCATTAGAAGAATATAAATGGCCAATAACCCCTACTACAACTTCATCGGCATTCTTTGGGTTGATTAAAATTCTACTAATATGATGTGCATCTGGCAAACCAACATTGCTCCACGTTTTTCCTTGGTCGGTAGATTTTAAAATTCCGATTCCAGCATAACTTGATCGGGAAGAATTTTTCTCTCCAGTTCCTACCCATAGTGTTCCAGAATTCCAGTCGATAGCAATGTCTCCTACATTTTGCGTGGGAGCATTGTCAAGCAATGGCGTAAAAGTTGTTCCATTATTATTGGTATACCACAAACCTCCTGAAGCATACCCTACATAAAACTCTGTGCTATTCTCTGGATTTACAGCAACATCTGCCACACGTCCACTCATGACTGTTGGCCCCATACTGACGAAATTTACATTTTTAACCAACGAATTGTTTGCCAGTGTTGTTTTTTGAAGCAAAGCTTCTTGAATAAGAGCAGCATCGGTGGCTTGTTGTGCGAAAAAACTTACTGAAAAAAGAAATAAAATAACTTGAAAAACAGCTTTCATATGAGTTGAGATTTAGTTTAAAGTGATGAAATTACTACTTGTAAATTCAATGGCAAAAGAATTCAGCTAAAAACCCATCCAAAACTTTGCAAACCCTCAACTTAAAAGAATGTATCTTTGTCCCCAGAAACCACTACATAAGGTGTGTTTCTTAAATAATTTCTATGACATTTTCAGATTTAGGTTTATCTTCAGCTTTGGTGAAAGCCGTTGAAGAGAAAGGATATACCAAACCGTCTCCCATACAAGAAAAAGCAATTCCACATATTTTAGAAGGAAAAGATATTTTAGCTTCTGCGCAAACAGGAACTGGAAAAACAGCAGGATTTACCTTGCCTGTTTTACAATATTTATCAGAAACTAAACACCCAAAATACAGACCCTTACGTGCGTTGGTTTTAACACCAACAAGAGAATTGGCGGCACAGGTTCATGACAATATAAGAGAATACAGTAAATATGTAAAAATAAAATCGACGGTTATTTTTGGTGGTGTCAACGCAAAACCACAAATAGCAACCTTGAAAAATGGGGTTGATATTTTGGTAGCAACTCCAGGAAGATTGTTGGATTTACATGATCGAAAAGCACTCTCTTTTAAACGTGTAGATGTCTTAATTTTAGATGAAGCAGACAGAATGTTGGACATGGGTTTTGTGAGAGATATCAACAAAATTATTAGTTTTATGCCTGAAAAGCGTCAAAACTTAATGTTTTCTGCTACTTTTTCAAACGATATTAAAAAACTAGCTTCCGGGATTTTAAGAAATCCTGTTTCCGTAGAAACGGCGCCTCAAAATTCAACAGCAAAAAAAGTAACCCACAAGGTTTATAAAGTTGATAAAAAAAAGAAAACCGAGTTTACCATTAAATTAATTAAAGACAACAATTGGACGCAGGTGTTGGTTTTCACAAGAACCAAACACGGTGCAAACAAATTGACTGAAAAGCTAATAAAAGCAGGCATTTCTGCTGCTGCAATTCACGGAAATAAAAGTCAAGGAGCCAGAACAAAAGCGCTTCGAAATTTCAAAGACAATACCATTAAGATTTTAGTAGCTACCGATATTGCTGCGCGTGGTTTAGACATTCCATTATTGCCACACGTTATTAATTTTGAATTGCCAAACGTTCCTGAAGATTATGTACATCGAATTGGAAGAACAGGAAGAGCCGGTGCTGCTGGAGAGGCAATCTCTTTGGTTTGTAGTGAAGAAGTAGAATACCAAAACGAGATTGAAAAATTATTAAAAGAGAAATTGAACTCTACAATCGTAGAAGGTTTCGAACCAACGGATACAGCACCTCCAAAAAGAGCAGCTACCCAAAGCAAAGGTTCTTTTGGAAAGAAAAAATCGGGTTCTGGAGGGAATCGACCTAAAAACAAACCGCATTTCAAAGGAAACAAAAATACGCCAACTTCGGGACGTGGAAGAACAGGCGCTCCAAAGAGAAAACGTACTTAAAAAACAGGGTTTCTTTATTAAAGATTAAAGACCACATAAAAACATCGAAAATAAATCGGTGTTGTTATGTGGTTTTTTTTGATCCAAAAGATTGCATTCCGCAAACAGCACATCTAGACGCAACAACAACCATCCTTTTTAAGAATCTTTACCCAATGAATTTAGAACGAAATTTAAATCGTTTTAAGTTGCTGTTTATTATTGCTACCTTTGAAATCTAAATAGGTTTCCCATGAAATACCAACCCATAAATTCAGCACTTTTTATAAAAAATCGTAAAAATTTTGCTTCGCTAATGCAAAAAAATAGCTTGGCTATTTTTAATTCGAATGATATTTATCCGATCAGTGCAGANAGTACCATGCCCTTTGAACAACATCGAGACCTCTTTTATTTGAGTGGCGTAGACCAAGAAGAAAGTGTATTAATNCTCTTTCCAGATTGCCCCAATGAAAACTTACGAGAAGTCCTTTTTCTGACGGAAACCAATGAACACATTGCCGTTTGGGAAGGTGAAAAATTAACCAAAGAGGCAGCGTTTAATACCTCTGGGGTTCAAACGGTGTTTTGGCTTCAAGATTTAGAGAAAGTATTATTTGAAATGACTACTTACTGTGATACTTTTTACATTAATACCAACGAACATTACAGAGCCAATGTAGTGACTGAAACGCGGGAAGATCGTTTTACAAAATGGTTGTTGGCAAAATATCCTGCACACAGTGTTGCTAAAAGCAATCCTATTTTACAGCGCTTGCGTGCCGTTAAAGATCCGATTGAATTGGATTTAATGCAACAAGCTTGTGACATTACCGAAAAAGGTTTTAGAAGAATTCTAAATTTCATACAACCCGGTGTTTGGGAATATGAAATTGAAGCAGAATTGATTCATGAATTCATAAAAAATCGCTCTAAAGGATTTGCCTATACTCCAATAATTGCGAGTGGAAACAATGCCAATGTATTGCACTATATCGAAAACAATCAACAATGTAAAGCGGGCGATTTAATCTTGTTTGATGTTGCGGCAGAATATGCCAATTATAAAAGTGATTTATCAAGAACGGTTCCGGTTTCTGGAAAATTTTCTGAAAGACAAAAAGCAGTATACAACGCAGTAAACCATGTAAAAAAAGAGGCAACAAAGCTCTTAACACCAGGAACGATTTGGAAAGATTACCATGTTGAAGTTGGCGGAATTATGACGGCAGAATTACTGAAATTAGGTTTACTCGACAAAGCAGATGTTCAGAATGAGGATAAAAATTGGCCTGCATACAAAAAGTATTTCATGCACGGTACCAGCCATCATATTGGTTTAGACACGCACGATTATGGATTGCTTCACAAACCGATGGAAGCCAATATGGTATTTACGGTAGAACCTGGGATTTACATTCCTGAAGAAGGTTTTGGAATTCGTTTGGAAGATGATGTGGTGGTTCAAGAAAACGGAGCNCCTTTTAATCTGATGGGAAATATTCCTATTGAAGCAGATGAAATTGAAGATATTATGAATGCTTAATATAAAAAGCGAGTTGAAAGACTCGTTTTTTTTATCCCAAAGAATTGATAAATTGAATGCTGCGGGTGTTGAACATTTCTGGCTGTT
>JGI20154J14316_10004957_pt1 | contig 10065 bp, 7 predicted proteins | sample COG_04_FD_14316 | JGI IMG/M metagenome (IMG submission 14316) | reverse complement strand
TTTTCGTGGAAAGTAAATACGGACCCTCTTTTTGGGTATCATAAAAGGGAATATCGAATTGTCTGCATGTTTTTTTCCATCGGTTTTTAATGTTTGGATAGTTGCTTCCATCTGCAATAATTTGATCAATCTCATTTTTTAGTAGGATTGCCTCTAGATTCACTTTAGTGTTTTTTGTCAATAAGAGCAGGTTTTTTTGTTTCTTGAAATCAAAACTTTCTGCCCATAGACTATCAATGAAAAACAAAGTTTTGTCTTCTAAAATATAACTGTTTTTTAGCCCTTCAATTGCGACAGTGTCTGTACTGAATTCGTTTTGAAATTCCACCACCAACCGATTGTTTCTAGCCATGCCCTCTGAACTAAATACGCGAAGTGTTTTTTTGTTTTTATAAAACAATATGGTGTTATTATAAGCAGGCATTAACCAAACGGCTCTTGTTGCTTCATTTGTTACTCTACTTTTGTGTGCCTCCCACTGCAATAAAAGAATCTCAAAAAACAGAATCAATAGCGTTCTCTTCTTTGATTTTACATACCCAAAACAAAGAAAGAGTAGTATCGCGTAGGTAAGGAATACTTCATGTACAGACAGTCTTAATTCCTCAAAAAAGAACACTTCTTGGTTTACTACCCAGAGGACAACGTTATTTAAGCCTGCTGTCATCAAATCGAGTATGTCGATTAATACTTTGGGTAGTAGTTGCCAGTTTAGTAAGATCAGACTCCCAATTCCTAAATACAAATAAAGAGCAACAAAAGGGAGTACTGCCCAATTGGTAATGAGGAACAATCCTGGGAACTGATGAAAATGATATATGGCTAATGGACTTACTGCTATTTGAGCTGCAAGTGTAACTNTCGTCATCACCCAAAACCGATGCAATAANCTGTTCTTTATAGGTAAAAGTTTTACGAGTATAGGCTGCAAGATGAGTATTCCAAATACAGCTAGGTAACTNATTTGAAATCCAAGTTGTTCAATGTATTGNGGGTTACTGTATATCAGAANACCAGAAGACAAGAGCAGCAGGTATAGGGTTGGAGGACTTCGCTTGAGGTAGGCTCCAATGCTGAATAGCGAAAACATGGTAGCNGCTNGGATTACCGAAGCATTTGCTCCTGTTAGGAAGGCATANCACCAAAGTGAAATGATGATCATAAAAACTTGTAGGTAATTTCCTTTGTGTAAAAATCGGAGTGGCTTAAAAAACCATCCTAAGAGCACCATCAATAAGCCCATATGCAGCCCCGAAATCGCAAGAACATNTACAATTCCAGCTTGCGCATATCGATCCATCCACGCACGATCCAACTCATTCCGTTCACCTAATATCAATGCCANGAGTAATTGTTTGGTCTCTTCCTTAAATGCACTGGATTCGATTGCATCTAGTTTTTGCTGTTTTACGCTCCTTAACCAAACCATAAGCGAAAAATGCTTTCTTTTTAATTCTATAAAATCATTCAGATCAAGTTGATGACTTATGCCAATACTAAGCAAGTAGTTTTTGTAATTAAAACCCCCTATGTTTTTTATATGCTTGTATTGGTTTTAGAGTGTTCGAAGTTTTTAATGTAAAATCTAAATCCAGTTCAGGAGAATCTTCTTTTCGCATGCGTATTAAGAGCTTGCCTGATGTTTTTTCATCATTTAGCGCAATTACATCAGCATAATATCGGTGATGAGTAGGAGTCGATCGCAGGCGATCCGTAATTGTAATTTGAAGTTGATTCGGATTCTCAACTTGGTGCTTTGTCATGAAATGATCCTTATCGACCTGTGACGACTGATTAGCACGACTAATTCCAATAAAAAAGCTAATGATGCAAAGTACGGCGGGAACGAAAATAAAAGTATATTTTTTTGCTATCCATGCGATAAGAATACCTAAGAGGCTGAAAAATAAAAGATGTGTGCTTGGAAAAGGGGATTTTACTTCGAATTGGACGCTACAGATAACACCCAAAACAAAACAAATTAGAAGCGGAGTAAGAGTAAAATTTGGGAATTTCACTCCATAAAAGTAGTTATTTTATAATACGAACTATTTTTTACGAAGTAATTCTACCATTGCAACTGCTGTTTTGGTACTGGCACCACCAGCGGATAATTTAGAGTGCAACTGCTCATATGCTGTCAATAGCTGATTTCTTTTTTCGGATTCAGTTATCAATTTCAATTCTTCGGCTATTCGATCTACAGTAAATTCATTCTGAAGAATTTCAGAGACTACTGCTTTATCCATAATCAAATTTACAAGCGAAATAAACGGCAGTGTAATGATGCGTTTTGCAATTTGATAACTCAAAAAACTACTGCGGTAGCATACCATTTGTGGGACTCTAAACAATGCTGTTTCAAGAGTAGCAGTACCACTAGTTACTATGGCAGCAAAACTATTTTTGAGCAATGGGTATGTTTGATTTTGAACTAAAAGTACCTGTTGTCCTTTTAGAAATTGTTGATACCATTCAAAATCTATTCCCGGCGCTGCCGCGATGATGAACTTATACTGAGGGAAACGTTCGATAACATCTATGAAAGTAGGCATCATTTTAACTATTTCTTGTTTTCTACTCCCAGGTAAAAGGGCTACTATTGGCTTGTTTACATCTAGTTTGTGGTCAGCTCTGAACGTGTTATTTTCTTTCAGAGATTCTTGAACTACGTCAACCAAAGGATTGCCTACAAACTGAACTTTGAAATTATGCTTGTCTTTGTAATAAGGTTCTTCGAAGGGCAAGATTACATAAAGGGCATCCAAATCCCTTTTTATTTTTGAAATCCGATTTTCTTTCCAAGCCCAGATTTGAGGACTGATATAATAGAGGTTTTTAAAACCTTGCTTCTTTGCCCAAGCTGCTATGCGCAAATTAAAACCAGGGTAATCAACATAAATTATTGCATCCGGATTGAAGTTCAGAATATCTTTTTTGCAAAAAGAAATATTTTTTAAGATAGTAAACAGGTTGATGAAAACTTCCCAAAACCCCATAAAGGCTAATTCTTTATAGTGTTTCACTAAAGTCCCTCCAACGGCTTGCATTTTATCACCACCCCAAAATCGAAACTCTGCCTCCGAGTCTTCAAGCAATAGTGCTTTCATTAAATTAGAAGCGTGTAAATCTCCAGAGGCTTCACCTGCGATGATATAATATTTCACTTATAAGAATTTTAGTAATGCAATGATTCCAACGAGTAGTAATGAAAAACTAACCAGTCCATAGGCGCGGTCATAACGATACTGTTTGATGAAAAGAAAAAAAACAGGGAGATTTAACAATGCTCCTAAACTAATAAGACTTCCCAGTTTCCCTTCTATGTACAGCACCTGAAAACTTCTCCAAATTCCTTCATCAGAAAAAAAGAAAGTAAATCCTGTCATTCCAACTAAAGTCAGAACCAATCCCATGGCAATGCCCATTAAACGTTCTTTAATTCTCAAAATTCCAGCTGTTAAGTTCTTGAATCGCGTGGTGAGCGGTAAGGTCAAACTGCGTCGGCACTACAGATATATAGCCTTCTTTTAAAGCCCATTCATCTGTGTCTTGCCCTTTGTCTTCATTAATGAATTCTCCAGTCAGCCAATAATAATCACGACCCATTGGACTTTGTCGTTTGTCGAATTTCTCAACCCAGTTGGCTTTCGCTTGGCGACAAACTCGAATTCCTTTAATCTCCCCTTCAGGAAGAGCAGGGAAGTTTACGTTTAAAACTACATCTGCACGTTGTTTGTTTTGAATGGCAGCTCGTGTTATTTTTTCTATAAAGGGTTTTAGAGGACTAAAGTCTGCATTCCATCGATAATCTAACAGAGAAAAGCCAATGGCTGGAATTCCCTCTATTCCGGCTTCGATTGCTGCACTCATTGTTCCTGAATACACTACATTGATCGAAGAATTTGATCCATGATTGATTCCTGAAACACAAATATCGGGTTTACGATCCAAGAGTTCATTGATTGCCAGTTTGACACAATCTGCCGGAGTCCCCGAACATTGATACTCTTTCTGAGGACCATCTACCTTTTTCATTTCACTGCAATACAAGGTCGAATTTATTGTTATTGCATGGCCCATAGCGGATTGCGGGCTATCTGGTGCAACAACAACCACATCGCCAATGGTGTTCATTACCTCAATCAATGTTCGGATTCCTGGTGCGGTTATTCCATCATCATTGGTGACAAGTATAAGCGGTCTTTGATTCATAGCGTATCTTTGGTGCTAAATTAAGAAATTATCGAGTGATAGCGGTTGTTAATTAAATACAAAAAACATTGTGTTTCTTGGCGAAATCTATCCATTTACATACATTAGTAATATGAATTAATTGAAACAGGAGAAGCATGTTGCTTGCTTTTCGTACGAATGAAGATTGAAATCATGAAATTCAGCCACAAGTTAAATTTAAGATGACAAGCCCTATGAGAAAGACCAAATATATAGTACTGAGTGGAATCGCGCTAGTCGCCCTTTATGGCTTTACTTTAGTCAATACTTCAAATCCAGAAAAAGATAAGCTATTGATTGAAATCATGGCCTATGTTTTAGAACGCGGACATTATGATCCTGAAACTATTGACGATTCTTTTTCTGAAAATGTTTTTATGAACTATCTAGAAAGTATGGATGGTCAGCATCGTTTTTATATTCAAGCTGATGTTAATAATTTCAATCAGTTTAAAACTAAAATAGATGATCAAATCAAAGAGTCTAAACTTGATTTTTTTGATTACAGCTACAAGAAATATGTTCAAAGACAACAACAAATCAAAGCTTTTTATAAACCCTTGTTGGATCGTCCTTTTGATTTTTCTCTAAACGAAGAAATGGATTTAGATTATGAAACAATGGGTTACGCTGCGTCTTTATCTGAATTAAAAAATGTTTGGTTGCAGTACTTTAAGCTTTCAACGCTTGGAGTTTACGCTGATAAAAAAGAAGAGGAACTGAAAAAGTTTGAACTTGACAGTACCTATGTGATGTTGACCGATGTTGTGATTGAAGAACAAGCGCGTGCAATCACCAAGGAAAACATGGATTTGTTTTTTGAAGTTCGTGAAGATCTAGAGCGTAAAGATTATTTTTCAATTTATTTAAACGCAATTGCAACTCAATTTGATCCGCATACCTATTATTTTGCTCCTCAAGAGAAAGATCGTTTTGACGCTAGTATTTCTGGTAAATTTGAGGGAATTGGAGCTCGTTTACAAAAGAAAAATCAAGAGGTTAGAATAATAGAAGTCATTTCTGGAGGCCCTGTTTGGAGAGATCAATTGCTCGAAGAAGAAGATGTTATAATGAAAGTTGCTCAAGAAAATGAGGAGCCTGTAGATGTTGCAGGAATGCGTTTAGACGATGTTGTAAAGCTAATCAAAGGCCCCAAGGGCACAACAGTTTATCTAACGGTTAAGCACGTAGATGCAACTGTAGAAGTCATTCCAATTACACGTGACATTGTAGAATTAGAAGACGCCTTTGCTAAATCTTCGATAATAACAAAAGAGGATAAGAAGTTTGGGGTTATACACTTGCCAAAGTTTTATGTAGACTTTAATGACTATGGGGAGCGCAATGCCGCCAGTGATGTGAAAAAAGAAATTGAAAAACTTAAGAGTGAAAACGTGGAAGGAATTATTCTTGACCTCAGAGGTAATGGAGGAGGTTCGCTTCAGACCGTTGTCGATATGACAGGATTTTTCATAAAAGACGGACCCGTTGTTCAAGTTAAAAGCACAGGAGGTAAAAAACAAGTTCTTAAGGATACGGATTCAAGTGTTACTTGGGATGGACCGTTAGTGCTTATGGTGAATGAGTTTTCTGCTTCTGCTTCGGAAATTATTGCAGCTGCTTTACAAGATTACAAACGTGCTGTTGTCATAGGAAGTAAACAAACTTTTGGAAAAGGGACAGTTCAAAATGTAGTTGATCTCAATCAAATTATTTCGAGTAATACGCACGGAGATTTAGGTGCTTTAAAAATCACAACCGATAAATTTTACAGAATCAACGGAGGTTCTACCCAACTAGAAGGTGTGAAAAGCGATATAGTTTTTCCTGGTCGATATTCGTATATAGAAACAGGCGAACAAGCACAGGATAATCCACTTTCATGGGATCAAATTTCACCCGCCGATTATCAAACGTGGAACGCTTCTGGTAATTTTGATTTTGCCGTTGAGCAAAGCAAAAAACGTATTGCTAGTAATTCGTACATGATGTTGATCGATGAACAAGCACAATGGATCAAGTCACAACAAGACGACGACATATATTCATTGAACTATGAAGACTATTCAAAAGAACGTAAACTGCGAATCGAAGAAACTGCAAAATACGATCAGCTAGACGACTTTAAGTCTTCCTTCACTTTACAAGCTCCAAAATTAGATATACCTGAATTGGAAAAAGACGCAGATCTAAAAGAAAGACGTTTACGTTGGGAAGAAGGGTTAGAGAAAGATATCTATCTTTTCGAAGCGGTTAATGTCTTAGAAGATTTAATTTTACCTGCAAATAAAACTAATAAACTTGCTCAAATTAAAGAATAGATCTTGTCTGTAGGGTTCGTGTTGCGTCGCTTTTCTGAAGATCGTATCGGGTTATTCAGCGTGTTTTATATTGTGACGATGGTCTTCATTGCAATATTCGCCTATTGGATCGCCCCAGATAGTAGCCCGAATGCCAATCAAATGCATTTATCGATACACTCAAAGCCCCCTGGATTTTCAACACAAATACTAATCCTCCCGAATCCAAATGCTGACCAAGGAACTGAAGAAATTGCAATCGATCGTTTGTTTTGGAAACAAGATCAATTGTTTTACAACGCTTCAGGAACTCCGAAGGACTATTTACAACCCATAGATTTGAGTCGTTATCCATCAAAAACGAGCTATTTAGAAGTTGAGAAAAGCTATGTTAAAGAAAGAAAATTTCTTTTAGGGACCGACAAATACGGAAGAGACTTGTTGAGTCGAGTTTTGATTGGATCTAGGATATCGTTGTCAATTGGATTTATAGCTGTTCTGATTTCCTTAGTAGTTGGTGTTTTTATTGGAGCTATTGCAGGATTTTTTGGTGGTAGCGTAGATCGTTTTATGGTTTGGTTGATTAATGTAGTTTGGTCCATCCCAACCCTATTAATGGTTATTGGTATTACACTTGCACTTGGAAAAGGATATTGGCAGGTTTTTATAGCGGTGGGTTTAACCATGTGGGTCGAGGTTGCNCGCGTAGTTCGAGGTCAGGTAATCTCGATCAAAGAAAAAACCTATGTTCAAGCAGCACGTGTTTTAGGCTATACGAACTTTAGAATCTTACTAAAACATATTCTTCCGGTAGTTATTCCGCCTTTAATTGTTATTTCTGCAGCAAACTTTGCAAGTGCAATTTTAATTGAAAGCGGTCTCAGCTTTTTAGGGATTGGTGCCCAGCCTCCTGTTCCAAGTTGGGGCGGTATGATAAAAGATCATTTTCGATACATACTCCTTGGGAAACCCTACTTGGCTGTTGTACCTGGGTTGGCAATAATGAGTTTGGTTTTTGCTTTTATGACACTCGGTAATAGTCTTCGTGATGCTTTAGATGTAAAGACATAGAACCTTTTATTCGTTCAGTCTATTTGCATCTAGGTTTAAGAATATAAAAAGCAAACAACTAAATCCGAGTAAACTCGATCCTCCGTAACTTATAAAAGGTAGTGGGATTCCAATTGTAGGAACCAATCCTAGTGACATCCCAATATTAATGAAGAAGTGTAAAAACAAAATGGCAGCAAGTCCATGGCCATAGATACGGGCAAAGTTGTTTTTTAGGTTTTCTGCACGATATAAAATACGTATGATTAAGAAACAAAATACCAATATAACCGCAGCACTTCCATAAAAACCCCATTCTTCTCCGATGGTACTAAAAATATAATCGGTATGTTGTTCTGGAACAAAATGTCCTTTGGTTTGTGTGCCTTGTAAAAACCCTTTTCCTTCCCAACCACCCGAACCAATTGCGATTTTAGATTGGTTGATGTTATAACCAATTCCTTGTGTGTCGACTTCTTTCCCTAGAATTATATTGAAACGATCTCGATGACGTTGTTCAAAGATGTTATTGAAGATATAATCAACAGAATACACATAACTACAGCTCACAACTATTAAGGCTAAGTAGGGTAGTAGAGACGCTTTTTTATTTAATTTTTTTGAAAAGAAATATAAAGCAATGAGTAAGGTTATGATGCTAGCAAAAACAAAGGGGATCGGCGTGACGAGAGTTAAGATGAAAAAGAAGATAAGCCCAAATAAAAGTAATTAGGAATATAGAATTCAATCCCTCACGAAACAGAACAAAAAAGAATGCACCAAAGACCAATGCGGTTCCAGGATCGGGTTGAAGTATGATGAGAATCATTGGAAGCGCAATGATGAGCCCTACCTGAAGTAATGACTTTAGTTTTTTGACATTCACTTGAATTTCGCTTAGGTACTTTGCTACCGCCAATGCGGTTGCAACTTTTGCGAATTCGGATGGCTGAAGACCTATACTGCCAAATGAATACCATGAAGTGGCACCAGAAATATTTTTCCCAAAAAGGAATAAGCCTACTAGCGACAAAATGGTTAGAAGATAAAAAACACTTGCAAAACGTTCNAAAAACTTGGCTTTTGTAATNAGAATTAATACGCCAANAAATAAGCTCACCATGAAAAACAAGAATTGTTTCCCTACGGGTATCTTAAAATTAAAAATNCTCGNGTTTTCATTGAAATTAGTAGAATAGATATTCACAAGCCCAAAACTTACAAGCGCTAAGTATAGGATTATGGTAATCCAGTCGAGTCTGTATAAACTTTTATTCATTGATTGTAAACGGTTTCCCCGAGTAGGGTTTTTCATATTCAGTCGCCAAGCTTCCTTCGACCATCCTTTTCTCTAGCCAAGAACGTTTCACTTTTTTGTTGATGTATTGCTCTAGCATTAAACTAGCAATCGGTGCTGCCCATCTTCCTCCCCAATAACCATTTTCAATAAAAACAGCAATAGCAATTTTAGGGTCTTCTTTCGGAGCAAATGCAACGAAAATAGAATGATCTGTTAGTTGTGTTTTCACACCATCAATTTTCATAAAATTCTCTGCCGTACCTGTTTTACCACATACTTCAATACCCTTGATTCGGGCTATTCTAGCAGTTCCTCTCTCAACAACTTTGTGCATACCATCGATTACGACTTCAAAATGTTCAGGATCGATACTGGTGTTCTTACGCAAAAACTTTTGTTGAATTGAGTCACCAGAAACAGATCGAAGAAAATGCGGTGTATAATAATATCCTCGATTGGCTATTGCCGCAGTAAAGTTTGCAAGTTGAATGGGTGTGGTTAAAACTTCTCCTTGTCCGATAGCGTTTGAAATGATTGTAGGCGCTTTCCAGCCGCCTTCTTTGTACCAAGAGTTATAATAAGCTGCATTGGGTATAAATCCTCTTTTTCCAACGGAAAGATCATATCCTAAATAATTACCAAGGCCAAAACTTTTTAAATGACTGTTCCATTGATTTACGCCTTTGTCTGGGGTGTCGTATTTGTTAATTATTTTTTTGTAAGTGTTGGCAAAGTAAGTATTGCACGATTGGTAAATCCCTTTTAAAAGATCATTTCGAGAACCTCTTCTGCAATGACATTCCATAAAAGCACCACGGGCATAAAAATGACCTTTGTTGCATTTGAACTGCGTTTCGGGGGTGATAACTCCTTCTTGAAGTGCAATCAGCGCATTAAGCGTTTTAAAAGGTGATCCCGGAGGATAAAGAGCTTGCAGACCTCTGTCAAATAAGGGCTTCGCTAAAGTGTCTTGGGCGAGTTTTCTGTAGTTTTTAGAACGATTTCTGCCGACCAATATATTGGGGTCGTAGGATGGGGCACTAACAAGCGCTAGTATTTCTCCGGTTGAAGGTTCGATTGCAACAATTCCACCTCGCTTGTTTTGCATCAAGTATTCTCCGTACTCTTGAAGTGTTGCATCAAGGGTTAGGTGAATGTTTTTTGCTACTGTAGGTTCTA
>JGI20154J14316_10004955_pt1 | contig 10068 bp, 7 predicted proteins | sample COG_04_FD_14316 | JGI IMG/M metagenome (IMG submission 14316) | reverse complement strand
AAAGGAGAATACATTTTATGGCCAACTTCCCATTCAAAAATAGTTTTCTCTAGTTTGTTCTTTGTCTTTTTAGATAAGTGTCTGAATGTAAGAAACATGCCGTTTGTGTAATAGCGGTCTTTGCTGGGGGAAACATACAAATCGTTGTCTGTCTTAAGTCGAAATTCTTTGCTCATTTTTTTTTGTGAAAAAAGAATTGAAAAAGAAAAGAGCAGTAAAAAGGTGAAAACGATTTTCATAGCACACTCAAATATAAAGATTGTTATTTAAATTGAGTATTATTTAACAATTTTATCAAAAAAAGGAATTACTTTAGACCTTTAATTCGCGTATATGTCTGCACAAAAAAATAAACTGTCTTTAGCTGATTTTGATAATATTGAAACAAATAAAGACTTATTAAACGTATTAGAACATAAAAAAATACCTTTTCAAAAAGTGCAAAAAAAAATTTTGTACAATGAAGAGTTGAGATTGTTACAAATAGAATTGGTAAAACTTCAACAATGGATCTCCAAAAATAAAAAACGAGTTGCCATTGTTTTTGAGGGGAGAGATGCCGCTGGAAAAGGAGGAAGTATTCGTCGCTTTATGGAGCATATGAATCCAAGGTCTTCTCGTTTGGTCGCTTTAAACAAGCCTACAGAGGTAGAAAAAGGCCAATGGTATTTTCAAAGATATATTAAAGAATTGCCCAACCCAGGAGAGATTGTTTATTTTGATAGAAGCTGGTATAACAGAGCTGTTGTAGAGCCAGTCATGGGGTTTTGTACCAAAGCACAGTACAAAGATTTCTTGGTGCAAGTGCCAGAATATGAACACATGATGTATGAGGACGGACTTATTATTATTAAGTTTTGGCTTTCCATCTCAAAAGATGAGCAATTGAAACGATTTGAGGCTCGTAAAACAAACCCTTTAAAACGATGGAAATTTAGTCCCGTAGATCAAAAAGGGCAAGAACTTTGGGATTCTTACACAGATTACAAAGATGAAATGTTTAGTAAAACCCACACTTCTTACAGTCCTTGGATAATTATCAAAACAAATGATAAAAAGACAGCAAGATTAGAGGCAATTAGACATTTACTTTCTAAATTCGATTATGACGATAAAGGAACTGTAGCCACTACATTGGCGCCAGATCCAAATGTTGTAATGCGTTACTTTCGTTCTAATGACCAAATTGATTAATGATGAAAAAGATACTAACAGAAGCGGATTTAAAAAAATTAAACTCAAACAAAGGACTTTTAGCATTGTTATCTAAGGGTCCAATAAGTACAGATAGAGCCTTACGATATGTAGACTATGAGAAAAAGCTAGTCAAACTACAAACCGAATTGATTCGATTACAGACCTGGGCAATCGAAAAAAATGAACGGATTATCATTCTGTTTCAAGGAAGAGATGCAGCAGGTAAAGGGGGTGCAATCCGAAGAGTTACCGAAAGAATAAACCCAAGGCATATGCGAATTGTAGCACTGCCAAAGCCGACAATAGACGAGCAAACACAGTGGTATTTTCAAAGATATGTTGAACAATTTCCGAAAGCAGGAGAAATTGTCCTATTTGACAGAAGTTGGTACAATAGAGCAGTCGTTGAACCGGTGAACGGTTTCTGTACACAAAAACAATACGATGTTTTTATGAATCAAGTGAATAATTTTGAGCAGATGATTTTAGAGTCTGGGATTCATTTGGTTAAGATTTACATGTCAATTTCTAAAAAAGAACAGGCAAAACGTTTTGAAGATATTAAAAGTGATCCATTAAAACAATGGAAAATGACTCCTGTAGACGAAAGAGCTCAAGAACTCTGGGATGATTATACGATTTATAAAAAAGCCATGTTTGCCAAAACAAATACGGCAACATCCCCTTGGAAAATTATTCGAGCAAACCGAAAAACAGAGGCAAGAGTCAATGTAATCAATCATATTCTAAAAAGCATTCCCTACGATAAGGACATTGAAGTTTAAACCAAACGATCACTTACTTTTGTGAATATGTAAAAAAGCTCCCCCGCAATTTGTTGGCTCGTTTTTTCATAAGTTTCGTGCGCAGCTTCTGTGTCATCAGAAAACTTAGGATCTACAAAAGGCAAATGAAAACGATGTGTTGCAGTAGGAATAAAAGGACAATTCTCATCGGCATTATTACAGGTCGTAATTGCAATAAATGGATTTAGATTCTGAGCATCATCAAACAACTTTGAAAATCCGAGAATCGTTTTATCAGTGCCTTCAAATGAAATTGAATATTTCGGGTTTTGATGCGAAAAATCGATAAGTTCAAAATGAAACCCTTCCGACGCTAAGGTTTTTACTGTATTTTTAAAAAAAGCAGTCACTTCTGTACCGCCAGAAAACGCATGGATGTTTAAATTGAAGTATTCCGCAGCAAAAAAGGCCCAAACTTGTCCAAACTGACTTCTTCTCGAATTGTGTGTGCAAATAAAATTTAAGTTCACAGTTCCATCTTTCTGGTATTCTTTTGCAATGTTTTCTGCAATGGTGTTTAATAATTGTCCTCTTTCATTAGAAATAGAAATTGTATTCCCTGCATTTTCAAAGAAATTTTTGATAGAAGTAGTAGAAGTCTTTGGCATCTTGTTATTTTTGTACAAAAGTAAATCATAAAATTAAGTCTTAAATTAATTAATTGTTAAATATGCGTTTCCAAATAGGTCAAAAAGTAGCCGTTTTAGATGATGTTCTAAAAGGAGAGATTGTTTCTGTAAATGGGAATATCATCATCGCTATTAGAGATCCGGAAGGAATGCTGTTTAATTTTGAGGCCAATGAACTGGTTCTTCTTGAAGCGCGTCAATCCGAACTTTCTAAATTTTCAGACATCAATCATCCTTTACTAAAACAAAAGATGATGGGTGTAAAAAAGAAAAAATCGGCATTCATCACCGAAAAAAAAGAAGTGATTTTAGAGGTTGATTTGCACATCAATCAATTGACAAAATCAACCCGTGGAATGGATAATTTTGATATGTTGACCATGCAATTAAATACCGCTCGAAGCAAAGTGGAGTATGCCATTCAAAAAAGAATTTCTAAACTCGTTTTTATTCATGGAGTGGGAGCGGGTGTTCTAAAATCGGAACTGAATTACTTGCTGAATAAATATCCAGTAAAATATTACGATGCTTCCTATAAAAAATATGGACTCGGCGCCACCGAAGTGTACATTTACCAGAACCCAAATTAATACGTATTTTTGTATCATGAATTCAATTTATTTAGACAGTGCGGCCACAACTTCTATTGATCCAGAAGTGATTGAGGTAATGCAAACCTCTATGGAACATAACTTTGGGAATCCTTCTTCTACCCATCAATTTGGAAGAAAAGCCAAATCTGCTATAGAAACTGCTCGCAAAAATATTGCCCATCATTTTAATGTTACCCCAAGTGAGATTGTCTTTACTTCTGGAGGAACAGAAGCAGATAACTTAATATTACACAATGCTGTTTCGCATTTAGGTGTGCAAAGAATCATCTCTACAAAAATTGAACACCACGCAGTGTCACATACTATTGCGCATTTACAAGAAAAGTATGGTATTGCTGTTGATCATGTGAATGTTGACGAATTTGGGACGGTTGATTTAGTTCATTTAGAAACTTTGTTAAGTCATACTGCTCAGAAAACATTGGTGAGTTTAATGCTCATTAACAACGAAATAGGAAATATTTTACCAGCTGATGCTGTTTGTACTTTGTGTAAAAAATACAATGCGTTGTTTCATTCAGATACCGTTCAGGTTGTTGGGCATTATCCGTTGGATTTACAAAAAACGCCAATCGATTTTATGGTTGCCAGCGCACATAAATTTCATGGCCCTAAAGGAGTGGGTTTTGCTTTTTTTAGAAAAGGTTTCGGAATCATGCCTATGTTTCATGGGGGAGATCAAGAAAGAGGTGCGAGGTCGAGCACTGAAAACGTTCACGCTATCTTAGGGATGGAAACTGCATTGGATATTGCCATTGGAGGAATGGAGCATGATAAAATAAAGATTCAAAAAATAAAAAACTACTTTATTAAGGAACTTAAAAAATTAAATTCAAAGATAGCGTTTAATGGGCTTTCTGCAGATCCAGATAAAGGAACCTGTACCATTTTAAGCGTTCGTTTTCCTTTTGATAATGACATGTTGCTTTTTAGTTTAGACTTAGCAGGAATTGCCGTTTCTGGGGGTTCTGCCTGTCAGAGTGGTAGTAATTCAGGTTCTCATGTATTGCAAGAAATTTTAAAGGATACAGCATCCAATCATACTTCCATTCGATTTTCTTTTTCAAAACTGACGACCCAAAAAGATATTGACACCACACTTTTAAAGTTACAAGGACTTATGTAGAGAGCAGCGTTTACGATATGTAATTTTTATGCTGCCATGAGAGGGTATTTTGTAAATATAAGTCCAATATAATTTTAAGGAGAGGGGCTTATGTAGACTTAGGGGATCGTCATTTATAGCTTATTATATTCTTTTTTGCTTTATTTTTTTAATTATTGTAACAGTATTACAGCTTTGTCTTTAAGCGATGAAACCAATAATATTAAAATGTATTGGGTGTTTTTAATTTATTTAAAAACTATACCAAACAATTTTTTCGCACTACAATTTATATAAAATTCCCTTTGTGTCTTTTTTTTGATTAATTTAGTACCCAAACAAATCAAAATAATGTTCAAATCTCTTCAAAAAATAACAACTTTTTTATTTTTCTTTTTTGGGTGCTATGTTAGTTTTTCACAAGAACTTCCTCCGATCAATATTTTCACTACAGAAGAATACAGTGCTGAAAATCAGAATTGGGCAATTTCACAATCCGACAATGGGTTTATGTATGTTGCTAATAATTTAGGGTTGTTGGAGTTTAACGGAGCAAGTTGGCAACTCTATGAAACCCCTAATAATACGATTATGCGATCTGTAAAAGCATATAAAGATAAAATCTTTACGGGTTTTTATATGGACTTTGGTTTTTGGGAAGAAAAACAAGTATGGTGCACTTGAATATTCCTCGGTTGTAAAAGAAAAGGGAATTAAGATGCTAGAAGATGAGCAAATCTGGAAGATTATCGAGATAGAAGGTTGGTTTTTGTTTAAGTCGCTTCAAAGAATTTATCTGTATAATTTAGAAACAAAAGAAATTAAAATTATTAACGGCGAAAATAGAATCCATGCACTTACAAAAGCAAAAGATATTATTTATTTTCAAGAAGATAATAAAGGAATCTTTAAAATTGAGAATGGCAGTCCAACATTAATTTCAGATGCTCCTGTTTTCAAGGAAAACAATATCATAGATTTCTTTGAAAAAGAGAATGCCCTTTTAGTTTTAACTCAAAAAAAAGGTTTCTATCTTCTAAATGATGGAAAAGTAACAAAATGGAAGTTGCCCTCAAATGTTTTGGAGGATAAAACAATTTACAGTGCAGTACAATTAAAAAATAACAACTTTTTATTAGGGAGCATTTCTAAGGGGATTCTACATTTAAATGAAAACGGATCCGTCAATTATCAAATGGATAAGAATTCAGGATTGAGTAATAATACCATTCTTTCTGTTTATGAAGATAAAAATAATAATATTTGGTTAGGGCTAGATAATGGCATTAATTGTGTCAATAATACTTCTGTATTTAAAAAAGGAAATGAGGAGAGTGACTATTTAGGAACTATTTATACTTCAATTGTTTATAATGAAAATCTCTATTTAGGAACCAATCAAGGGTTGTTTTATCGAAATATAAAATCAAAAGATGCTTTTCAATTGATCAAAAACACACGAGGTCAGGTTTGGAGTTTAACTCAGATTGATGGAGCGCTATTTTGTGGACATGATTCTGGAACCTTTTTGATAAAAAAAAATCAGGCAAAACAGATTTTTGACAAACAAGGAACTTGGAATGTAAAAAGAATAAACGATTCAACCATTCTGCAAGGATGTTACGATGGTCTTTATGTATTAGAAAAAAAGAATCAAACATGGGTGCTTAAAAATAAGATTCGTGGTTTTGAAAACTCTAGTAAAGATGTTGTTTTATGGAATAATAAAATTTTTGTAAACCACGAATACAAAGGAGTTTTTAAATTAGATGTAGATACACGTTACACAAAGATTAACAAAGTAGAGAAAGATGTCTCTTTAGAAAAAGGAGTGCATTCTAGTATTTTGAAATATCAAAATAAGATCCTGTATGCAAGTAAAAAAGGAGTTTTTGTGTATGATGAAGTAAATGATTCTTTTAAAAAAGATACGGTTTACAGTAGTTTAATTGATGCGGATAACTTTATTTCTGCAAAACTAATTCATGACCCAGTAAAAAATAGGCTCTGGTCTTTTACAAAAGAACAAATTAAATATCTAGCGCCAGGAAAGTTAAGCAATAAGCCAAAAGTAAATTCCATTTCAATTTCAGAATACCTACCGAAAGCAGTTTCTGGATATGAAAACATTACCTATTTAGCGCCTCAAAAATACCTTATTGGAACTTCCGATGGATTCATACAAATGGATTTAAATTCATTAAAAAAACCAGCGGACTTTATTGTGCACATTAATAGTATTCATAGTTTTAAATTGGATGGTATCAAGAACAGTGTCGACTTATCAACGGTCAAAGAATTTCCGAATCCTGAAAATAATATTGAGCTATCTTTTAGTACCCCCAACTATAATAATACCTCGGTAACGAAGTATCAATATCAGTTATTAGGTCAAAATAAAGATTGGAGCAGGCCATCCAAATCTTCCTCTGTGTTATTTGAGAACCTTCCTTATGGGAGTTATACCTTCAAAGTTCGAGGGATTATAGCTGGAAAGATGAGTGCTAATGTTGCCAAATATCAATTTGAAATTAAAAGACCCTGGTACTATTCCAACCTTTTTATTTCCGGATATGTTAGTTTGTTTTTGTTCTTTATTTACGGACTGCATCTTACCTCCAAAAGGTATTATAAACGTCAAAGAGAGCGTTTGTTAGACAAGGCTCAAAAGGAATTAGAATTAAAAGAATTGGAAAGTTCGCAAACCATCATTAAAATTAATAATGAAAAACTGCGCAATGATATTGAAAATAAAAATAGAGAGTTGGCTATTTCAACCATGAATATTATTAAAAAGAATGAATTCTTAAGTTCCATCAAAACAGAATTAATGAAGTCTGATGTGAATAAAAATTCAAGTGTAGTGAAAATTATTGATAAAAATTTGAACAATACAGATGATTGGAAAATGTTTCAAGAAGCGTTTAATAATGCCGATAAAGACTTTCTGAAGAAAATGAAGAGTCTGCACTCAGATTTAACACCCAACGATCTTAGATTGTGTGCTTATTTGCGATTGAATTTATCTTCGAAAGAGATTGCACCCTTACTGAATATTTCACCAAGAAGTGTAGAAGTAAAGCGATATCGATTACGTAAAAAGATGTCTTTACCCCACGATGCGAATTTAACAAACTATATTTTAGAAGTGTAATGATTTAAGTCGTGTTGTTAAACCATACAAGACCACAACATTCATTAAATTAAAATCTTCGTCCTTTGTTTTTTTTTCAGCTATTATTGAGTTAAGTTGTTTTTTTGCGATGTATGTTTTTAGTTGCGGTTATTTTTTTGATACAACAATTTTTATGGTCTATATTTATGAAATCAATAATCAAAAACAATTTTATGCTTAGAAAAATCACATTATTACTTTTTGCATTTTCAACACTATGTGCAACCGCACAAAAGATGGATGTAAAAGGAATTGTTAAAGATGCAGCGTCTGGAGAAATTCTCCCTGGGGTTAGTATCGTTATTAAAGGTAGTAATACTGGAACTGAAACAGATTTTGATGGTCTGTACAGTTTGAAGAATGTAACTAAAGGCGCAACACTCGTTTTTAGATACCTAGGTTACAAAACAAACGAAGTAGTTGTAAACAGTACAACAATCAATGTTGCTTTAAAAGCCTCAGCAGAGTCGCTAGACGAAATTGTTGTAATTGGGTATGGATCACAACGTAAAAAAGAAGTTACAGGTGCAGTATCTGTCGTTTCTAGTGAATCCATAGAACAACTAAAACCAACTCGAATAGAGCAAGCATTACAAGGACAAGTTGCCGGTGTAAATGTTACGGCTTCTTCAGGTTCTCCTGGTGCCGCTTCCAACATTCGAATTCGTGGAATTTCTACCAACGGAGATAACAGACCCCTAATTTTAGTAGATGGGAATGTTATTGAAGATTTAAGTGTGGTGAATCCTTCCGATATTGAATCCATCAATGTATTAAAAGATGCAACGGCTGGTATTTATGGGGTAAGAGGTGCAAACGGAGTTATTTTGATTACCACCAAAACGGGAAAGAAAGAAACGGATTATAAATCAACCTTGAATTATTATGTAGGTTTCCAACAAACCACAAAAGAGATTTCATTGTTAAATGCTACGGAATATGCCTTACTCGCCAATGAAGCTTTCGCTGCCAATGGAGAGAGTTTGCCATTTCCAAATGTAAATGGTTTAGGACAAGGTACAAACTGGCAAAAGGCCGTTTTTGATTCTGCACCAATTTATAGTTTGGATTATACCTTGAACAAAGGAACTAAAAAATCTACCTATTCATTAGGAATATCCGTTTTAGACCAAGACGGGATCGTTGGAGGAGACAAAGCCAACTTTAATAGAAGAAATGTGAAGTTCAATTACAACAGAGACCTTACAGATAAGTTGAAATTAACAACTTCTACCATCTATACAAATACCAATAAAAAGAATTTAATAGAAAATGCTTTAGGATCTGTTTTGTTCAATGCCTTAAACATGCCAGCAACTACGCCAGTTTATGATGCGAACGGTGATTTCTCTTTACCTCCAGCAATTGGAACGGGTATTGAAGTTGCCAATCCACTCGCTCAGGTAGATAACAGTTATAACAGAACTTGGGTGAATAAAATCTCAGGTTCTTATGGATTGAACTATCAGTTCTTAGATGGTTTCTCTGCGAGTGCAAGATACCAATTCAACCATGCGAAAGTAAATGGAAAATCATTCTCTCCAATAGCTTATTTTGGAAACGGGAGTGTTTTTAATACAGATGTACCGACTGTTAATGAATATAGCCAAACCTACAAGGATTATACTTTTGATGCTTTTGTAAGTTATGAAAATACTTTTGATGAAGATCATAATGTAAAAGTATTGTTAGGAACTTCTGTGTTTAGATCTCAAGGATTTAATGATACGAATTTTACTCAAAACGGGGTGATAGGTACGGACCTAAACAGTGTGAGTATTACACCAGGTGCTCAAGACAATTTAGCGTTGAGTAACAATCCAAGACAATTTTTTGACAGCCGATTGTTGTCTTATTTTTCTCGTTTGCAATACAACTACAAAGGGAAGTACTTAATGTCTGCCGTTATAAGGAGAGATGGTTCTTCAAATTTTGGACCTAAAAACAAGTTTGGTTTTTTCCCTTCAGCCTCTGTGGGTTGGGTAGTGTCGGATGAAGCTTTTCTAGAAGATTCAGAAGTTATCAATAACTTAAAATTAAGAGCTAGTTATGGAATCATCGGAAACGATCGAATTGGATCTTTTGGTTTTGTTTCTTTATTAACAGGAGAAGGTGTGTATGCTTTCAATAACCAATTGACCTATGGAACAGCTTTAGGCGCAATTTCCAATCCAGAAATTAAATGGGAGAAACAAATTCCATTGGATTTCGGTCTTGATATCAGTTTGTTCAACAACAAAGTAGATATTACTGCCGATTACTTTAAAAAGACGACAGAAGACTTATTATTAAGACCTCAAGTGTCAGGAATCTTAGGAGTTTCTGCTCCTGGAGCTTCTGCACCTATAGTAAATGCAGGTTCTGTTGTCAATGAAGGATTTGAGTTCTCTATCGGATACAATCATACCGTTTCTGAAGATTTCAAATTTAGTGCCAACTACAACTTTACCACATTAGACAATAATGTAACTTTTGTAGGAAACGCGACGGGTGTAATAGAAGGTGGATCTTTTGGAGTAGGGCAACAAGCACCCTCTAGAAT
>JGI20154J14316_10004947_pt1 | contig 10078 bp, 4 predicted proteins | sample COG_04_FD_14316 | JGI IMG/M metagenome (IMG submission 14316) | reverse complement strand
GTGATGTTGCTATAGTCCTTGGTTGTCGCGGGATAATCGCGAAGCATCCAGCCCATATGGGAATACCACAAGCCGCGGCGTGAGGAATAAGGGTCCAGATCCGGATCGTCTGTGTGTCGATGATGGTTGCGGTGGTCAGCACACCAGTTTCGAATTGAGTTTTGGACCGCCAGAGCGCCGCCCAAGGCAAATATCAGGCGCGGCAGGAGGTGGGCTGAATAGGCTTTGTGGGACCAAAGGCGATGATACCCGGCTGTGATCGATAAGCCATTCCAGGCCAGCATCAGCCCTAACAGCACCCACAAGCCAGGGTGATAGCCATGGGTGATGCCATGCCAGGGAACGCCGAGCGCTGCGACGAGGCTGGTACTGGTGAATATGGCAAGGACATCAAATCGTCGAGGTGTTGGGTGTTGCTTTTGTTGTTTCATAAGGTGAATCCTATTTTAGGGATACCGGGAAATCAACGGTTCAAATTAAAACGCTTGTGATATGCTCCGGCAACACGACGTTTTGCCCTGGATCGTGGCTGATAGAGAGCCAGTTCGGTGCCAATTACTCAAATTAATAGGAACAATTGAAGGAATGTCATATGACCTCGAAAGCAGAAGCAGCACTGGCGATATTTAAATCCTACGAAGGTGAGGAAGAGGGTGTCGGCGAGTGGTTTCAAATCGATCAAGCTCGAATTAACCTGTTTGCAGATGCGACCATGGATCATCAATTTATTCATATTGATCCCGTCAAATCGGCACAGCTGTCGCCCTATAAGGTGACTATCGCTCACGGGTTCCTGACGCTGTCGCTGATTGTGCATCTGGGTTCGAGCATTGCGCCGAAGAAACCAGCTGCCTTGGATGGTATCTACATGGGGGTCAACTACGGTCTTGATAAAGTCCGGTTTCCGGCGCCCGTGCCAGTGGATTCGTTCATACGCGCACGGCACACGTTAATGTCAGCGGAGCTTAAAAACCCGAACACGATTCAGGTCAAGCGGCAGGTCACTATCGAACTGCAAGGTGGTGACAAGCCCGTCTGCATTGCCGAGTCTTTAACTCGACTTATGTATGGTTGACGGCGTGGGTGCGAGGTTGGCGGCAAATTTGATTGCCGACCTACAGAGCCGACTGAAACGAATACAATGGGATAAAAAATAGCGGTTTGAGCCCGATTGACGCTAAGTCAACCGGGCTTTCGACGATTCTGGCGAAGGAAAATACATGACGGTAATTACCAAAGAAGATCTGGTGCAAAGCATTCAGGATGCGCTTCAGTACATCTCATACTACCACCCGGTAGATTTTATTCAGGCCATGAATGCCGCCTATGAACGGGAGGAATCTAGTGCAGCTAAAGATGCGATGGCACAGATCCTGATTAATTCGCGCATGTGTGCCGAGGGTAATCGGCCGATCTGTCAAGACACAGGGATTGTCAATGTCTTCATTTCGGTAGGTATGAATGTTCGCTTTGAAACAGATCAGTCCCTTGAAGACATGATCAATGAGGGGGTGCGGCGCGCCTACCTGCTGCCAGATAATGTACTACGTGCCTCGGTGCTGGCAGATCCTGCCGGCAAGCGAATCAACACGAAAGACAATACCCCAGCTGTGATTCACACCGAACTGGTTCCCGGCGATACAGTTGATATCCATGTGGCTGCGAAAGGCGGTGGCTCGGAGGCCAAGTCCAAGCTGGCGATGTTAAATCCCGCCGATAGCATTGTTGATTGGGTGATCAAGACGGTACCGACTATGGGCGCAGGCTGGTGCCCGCCGGGGATGCTTGGTATTGGTATTGGCGGGACGGCAGAAAAAGCTATGTTGCTGGCTAAACGCGCGCTGATGGATCCCATTGATATTTATGATCTGCAGGCTCGAGGGCCGTCATCCAGAGTGGAAGAACTACGTCTGGAGATTTTTGAGAAGGTCAATGGGCTGGGAATTGGTGCTCAAGGCTTGGGCGGTTTAACTACCGTGCTGGATGTCAAAATTCTCGATTACCCGACTCATGCAGCAAACTTGCCCGTCGCGATGATACCTAACTGTGCAGCGACTCGGCATGTTCACTTTGTGCTGGATGGCAGCGGCAGTGTTGATCTAAAGCCGCCTCAACTTGAAGACTGGCCAAAAATTACCTGGGAGGCTGGCCCGAATTCTCGGCGAGTCAATCTGGATGACATCACCCGCGAGGATGTCGCCAGTTGGCAGCCTGGGGAAACGTTGTTACTCAGTGGCAAGATGCTGACGGGGCGGGATGCTGCGCACAAGCGTATCCGTGATCTGCTGGAGCGGGGTGAAAGTCTACCCGACGGTGTTGATCTCGCCGGACGGTTTATTTACTACGTAGGCCCAGTGGATCCTGTCCGCGAAGAAGTTGTTGGGCCTGCCGGACCAACTACGGCGACCCGAATGGATGGTTTTACCGAGATGATGCTGGCCCAGACTGGGTTGTTGGGCATGATCGGCAAAGCCGAGCGTGGCCCGGTAGCGATCGAAGCAATCAAAAAACATCGGGCCGTGTACTTGATGGCTGTGGGTGGGGCCGCATTTCTGGTTTCAAAGGCGATTCGTAAGTCCAGAATCGTCGCTTTCGAAGATTTGGGTATGGAGGCTATTCATGAATTTGAGGTGGAAGATATGCCAGTGACCGTCGCGGTGGATTCCAAGGGTGAGTCGGTACATATCACCGGACCCAAGTTATGGCGGTCGAAAATTGGTCTCCTGCCGGTGGTGGAAATTTAAGCCGGTTTTATTGGTTTTTGGTTGAATATATAATGGCTTAAAAATCAATCGGTTAAGTTTTTTATTGGCGGTTATGGCGTTGCTTGCTTGCCACCATTAGAGTACATTACGGTCAGGAAACCCGGTCTGGTCTCTGGGTCAATATTTATTATCATTTGTCGGTATCCTCCAGGGCGTGCCGGCGAATCAATGGAATGCAATTTCTTATGGGGCACGAATCTTCCTCTGTGGACCAGCTGTACCTGAATGCCGAGACGTTAGCTCAGGATTTTTCCTTATTTCCTCGTCGTCAAAGTGCTTCCGTGATTGGCGGTCTGCTGAATGACAAGCAAATTGAGGCGAGAGTTAAACAACTGCGCGGCATGGAAGTTGATGCCTATATTGCGGCGACCGTGGCGCCGACAGAAGAATCAACCCGCCCTGGCGCGAAAGATGTCGTTGCGGCCCTGGACGTGCCGGTCGCCAATGTGATCGAGCGTGGCCCTTTCTACTGTGCCGAACTCTCTTTTGAATTTAGCGGAACCAGCCGAAAAGTCGGTCTGATCGCCCAAAATCGGGCTCATGGCTCAGGTGTCTGGGGACCGGAACATCACGAATTGGCCTCAAAAATGGCGGGTCATTTTGCGGCACGCTCTATGCCCATTGTCACCTTCATGGATACGCCAGGAGCGGACCCTTACGAATTAGCCAATGCACAAAATCAGGCACATTCTATCTCACGGCTGATTGCTGAGCTTTGCAACGTCGATGTCCCGACGCTGGGTATTATTATTGGCCAGGGTTATTCAGGCGGTGCCATTCCGTTGGCAGCGAGTAATTTGTTGTTGTCGGTGCGAACCGGCGTGTTCAACACAATCCACCCCAAGTCATTAGCTAATCTGGTGCGGCGCTATAACTTGTCGTGGCAGGAGTGCGCGCAATTTGTCGGCGTGTCTTCCTATGAGCTGTATATGCAAGGCAATATCGATGGTGTGATCGACTATGATCCAGGCGAAACTGAGACCATCAGTCATTTAAGAGATGCCATTGTTCAGGGGCTCACCTCTATCGAGGATGGAACTCGAGAATTTATCAGCAAGCACCCCGAGATTTTCGACCACTACCAGCGCAATGTTAAGCGTTATCTTAACCCTTCCGATTTTTTGTCAGCAATTAATGCCAGCTCCACTTTAAAGCTGCGAGTTTCACCGACGGAATACCCTAACGTCTTTGGTGCTGCTTATCGTTATTTGCGTTATTTGGGGTTGCGCAAACGTATTAAGAGTACAACCACAACGCAGTACGGCCGTTTGGCAGATGCCAAAATTCCGGAAGGGGAGTTAGCGCAGCGATTACACCGAGAGCGTCGAGTCGCATTTCTAGGCTGGCTGCAGGATCCGGACAAAATTCTCTACGAGGATGTGCTGAGTAAATCCTGGAAGAACTACGTTGATAAAAAGTCGGTCGTTGGCGACGAACGCGGACGTATTGCCCAACTGATATTCGGCGAGCCGACCCGTAATTATCAGATAGCTAAAAAAGAACTTTGCCTGGTCACTGGCCTGCATCTTTACAATCGCTGGAAAAGTAGCGCGAAAGATAATTTGTCGGCGCTAATCCTGCACATGGATAATGAAGATGCGAGTGCGTATCTGCTCCATTCAAGGGATATCAAGGATGTTAAAGGCCTGCTTGAGGCAATGTCCAATACTGACAATGTGTTTGTCAGCCATGTAAAACGTAAGTTTTCATTTGAGGGCAAGAAGCTATTTGATGCTGAATATATCCAAGAGAAGGCCGCTGATTTTCTTGTCAGTCAACTCATCGCTGAACTCAACCTAATTCTTGAAGGGGGCTCCCTGTACGACAGTGAAAACCTGGCCGGTGAAAATCTGTCTGAATTCACCCGAAAACTTATCGATAGTGAGGCAGAGCATCCGATACAGCTGAACCGAAGACTCCTGGAAGATAGCCTGTGGTCATATATTGAGCGCAAGCGCAGCCAGGTAGAGCCTATTGCTGAACAAGACCGCTCAATTCTCGATGTCATCTTTGACGAAGATATTCGCCACGACTTCGTGACTGAATGTCAGAACCTGATTACCTTTGGAGTACTGTATGACAATCTGATCAGCGAGTTGGTATCAGTTGCAAGACAGGCCCATGAATCAAGAGCGCTGCCTGCAGAGTTTATTCAACAGTTGATCGACAAATCCATTAACGAAGTCTGCGGTCTTGATATTGTTGCGGGTCAGGACAAAACTGAAATCAATAAGCGGTTTGCTGTTTGGGTGCAGGAGTTGGCGAGCTACTCGCGCAGCGGTGTCTTTCTAAAGTCCGTTGAAGAATGGATCCGAGTCGTCCATAAGGACAAGTCAGATACGCTGTTTGTGGTTGTGAGTTTTTTCTTTGAAAAACTGCTGCCCGAGTATTACGCCACCCAAGGTAGTGGCAAGCGCTATGAAGGAAAAATCGAACCGGTTCGTATTGGTCGCCGAAAAGATTTTTGGAATCGATTGAATATTGCCTATCGCGATCTTTTGTTTCATGAGCAATTGACCCGTGAAAAGCGTTCGAAACGGACCTCGTATGAATCGTTGTTGAATCTGTATGTGAAAAATTTCACAGAACTAAACGGTACGTTGATGTCAGCGAACCCGGTAGATTTCCCCACCTTCCGGCCTTCGATTGAAGCGGCGTTGAAGAATAATATCCGACCTTCGGGACTGATCACGGGCATGGGTGATTTTACCACCGAGACCGGCTGTTACCGGGTTGGTTTGGTGATGTCCAACGTTGCCTTTCAGGCAGGTAGTATCGACAATTCTGACTGCGTTCGATTCTGTAAGCTATTGGTTGAATGTGCCGTGCAACAGGTTCCTGTTGTCTGTTTTATCTCCTCAGGTGGTATGCAGACTAAAGAAGGTGCTGCAGCCTTGTTTACGATGGCGGTGATTAACGACCGGATAACGCGATTTGTGCGAGACAACGACCTGCCCATCATAATGTTCGGGTTTGGAGATTGTACCGGTGGCGCGCAGGCAAGTTTTGTGACTCACCCACTGGTTCAGAATTATTATTTTAGTGGTACCAGTATGCCATTTGCGGGTCAAACAGTGGTTGAGCGGAACTTGCCTTATACCTGCATGCTCAGCAACTATCTGTCGGTGACTCCGGGCGCCATGCGCGGCTTGGTAAAACATCCATTCTCAGAAGACCTGGATCAGGAGCTTCGCCGTATTGATCCAGCCATACCGCTTCCCATCGAATCGATTGAACAGGTCGTTGATCGGATTATGTCCGGTAGTCTAAAAGCGGCTGAGCCCATGGTTGTGCAGCACCATATCTCAGAAGACGAGCTGATTCGGCCGATTAAACGTGTGCTTGTCCATGCTCGCGGTTGTACCGCGGTGAAGCTGGTGAGTCGGGCGATTCACTATGGTTATGAAGTGGTTCTGGTTCAGTCGGACCCGGATATGGACTCAGTGCCAGCAGATATGGTTCGTGCAGATCAAAAGCACAGTCTGGTTTGTATCGGTGGTAACACCTCAGACGAAAGCTATCTGAATGCGCTGAGCGTCTTGAGTATTGCCGAGATTGAAGGTGTAGATGCACTGCACCCAGGTATTGGGTTTCTGTCAGAGGATCCGAATTTTGCCAAGCTGGTGCGTAATCGCGCCATTAACTTCATCGGACCGAAGGTTTCCAGCATGGAAACCATGGGTAACAAGTCAAATGCCATCAACACGACGCAGAGCATCGATGTCCCCGTGGTGCCTGGCAGCCATGGTATCGTCAATACCTCAGAAAGTGCCGCTGAGATTGCCGAGCAGGTGGGCTATCCCATCTTGTTGAAGGCTGTTCATGGTGGTGGTGGTAAGGGTATTCAGGTCGTTCGTCGACCGGAGCAATTACATGGTCTATTCCACCAGGTAACAAGTGAGGCCAAGGCGGCATTCGGTAATGGCGATGTATATATTGAAAAATTCGTGACTTCGTTGCGCCATATCGAGGCGCAGATATTAAGAGATACCCATGGCAATACCCTGGTTGTCGGCTTGAGAGACTGTAGTGTGCAGCGTAATAACCAAAAGCTGATGGAAGAATCATCCTCAACCATGCTGCCGGAAAAGCTCAAGAAGCAGGTGTTTGAATACGCGAACAAAATTGCCAATGCCGTCGATTACATTGGTGCTGGCACCGTTGAGTTTATTTATGACGTGCCAAATGATGCGGTTTATTTCATGGAAATGAATACCCGTCTGCAGGTCGAGCATCCGGTGACAGAGGTTGTTACAGGTGTTGATATCGTCAAGCAGCAATTTGAAATCGCATCTGGCGGTTCTATTAAAGGCTTGAAAGTAGTCGAGAATGGCTATGCGCTGGAAATTCGAGTCAATGCCGAGAAAGCCGTTTTGGATGCTGACGGCAAGGTGTCTTTCGCGCCGACTCCAGGCGAAATTACGGCTTGCGAACTCCCTGTCGAGTCGCACATTCAATTAATTTCTATGGCCGGTCCCGGTAAAGTGGTATCGCCTTTCTATGATAGTTTGATCGTTCAGATTATTTGTCACGGTAAGGATCGATACGACACCGTGAAAAAAATGCTCGCCTATTTGGACCGGGTCAAGATTCATGGCATCAGTACAAACATTTGTCTGATCAAGCGAATCTTGGCTGACAAGGTTTTCCTTGATGGTGTTTACGATACAGGTTATTTGCCGGCCTTTTTAGAACGTACAGATATGGCGGCGTTGATCGAGGAAATAGCGGAAGCATCGGGTACTGAAGGCGTTGGTATTGACCTGGAAATGCTTCGCATCGATGGTAGCGATGAGCTCAAGGTGCTATCGCCTTCAACGGGGGTTTTCTATCGAACTCCGTCGCCCACCGAGCCCGAATACGTCAATGTTGGCGATATCGTCAATGCCGATGACACTTTGTGTCAGCTGGAGGCTATGAAGATGTTCACGCCCGTGAATTTGAACTCATTCTCCGGAAACGAAGGCGAGGTTTATCCTGCTGACGGGCAATATGAAGTCACGCGAATTAATATCGCCAGTGGCCAACAGGTCAACGAAGGCGATTTGCTGTTTGTCATCAAACCTCAACAAGTAGCGCCTGAAACTGCCTGAGTTTGATGGCCGGCTCCTAGCTGCGTCAAGCTAGGGGCCGGCGATATCCGCGCTTAAGTATCTCGTCGCTTCGGGCCAATGTTGAGCCCCGTCGATTGTCGACGCCAACCCCCTGTGCAGGCCATCAAGGCATTAGTTATCAAAGCATTAGTTATCAAAGCATTAGTCATCAAAGCCAAGTGATCAAGGCTGGGTCGTCGAGTTTACAAACTAAAAAGCACGTTTTGACACACCNGTGACAGGGTTAATGGATCATTCTGTGGTCCGCTGCTAAATGTGTGGGATGGGACTCAGTGGTTGGTGCGAGGGGAATAGATAACGTATCATGTATACCGTTTAGGAATGAGTTGACGTCATCATGATAGAAAATCTTGAAACTCTGTTGGCACTGTCACGCACAGGTACGATGCTGGAAGCCGCTACTGACCTGAGGGTCTCCCAGTCGGCAGTGAGTAAACGCATCGCGACACTTGAAAAATACTATGACCGGAAGCTGATCCAGAAAAAGGGTCGACGAGTGGAGTTAACCCAGCATGGTAAGCAGTTGGTGGACAANATAGCCCCGGTGCTGTCNGGTTTGCGNGACTTGTTTGTCGATGACCTCAGTGCCGGTCGCGGTGANTTGACGATCGGGGTTTCAGANGCCATTTTGTCCTCCTGGGGNCCGGCTNTTTTTATTAAAATCAAACAAGCGATGCCCGANGTAAAATTCGCNTTTCATACTTATCGTACGCCGGTGGTGCTTGATCGTGTGCGCTCTGGAGAATTCATGCTCGGGGTTTGTACGGGTTCCGANACCCTTGATACGGATTTGCAGTCAGAAGTTCTGATGCGTGANTCGATGGTGATTATCCCGTCTGCCCTGGGTGAGCTCAAATGGCCGAAAAAAGGCGAGTTACCGGTGATTACGATAGAGGACTATTCCGGTGCCTGGCGATCCTTTCGAGATGAAGTCAAACGCTTGCGGATTCGTCGTGAGGTGGCGCTGGAGTCTTTTTTTAGCGTCGCCCAAATGGCATTAGCAGGCTTCGGTCACGGTTTGGTGCCGATCGGCGTCGCTCGCACACTTAATGTGCCGGAAGAAAAGATGATGAACCTCGGCGCACAAGGACTCACCCGGCCAGTGCGTTTTGTAGCACGAAAATCTACCTACTCATTACCGATAGTGACGCACTTTTACCAGGCCTTAGCGCTCGCTTTGGGTGAGAGCGAGGGCTGAGGGCTGGGGCTAATGTGGGCTGCGTCGCGGTGGCTATAGCTCGTTCAGGTGTAAGCGTGCCGATTACCTAACGGGTCAGTCAAGGTGAGATGATTACTGTCAGCGTGAGCGGTATAGCCTATTTGCTGGGCGTCGATACCAAAGCTTCGAGCGATGTCGATGACCTCATTGACCCGCGCTGGTGAGACGTAGATCTCCATTCGATGGCCCATATTAAACACCTTATACATTTCTTGCCAGCCAGTTCCTGAGGCTTGTTGAATAGCTGCGAACAGTGGTGGGGTTGGGAATAGATTGTCCTTGACGAAGTGCACCTGATTGCCGAATTTCAGGCACTTGGTCTGAGCACCACCGGAACAGTGAATCAGGCCCTTGATCTCGCTGCCGAGTTCTGCCAACGCTTTGTAGATCACCGGCGCGTAGCTGCGAGTCGGGCTGAGGATGGCGTCGCCCACCAGCATATTGGAGTCGGGTAACGAGTCCTCGAGTCGATAGGGCCCGCAATAGGTTAAATCCCGTGGCAAGTTTGGATCGAAGGTCTCCGGGTACTTCTCGGCGTAGTAGTGACACAACATGTCGTGCCGAGCGCTGGTTAAACCGTTGCTGCCCATGCCGCTGTTGGTCTGGGTTTCGTAGGTCGCCTGGCCGGTAGATGACAGGCCCACGATAGCCAATTCGGCGGTAATGTCATTACGAATAACATCCGCTTTTTTCATGATAGCCACAGCACAAGAGTCCACCACCAAAGTGCCCGTTAGGTCGCCGACATCAGCGGTCTCGCCGCCGCCAGAGTAAATATTAACGCCATGGTCTCTGAGTTGAGCCAGGAACTGTTCACTACCCTCAATCAATGCGGAGACAACCTCGCCGGGGCAATTCAGTGCATTCCGGTTAATAGTATTGGAGATCAGAATACGATTGCTGACGCCGACGCAAAGCAGATCATCAAGATTCATGACGATGCTATCTTGGGCGATACCCTTGAAGACCTCGGGATTGCC
>JGI20154J14316_10004943_pt1 | contig 10084 bp, 5 predicted proteins | sample COG_04_FD_14316 | JGI IMG/M metagenome (IMG submission 14316) | reverse complement strand
TTTACCATTAAGCTCTTTATGCCAAGTGGCAATGCCAATGAGCTAAAGCTTATCGAAAAGATGAACTGGACGGGGCTGGGGATGGAAATATCCCGCACGGCATGGCCGACACACCGCAAGCGTGAAGAACTGCAACAGGCCGGTATCTATATTCTAGCGGGCTACGATGACGATGACGATTTGCCCTGCCTGTATATTGGTCAAGCCGATGGCATTAAAAATCGGTTAGAGAATCACTTTAAAAATAAATCATTTTGGGACAGAGCCTTAATTTTCGTCTCCAGTAACCAAGGCCTAAACCGCGCGCATATCACATGGCTAGAATGGGCACTCATACAAAAAGCCAAAGCCATTGGGCGTTGCAAGCTAGATAACACATCAATACCTAATGAACCGCGACTTACCGAGTCAGAACGAGCCGATACACAGGAATTTTTACACGAAATACTCAGTATTCTGCCATTGGTCGAGGTCACCGCCTTCGAAAAAGCGCAAAAGATAGAACAGAAAAATACACCACAACAAAAACCATCTAATGAAAACACCATCGTCGTACCCGCCAATGAAGAGGGTTTTAAAAAGGTATTTTTGGGGGAACATTGCTGGTATGCCCTACGAATTGCCGGTGGCAGGCTAGAGCAAATTAAATATATTGCCGCCTACCAAACCGCACCTATTTCGGCTATTACCCATATCGCCGAAGTGGCATCTATCGAACCCTATGGGGATGGGAAAAAATACAAACTGTACTTTGCCGCGCCTGCTAAACCTATTGGGCCGTTAAAGCTTGGTAATTCAAAGAATACGCCGCAAAGCCCTAGGTATACCAATAATATTGTTCTGAACAATGCACGGGATATGGGAGATGTTTTTTAGTTAGCAGTTGGAATGATCCTTGGTTGGTGCAAAAATGGTTACAGTACGAGAGATCGGTTTTTCACTACAATTAAACAAACTCTTCAAGCAAATGAAGATCTTGCCCTTCGACACCCCCAGTAAGAATTATCTTAGGAATAGCATTTTCTGAAGCCCAAACGATTGCTAACTGACCAAACTGGATAGCAAGGCCTATGGCTTCGCCACAGGTTAAGCCCAAAACACATAAACTAGGTTCTGCTGGCCACTGGTTATCGCGTCCTTTACCTTCGCCATTAAAATACAGGGTTTCTCTGCTATCTAAATAGCTTGTTAGCTGTCGTTGATATTCTTGGTTCGCTTTTTCTGTTGCTAACTGACCACCTGGGTTATAAGCAGTAATAAATGTGCAAGTTGCCAACTTATTAAATTTGTATAACTCTAGTAGCGTTTCTGATTTTTTACCTATATTAATCACAAACTGCTGGCCTCGATCATTCACAATATAATCTGTTTGCAAATAATCATTTAATAACTGTTTAGAAAAACCAGCTAAATCATTCTTAATTGAATTTATAATTAATTGTTTTTCATGGCTAAGACGCATGCCAATATTTCTACCTAAACCATGTCGAAAAGCATCGAGCTGATCGTCATTCATCAACTCTATATCCTCAACTGAATAACCATATCGATTAAGCACGTCCTTATAAACAGCTTTTATTCTTGGGTGTCCGCGCAGGTCTTCGAAAGTGGGTATGTAACAGAAATCTTCCATAACAATGTTAATCTAATTATCTAATATTAAAGCTATTCTCTCAGACTAGTTTTATGCAACAGAAAATCTTACTTATTTACCCATTCACGATGAGCTAAAGGCGACTTATCTAAAATACTGCGACTGGATCGCCATTTAGGCAAGAACTCTTCAAGTAAGCGCTTAAAGCGATCGTTATGATGCTGCTCATGTAGGTGCGTCAACTCATGAACAAGTATATATTCTAAGCATTCTATTGGCTTTTTAGCGAGCTCCAGATTAATCCAAATACGTGCCGTAGAAGGGTTACAGCTACCCCATTTGGTTTTCATTTTTCTAACACCACAAAAAGCCGTTTTTCTCCCCACAATAGGCTGCCACTTATGCAAAAGGCCAGGAATAAGTTGCTTTAATTCATCACGATACCAGCGATTTAAAAGCTTTTCTTTGGCTTCCACGGTCGCGCCCTCGCGAACAAACATCTTTAGCTTACCCGATTTAAGAGGCCTAATTTCTGGTTTTCCACCACCCTCGACTAACTCTAAACGATATCTTTTACCTTGAAAATAATGACACTCTCCTGATATATATTTTCTTTCAGATTGTCTTGGTTGGTCATGGAAGTCTTTCTGTTGGCGCTTTATCCAGCCCAACTTAGAAACAACCGCCAATCGAATATTGTCATCAGTCACATGTTTTGGTGCTGATACACGAACATGACCATCTGGGGGATAGACGGCAAGATGAAGGTTTTTAATATCCTTCCTCACTACTTGTACATCGATTCCACTAACTTTTATCACTTTTTTAACATCCACTAATCGTATTCCGTCTGGCTTTTGATAATGTCCATTAATTTAGCTAAATCAATTTCATAGGTGCCAAGCTCTTCTTCCACAGCATTCTCGACATCACGATATTTAAAGCGGTTTGTTTTCCAATCCGCTTTTTTAGTATTTCTAATTGTTTTATCTAGGTTGGTAACTAATTCTTCATTTTGATCCAGATTATCATATAGTGATTGCTTAGCGCGGGTATCCATCGTGTGAGGGTAGCTTGTCATACCCTCCGACTCAGCAATATTTGCAGCCAGTACTTTTACCCGCTTTAAGTACTCTTCATAATTGAGGGCTTCTTTTCGACGCTGTTCGATTAACGCGTCTAGAAGTTCCGACATCTTTTCATAGTATTTTGGATTTGTTGGCTGCTCGTCGATAATCACCTTACGCATGTTGTTTTCGATGGTTTCTGCCATTGCTTCTGGCGTTGTTTTTATCAGAGCATCAGGCGGGTTCTGTTTCGTCTTCTGAACAATAAGTTCAATCAAACCCAGCTCTTCGAAATCAATCACCTGCTCACTGTCATCAGCTTTAATATAAGTATCCAGCAACCGACGCATAGCCGGCTCATACTGCTTCATATCCACTTCATCGCGAGACGCTAGCTTGATCTCCTGACGCATTTTGCTGAAGTGTTCTACCTCATCTTTAATATCACGCGCTTCTTTAGTGCTATAACCAGCTGCTTCAATTTCATTTGCTATACTGGAATACGCACGAACCAACACCGCAACACTTTTATACAGTGATATCCGCTTGGCTTCATTGAGTTTGAGGTCTTCAATCTTAGCCACATCACCACAAAAGTAACGAATGTAATCAATCAGCTCTTTGGGTTGTAATACAGGCTCACAAAGTGCCTTGGTGGTTTCTCTGGCTTCTTCCAGTTTTTCTTTGCCCTTCTCTAAGCGATTGGTTAGCAAACCCTTTACGTCTTCCTTATCGTAATCATCAAAAGCACCACTGGTGTAATCGCCAATGGAAGATTCCAAACTGTGGAATAGGTCTTTGTAGTCAACAATATAACCGTATTCCTTATCATCGCCATCCAAACGATTAACGCGGCAAATTGCCTGAAATAAGCCGTGATCCTGCATTTGCTTATCGATATATAAATACGTCGCCGATGGCGCATCAAAACCAGTGAGCAGCTTATCGACCACAATCAATAAGCGCATCTGCCCCGGTTCATCTTTAAACTGCTTCTTAACAAGTTTCTCAAAGTATTCAGCCTTTTTAATGGCTTCCTCTTTAGGTAGCTCAAAATAATCCGCCAGCATTTGCTGGTAAATTTCATATTGATGCAGTTTCTCAGTTAACCCCTCACCGGATTCTTCACCTTTGATATCTGCTGGGGACGGTAAATAACTGGTGACAATTGCACATTTTCCTTTAAGGTCAGTTTTGTCGAATAACTCATAGACTTTGCAGGCTTGATAGATACTTGCACAAACCAACATGGCATTGCCACGCCCATTCATTAAGCGCGGCTTTCTTTTCATGTCTAGCCATATATCATTCACAATCATCTCAAGCCTTTCTTGGCTTGAAAGTACTTTTTGCATTGTGCCCCAGCGCTGTTTGAGTTGTACCTTGGCCATATCTGATAAGCCTTGAGTATTCACTTCAAACCATTCGTCAATTTTTTCAGGAGCACGAATATACTGATCAATATCACGTGCTTCGTATTGAAGGTCTAGCACCACACCATCATCTATAGCTTCATCAAACTTATAGGTATGAATAAATGAACCAAACACTTCGATACTTTTCTGTTTGTCTTTTTTAAGCAGCGGCGTACCAGTAAACCCCACAAAAATCGCTTTGGGTAAGATTGCTTTCATCGCATTGTGTAACTTACCCGACTGTGTACGGTGGCACTCATCCACAAATACAAACAAATTGCCTTTAGCTCTAAAATCTTTTGGGAGGTTTCTGGTCAGTTCTTCTAGGTAATTATCTGCCGCCTTATCATCGCCAGCTTCCCCGCCTTGGCGACTAAACTTGTGCACCAACGAACACAGCAACCAAGGTTCAGCCTCATTAAGTGAAGCTACTAAATCGACACCGCTCTTACTGCGGTAGATAGCTTCATCTACACCCGCAAATACAGCTTCAATCTGTTCATCCAACTCAGTACGATCGGTAATGACTAAAACACGGGCATCATCCACATTTTCACGAATCCATTTCGCCAGCCATACCATGGTTAAACTTTTACCCGAGCCTTGGGTATGCCAGATTATACCGCCTTCGTTATTGTGGACTCGTTGCTGTGCGGCATTGACACCAAAGTATTGATTCTGACGGCAAGTCTTTTTCACCCCAGCATCAAACACAATAAAATTATGGATAATTTCGAGCAACCGCTCTTTTTGACACAGGTTGCCAATATCAAAATCGAGAATCTCATCGGTGTAACCCACATCATGCACCGAGAGATGTTTTTTATCCGGCTCGTCCACCTTGGCTTTATAGCTAGGGTTTTCTTCCTTCCAGCTATAATAATGTTTCTCAGGCGTTTCTATGGTGCCATAACGCAAGCCTTCCGTATCATTACCTGCCATAACCAGTTGCATAGTACTGAAGAAATCTCGAATAAAGGTTTTCTTCTGATTGTCTAGGTTTTGACGAATACCTTCAGATACCGATACCGATGAGCGTTTTAATTCAATGACACCCAAGGCAATACCATTTACATATAAAGCAATATCTGGGCGTTTAGTATTCTCACCTTTAACCGAAACCTCTTCGGCAATAGCAAATTCGTTATTAAGTGGATTGTCCCAATCAATCAACCAAACAGTTTTGGCATTTTCCCCTTGCCCCTGGCGAACCTTTACACCATAGCGCAAAAGGCTGTAGACCTGTTTATTGGCATGGTAAAGCTTTTTACCATCACCCATGATAGCTTCTTGCTTTAATTTTCGCAGTGCCTGAGTGATTAAGCCATCATCTACACCTTGCTTGGTTAGCCAAGCACGCAAATATTGCTCTTCAATATTGGTGTTGTCCGCGCGATCCTGCCAATCACCGTAATAGGTATAACCCAGATGCTGCTGAAATAGCTTAACCACCCGGTTTTGTGTGGCACGTTCCTTTTGCCCTATTATGCTCATATTAGTCTTGTTTTCCCTGTTAGTAATTCTTGCATCATGCCCTGTTTAAGTTGCTGGGTTTTATTAAGACGTTGCTCCAAGGCATCTATTTCGTTATCCATATCAGAAAGCATTGCAGATATGGCGATTTGCTCATCTACAGTAGGAAGCCATAGTTGGAGTTTGACAAATGCGCTTTTTGCAATATTGTAACGGGTAGCCCCCTGAGCCAAAACGGCTATAGCCTTTCGGCCTATAGCACTTCTAAACCAGTAAGCCATAAATAAGCCATCGACAGAAACCACCTTATTTAACCTAAAACCAAAGCAGAAACTATTAAGATATAAATCTGCCATTTCTTCAACAACGAGCGAACACATCGCAACTTCTTCTGGCGTCTCAGATGAGCCATTGAAAAGAAGATCGCCCTTCAACACCAAATTTTGTTGTTCGCCTGGCTTAAGCACGACCCTTTCCAATCGTTCAGGGTTAACTTTCACCGAGCTCATTACATTCATAAAAGGCACGTACTTAGCATCACCCGTCCCGAAATCATACTTCGTCTTTCCTGTTAACCCACCATATATACTACCCAGATCACTAAAACGAAGTACGTCCCAATCCTCAGGTATCTCACCCAACTCCGTCTGTTTGTATCCGGTATGCATTTGGTTAAAAGGTGGCAGTCGTTTTTTACCTGTAAGTAATTGCTGAATGGTGGCAGTTTTAATATCGCGCTTTTTGGCAATAAGTTTTTCAAGTGAGGTGATTAGTGCATCGACATCGGAGAGTGCATTGGCAATAGCGGTTTGTTGTTCTTTTTCAGGAACTGGAACAAGTATATTTTTTATTATTCGACCACTAAGATTTTCTTGCCCACCAGAGTTACTAAGATTACGAATGTCATCATATGTGCTAATCAGATAGTGCAGTAAAAACTGACTATCCAATAGCTTCTTAACAACTATGCCAGCACAGGCTTGATTGATAGTGGCATCAATACCCAACATGGCTACCTTACCACGAGTTTTCCCTTGACCATACATTGCCATAAGCAAAGTACCAGCGTTGTACCACTTCGTAGCAGAATTCATTAACCCTTTTTCCGTTATGAATTGTTCCGCGGAATCTACCTCTTCCCCATTTACTAAAGTGGTAGTGATCCATGGAATATCGCCATTCCAATAATCTTTGTTCTCACGGCTTGGAGTGCCTCCTGAACTAACATCTGCAAACTCACCAATTGATTTTATACCCCAATCCTTAGGAATAATCCCAACTTCGGTCTGCTTATACCCTTCGGGCACCTGTTCTTGTAATGGATTGCTCACCATTCTAACCCCATCTGTCTTAGGTGCTTATCGACCTTGGCACTAAGCACTTCCACGCTTTGAGTTAAGGCTGGTAAGGGTTCGGCATAACGCTGTTCAAGTGTTTTCACACGGTTAGCTAGCTGCTGAGTAACCCGTTCAATCTCGGCGATGATATTGGCCTCTAGGGTGGCGAGCCATTTATCCTTAACGATTAAGATTTTGATTTCTGCCTCGGTGAGCTGAGGATATTTTTCTAACACCTGAATATCCAGCTGTAACTTGAATTCTTTATGTGCTTTTTTAGCTGCTGCTTCTTTTTTTACTAGATCTAGGCATTGTTTAAGGGCTGCCAATTCATCTGGGTCAGTGCAATTTTCGTTAAGTAGTTTGATGCGGGCATTAATTAGCTTTTTAGTCACTTTGCCTTTATCGTTTTTAGCCTCTGCTAATAAATCTTCTTCGTTATTAAGTTCCTCAACAAATTCTTCAAGCTTCTGAACAGATAAATCAAATGCTTGCTGAAGCTCCTCTAATACTGCCAATTTATCAGAGAAAAATTTATTCTCGATTAAGTAAGGGGGGATTGCTTCAGCAATAAAACGTTGTTTTTTAATTTCAAAGTCATGTTTTTCCTTCCAGATATTTTTGCCATCTTTTTTCTGTGGAAATATTTGACGAATAGCATTGCAGCCCAGCCAATCATCCTGAGTAATCACATATACATCGTCCTGCATGGTTTCAAACCAATAATCCATAATGATTTGATACATATCGTAGCGGTCTAACAGCGGTGCTTCAGTATAGGCTTTAAGTAAACTTTCTGAGATACGATAAATCACCTCCTTTGGGTGATCGCCGAGACTGATTGCTGATAGGTCAGCATCTATCTTCCATTGTTCAAATAAGCCCAGTGAAGTTTTTGCAAACTGTTTAAATTCATCATGTTGGAGAATGGTGGTTTTGACGTCTGTGGCTTTGATTAAGGCCTGACTATAACCTGCTCTTTGATCTTTAAATAAGACGTTGCGCAGACTAGAAAATACCTGCCAATATTTATCTAAAGTGTCAATATCGGCATTGGGTATACCGCCTTTTAAGTGCCCACTTAAGTCATGTAGGTCTTCCGCTATCGAGCTATCGATATAACGAGGGATATTTAGGTTGTAGTCGTTGCTCTCGATGTCAGCAAAACTAACCATGCGGCTATAACCAGCTTGCTCACTTTGCTTATTAAATACATCAACAATTTTGTGAAGGTCTTGCTCACGTAGACGATTCTTTGGACCATCTTTTATAAATCCTTTGCTGGCATCGAGCATAAAAATCCCGCCATCGCTATCTTCCAATCGCGCCTTTGCACCCGCCTTATCAATCACAATAATACAGGCGGGTATGCCAGTGCCATAGAACAAGTTTGCCGGTAACCCTATAATTCCTTTGATATAACCTTGTTTTATTAAATTACGGCGAATATCGGATTCAGCATTACCCCTAAATAACACGCCATGAGGCAAAATCACCACTGCTTTACCTGTACTCTTAAGTGATTTAAGGATATGCAGCAAAAAAGCATAGTCACCGTTTTTCTCAGGTGGGATGCCATATTCAAAACGAGTGTATTCGTCTTCTTCTGGGACAAAGCCGGTATTCCAGGCCTTAAATGAAAACGGCGGATTGGCTACAGCGAAGTCGAATACCTTAAGAACACTATTATCCTGCTTAAACTCTGGCTCTGCTAAGGTACTATGGCCACCCGGTGCAATTTCAGCATCGGCATTGTTATGCAGAATCATATTCATACGGCATAGTGCTGTGGTAGAAACGTCTTTCTCTTGGCCATATATACTTAAACCATTGGGTGATTCATCAGCAGCTTTTAGCAATAAGGAGCCAGAGCCACAGGTCGGATCATAAACGGTTTTACCCCGCTCAGTTTCTTTGGTGATACCCACCACTTTGGCAAGAATACGAGATACTTCTGCTGGAGTATAAAACTGCCCCTTACTCTTGCCCGACTCGGTGGCAAAGTTACGCATCAAGTATTCATAAGCATCACCCAGAAGGTCATCACCTTGTGCCGTGTTATCACCAAAGTCTAAACCTTCAAAGATACCTACCAGCCTTGATAGCCGGTCAACCATCTCTTTGCCTTTGCCAAGCCGCTCTTCATCGTTGAAGTCATTGTCTTTGTTCACCAACCAAGACAACTCATTTTCTTTGGCAATGGCATCAAGGACAATATTGAGCTTTTCACCGATTTCCTTATCGCCCTTAAGCTTAACTATGTCGGGAAAGGTGCAGCCCTGAGGAACAACGATCATGGCTCTAGGATCATTCAAGGATTTATCGGAAACGTACTTTATGAATAGGAAGGTCAGCACATAATCTTTGTACTGGGAAGCATCCATACCGCCGCGTAGTTCATTACAACTTGCCCAGAGCGATGAGTAGAGTTCTGATTTTTTAATTGCCATATATGATTATCATTTCGATGAGTTAATTCAAGATCAGTTATAGATATACATACCCAAGTTTTCTGATGCAATGTTTTATTCAAGGATAGCATAGCAAATGTAATAAGAATCCCTAAAAAATAATTGGTGTAAATTACAGAAACAAGAATATCTAAGCTAAAATGCCCCCTCTTAAAATTTGTACCTTAAAGAAAATGGTAACAAAAATGGTACAGTGCCAAAATGAGTTAAAATTATAAAAGATTATAAAGTTATAAATCAATGATTTATATGATTATGAAAGATTATATAAAATTAGATAAGATTAGGCTAAGTTATTGAAAATGAATAGAAAATTCTGTATCGCCCCAATGATGGACTGGACTGACCGCCACTGTCGCTATTTCTTGCGCCTGATTAGTCAGCATACGGTGCTGTATACCGAGATGGTGACTACGGGTGCGATTATCTATGGCGATGCCCATCGGCATTTGCAGATGCATGAGGCGGAACAACCGGTGGCGTTGCAGTTGGGTGGCAGTAACCCTACTGATTTGGCGAAGGCGTGCAAGATTGCTAGCGACTACCAATACAATGAAATTAATCTTAACTGCGGTTGCCCTAGCGACAGAGTGCAGAATGGTATGTTTGGCGCGATTATGATGAAACATGCGCAGACTACAGCGGACTGCGTGAAGGCGATGGTGGATGCGGTGGATGTGCCGGTTACGGTTAAGCATCGTATTGGCGTGGATGATTTTGATTCTTA
>JGI20154J14316_10004935_pt1 | contig 10091 bp, 6 predicted proteins | sample COG_04_FD_14316 | JGI IMG/M metagenome (IMG submission 14316) | reverse complement strand
ACGGGAGACAACTCCTATGATGGTGAAAAATTAAAACTATTAGTACACGATGAAAGTGGAAAATGGGAACGACCAGATAATATATTAAATAACTGGCGAGTTACAAAGACTTGTTTAAGACTAGGTAGTAAGATCGTTGGTAAATGTATGATGGGTTCAACCTCTAATGCTTTAGAAAAAGGTGGTGGGAACTTTAAAAAACTTTATTATGCCTCAGATGTTACAAACAGAAACCGCAATGGGCAGACTAGCTCAGGACTATATTCTTTGTTCATACCTATGGAATGGAACTACGAAGGATTCATTGATGCTTTTGGATTACCTGTATTCGATAACCCAAAAAAAGAAACTAGAGACCCTGGCGGCGATTTAATAACTCACGGGGTTATAGAGCACTGGGAAAATGAAGTTGATGGATTAAAAAACGATCAAGACGGTTTAAATGAATATTATCGTCAGTTTCCAAGAACAGAGAAACACGCTTTTAGAGACGAAGCTAAATTATCTTTATTTAATTTAACTAAGATATACGAGCAAATAGATCACAACGAAGAGTTTGCTAATAACAAGACAGTTACTAGAGGAAGCTTTCAGTGGGAGAACGGTATAAAAGACACAAGAGTTATATTTACACCAAATAAAGACGGTAGATTCCTTATTAGTTGGATTCCACCTATAAATCTTCAAAACCGTGTGATAGTAAAGAATGGGGTTAAGTTTGCCGGCAATGAACACGTCGGTGCTTTTGGCTGTGATAGTTATGATATTTCAGGAACTGTAGACAACAGAGGTTCTAAAGGTGCTTTGCACGGTTTAACTAAATTCAGTATGGAAGACGCTCCAATCAATATGTTTTTTCTAGAGTACATAGCTAGACCTCAGACAGCTGAGATGTTTTTTGAAGACGTACTAATGGCTTGCATATTTTATGGAATGCCAATACTAGCAGAGAATAATAAACCTAGATTGTTATACTATTTTAAAAGAAGAGGTTATAGAGGCTTCTCTATAAACAGACCAGATAAGGTATTTGCTAAATTGTCAACAACAGAAAAAGAAATAGGTGGTATACCAAACTCTAGTGAAGATATTAAACAAGCTCACGCAGCTGCAATTGAATCATATATAAACGATTACGTAGGCGCTACTGAAAGAGGTTATGGAAATATGTTTTTCCAAAAAACCTTAGAAGAGTGGGCAAAATTTGACATAAACAATAGAACGAAGTTTGATGCAACTATAAGTTCTGGTTTAGCTATAATGGCTTGTAACAAAAACAAATACACGCCAGTATTTAAGCAAAACAAGAAACCTGTTGCTGTATCTTTTGGTAGATACGATAATAAAGGCTTTACTTCAAAAATAATACAATAAATGATTTACAAAAATGTAAACAGTACATTTCCAAGTCAGGTAGTATCTGATGCAGAGAAACAAAGTTTAGAATACGGACATGCAGTTGGTAGAGCTATAGAGAACGAATGGTTCCGTGGAGACAGAGGTGCTGGTGCAGGTGGAAGATTTGGTAATAACTGGCAAAGCTTTCATAGGTTACGTCTTTACGCTAGAGGAGAGCAGTCTGTTCAAAAATACAAAGATGAAATGTCTATCAACGGCGACTTGTCTTATTTAAACTTAGACTGGCAACCTGTGGCTGTATTGTCAAAATTTGTTGATATTGTTGTAAACGGTATGACTGACAAAGGTTATAAGATTAAATCTTTTGCAACTGATCCATACGCTTTAAAACATAGAACTGATTATACTAAAGGTATTATAAGAGATATGAATGCAAAACCTTTGCTTGAAGATATACAAAACAAGCTCGGTACTAATTTGTTTTCAACTAATGATCCATCTAATTTACCTGAGTCTAGAGAAGAATTAGATTTATTTATACAGCTAAACTACAAACAAGCTGTTGAGATTGCCGAAGAAGAAGTTATAGATAACATATTAGAGTTTAATAGATACGAAGAAGTAAAGAAAAGAGTTGCTCAAGATTTAACAATACTAGGTATTGGCGCTACTAAAACTAGCTTTAACTTATCTGAAGGAGTTGTAGTAGATTACGTTGATCCTGCTAACTTAGTTTATTCTTATACTGAAGACCCTAACTTTGAAGACATATATTATGTTGGTGAAGTTAAAGGTATTTCACTACAGGAATTAAAGAAACAATTCTCTGACTTAACAGACTCTGAACTAGAAGAAATACAAAAACAACCTGGAGACAGTAATTACACTAGACAATACAATGGTCAAGATGATAATTATGATAGTGTACAGGTTTTATACTTTGAATATAAAACGTACTCTAACCAAGTATTTAAAATAAAGAAAACAGATCAAGGACTTGAAAAAGCTCTTGAAAAGCCTGATACGTTTGATCCACCAGAAAGTGATAACTTTGAGAGAGTATCAAGATCAATAGAAGTACTATATAGTGGAGCTAAGGTTTTAGGTAGCAATAAAATGCTTAAATGGGAACTAGCTGAGAATATGACTAGACCTTATAGTGATCAAACTAAAGTTGAGATGAATTACTCGTTGTCAGCTCCTAGAATGTACAAAGGTAGAATAGATAGTATCGTTAGCAAGTGTATTGGCTTTGCTGATATGATACAGATTACTCATTTAAAAATACAACAAGTATTATCTAAGATGGTGCCTGATGGTGTTTTTGTTGACGTTGATGGTTTAGCTGAAGTCGATTTAGGTAACGGTACAAATTATAATCCACAAGAAGCTTTAAATATGTACTTCCAAACTGGTAGTATTATAGGTAGATCTTTAACTCAAGATGGTGATCCAAACAGAGGTAAAGTACCTATTCAAGAATTAAACTCTTCGTCTGGTATTAATAAGATACAAGCTCTTACTCAAACTTATCAATACTATTTACAGATGATAAGAGATGTAACAGGTTTAAATGAAGCTAGAGATGGTAGTATGCCAGCTAAAGATTCTCTTGTAGGTTTGCAAAAACTAGCAGCAGCTAATTCAAACGTAGCTACTAAACACGTATTACAGTCTTTAATGTATATAACAGTTAGGACATGTGAGAATATAAGCTTAAGAGTAGCGGATATGTTAAACTTCCCTCTTACTAAAAACGCCTTAATGAATTCTATAAATTCTGTGAACGTAGCAACTTTAGAAGAGATCGAAAATCTAAATATGCACGAGTTTGGTATATTCTTAGAATTAGAACCAGAAGAAGAAGAAAAAGCTAATTTAGAAAAGAACATACAAATTGCATTGCAAACTCAGAGTATAAATCTAAGTGACGCTATTGATATTAGACAGATTAGAAATTTAAAACTTGCTAATCAGTTTCTAAAGAATAGACAGAAGATGAAGAGAGAGCAAGAGCAAGAAGCGCAACAAGCTAATATTCAGGCACAAGCACAAGCAAATGCTGAGTCTGCAGAAAAAGCCGCTATGGCTGAGTTACAGAAGCAACAAGCTTTAGCTCAAACAGAGTTACAAATAGAGCAAGGTAAATCTCAATTTAAGATACAGCAAATGCAACAAGAAGCTGAAATCAAAAAACAATTGATGGCTGAAGAGTTTAATTACAAGATGCAACTAGCTCAGGTACATGCAAATGCAGAAACAAATAAAGAAAAAGAAATTGAAGACAGGAAAGACGAGAGAACTAGAATACAAGCTACTCAACAGTCTGAACTGATAAATCAAAGACAAAACGATTCATTACCAAAAGACTTTGAGTCTGCAGGTATGGACAACCTAGGAGGTTTCGGCTTAGAGCAGTTTGATCCTAGGTAAGCTTATTAACTATTTAATTATATTATATTATGTCAGAAGTAAAGCAAGAGGGTGACTTCAAAATGAAGGCTAAACCTAAAAGACCTAAGAACTTAGGCAAGAAAAACGAAATAACAAAAGTGGATTTATCTAAACCTTCGGAAGAAAACCAAGGCGAAGTAATACCAGATGTTACAAAAGTAGAGATTAAAGAACCAGTTGTTGAACAAGTTGTTGAAGAAGTGGAAGCTACTGAAGAAGTAGTTGAAGAGACTGCTGGAGTTATTGAAGAAATAACAGAAGAAGAAATAGTAGAAACATCAAAAGCTCTTGAACAAGAAGTAGCTGAAGCTGTTAGAGATGAAAAGGTAATAGGAAAAGCATTACCAGAAAACATCGAAAAACTAGTTTCATTTATGGAAGACACAGGCGGTACAATCGATGACTACGTAAGATTAAACACTGATTACTCTAATGTAGATGAAAAAACATTGATTAGAGAATATTATAAAAAATCAAAACCTTATCTAGATAAAGATGATTTAGACTTAATTATGGAGGATAATTTCCAATATGATGAAGACTTAGATGAGGAGAAAGACATTCGCAGGAAAAAACTTGCGTATAAAGAAGAAGTTGCTAAAGCCAAAAGCTTTTTAGAAGAGACCAAGAGTAAATATTACGACGAAATCAAGTTGAGACCCGGCGTGACTCAGGAACAACAAAAGGCAAATGACTTTTTTAACAGATTCAACGAGGATCAAAAAGCTGCAGAAGAAAAGCATAACAATTTCTTACAAAGAACTAAGAATTTACTTAACAACGATTTCAAAGGTTTTGATTTCAATGTTGGCGAGAAAAAATTTAGATACGGAGTAAAAAATGTTAACGAGGTTGCTGAAGCACAATCTGATATTTCAAACTTTATAGGGAAGTTCCTAGATAAAGAAGGAAACATATCAGACGCTAAAGGTTATCACAAAGCTCTGTACGCCGCTAGGAACGCTGATACTATAGCGCAACACTTTTATGAGCAAGGTAAAGCTGATGCTGTAAAGAACGTTGTAGCTAAATCTAAAAACATTAAGACAGACCCAAGACAAACTTCTAGTGGTAGTGTTTTTGTAAATGGATTAAAAGTTAAGTCGATTAGTGGAGCCGATTCATCAAAACTTAAAATTAAAAAAAGAACTTTTAACAATTAAAAATTAAAATTATGGCATTAACACCATCATTCGGTTCAATTAAACCGAGTCAAAAACAACAAATTTTAGAATCTAACTTCTTATCATTTAACGGTGGTGCAGGAGCAGGAGATTCAAACTCATTCGCACAACAGTATTTACCTGAGATCTACGAACAAGAAGTAGAGCGTTATGGAAACAGAACATTATCTGGATTCTTACGTATGGTAGGAGCAGAAATGCCAATGACTTCTGATCAAGTAATTTGGTCTGAACAAAACAGATTACACGTAGCATACAATGACGTATCTAACGATGGAACAAACACTCTTACTTTCGCTGTAGGTGGAGCAGGAGATGCTTTCGTAGAAAACGTTATTTCTAAAAACCAAACTATTGTAATTTTAGATCCAGCTGGATTAGAATTAAAAGCTTTAGTTACTGAATCTTCTCAAGCTGGAGTATTGGCAACTGTAGAAGTAGCGCCTTATACTGCTGCTAATACTGGGGCTTTAGCTGCTACTGGATTAAAGATTTTCGTATACGGTTCTGAGTATGGAAAAGGATCTTCTGTAGTTAACTCTACTGGAGCTGCAGATGTAAATGGATATAAATCTATTACTCCTTCTTTCACTCAATTCTCTAACTCACCAGTTATCATTAGAAACAAATACGTAGTATCTGGATCTGACATGGCACAAATCGGATGGGTAGAAGTTGCAACTGAAGACGGAACTTCTGGATATTTATGGTATTTAAAAGCTGAATCTGAAACTAGATTACGTTTTGAAGACTATTTAGAAATGTCTGTAGTAGAAGGAGAAAAAGCTGCTGCTGGATCTGGAGCTGCTACTGCTGGAGTAAAAGGTACTCAAGGTTTATTTGCTGCTATCAAAGATAGAGGTAACACTAACGTAGGGTTTACTGCTGCTGGAGGATTAGCTACATTTGACGAGATCTTGAAAAACTTAGATACTCAAGGAGCTATTGAAGAAAACATGTTATTCTTAAACAGACAAACGTCTTTAGATTTTGATGATATGTTAGCTGGTGTAGGCGCTGCTGATAACGGAATTTACGCAGGTGGTAGTTCTTACGGAGTATTTGAAAACTCTGAAGATATGGCATTAAACTTAGGTTTCTCTGGATTCAGAAGAGGTTCTTACGACTTCTACAAAACTGACTGGAAATACTTAAACGATGCTTCTACTCGTGGAGCTATTCAAGGAGCTGTAGCAAGTGTTGAAGGTGTATTAATACCTGCAGGAACTTCTACAGTATATGATCAAATCTTAGGAACTAATATCAGACGTCCATTCTTACACGTACGTTATAGAGCTTCACAAGCTGACGACAGAAAGATGAAGACTTGGTTAACTGGTTCTGCAGGAGGAGCTGTAAGTTCTGACCTAGACGCAATGGAAGTAAACTTCTTATCAGAAAGATGTTTATGTGTGCAAGGAGCTAACAACTTTGTATTATTCCAAGGAGTATAATTATTATGTAATTCTTACCCTCGTTATATCAACGGGGGTAATTATTACCCTTATTAAACTATTAAATTTTATTATATTATGGCTAAACAAGCTACAGCTAAAAAAGTCGAGGTAGCACCTCAACCAACCGTAGAGACTAAAAAAGCATCTACACCAGTACAACCTGCTAAACCAAAGTGGGAAATAAAAGATAGAACGTATGTATTAAAAGGAGGTATTAATCCACTAACATTGACTATACCATCTAAACATACTAGAAAACACTCTTTATTATTCTTCGATGAAGAAAAAGGAGAACAAAGAGAAATAAGATACGCGACCAATCACGCGTCTATATTTAAAAACGAACAAGAAGGAGAAGCTACATTAGGTCATATCGTATTTAAAGACGGATCACTAACCGTGCCTAAGCAAAAACAAAACTTACAAAAACTACTGTCTCTGTATCACCCTTTAAGAGGAAGAATATACAGCGAGTTTAGTCCTGTGAAAGTAGCTGAAAATGATTTAGATATATTAAACTCTCAAATCGAAGCAATGAATGCTGCTAAAGAAATGGATATTGACCATGCTGAAGCAATATTAAGAGTAGAACTTGGTTCTGCTGTTGCTAAGATGAGTTCTAAGGAGCTTAAAAGAGATTTACTATTGTTTGCTAGAAGTAATCCTGAAATGTTCATAGAGTTAGCTAATGACGATAACGTGCAATTAAGAAACTTTGCAATTAGAGCGTCAGAAGCTGGACTTATAAAACTATCTCAAGATCAAAGAACATTTGCTTGGGGGTCAAACGGAAGAAAATTAATGAATGTTCCATTTGATGAAAACCCTTACTCTGCATTTGCAGCCTTCCTTAAAACTGATGAAGGTGTAGAAATCTACAGATCTATAGAGAAAAATCTATAAAAACAAGTAATACTAATATAGTGGAGACTACTAATCGTGGTCTCCATTGTATTATAACAAATAAATAAAATGGCAATAAACGTAGATACAGTATATAAGACAGTTTTATTAATACTAAACAAAGAGCAGCGTGGATATATGACGCCTGACGAGTTTAATAAAACAGCTACACAAGTTCAACTCGATATATTTGAACAATACTTCGAAGACTTAAACCAACAACTACGAGTGCCACAATCTGATTATGATTACTCTGATAGACAAATGAGTATTGATGAAAAGATTTCTCCTTTTAAAACTGAAGGTAACTGTGTTTACAGTGCTGGTAAATTTAACTTACCAATACTAGACACTGAAGGTAATACAGTTATAAATACAGGCGCAGAGCCTGCCAGTAATGAAGTTTCATTTTATAAATTAGGAACACCTATATTTACGCCACCAACTGGGTTTGATACTGAACTACAGCGTTTGGCTAGAAATGATTTCTACAATATAGAAAAATCTCCACTAACAGCATCTACTAAAGACTTTCCTACTTATTTATACGAATCAAATAAATTAACCGTAAGACCTAAGAGTATAACATCAGATGTTTCTACCAGCTTTATAAGAAAGCCTAAAAATATAACATGGGGCTTTACTTTAGGTACAGTAGGACAGTACTTGTACTCAAACGGTCCTTCTTCTCAGAATTTTGAGTTAAATGCTTCAGAGCAAGTAGAGGTTATAACTAGAATATTATTTTATTCTGGTATAATAATTAGAGACCCTCAAATTATACAGGTTGCTGCTCAAGAAATACAACAAAACGAAATAAATCAAAAAAGCTAATAAATGGGACTTATAACAGAAACCAATGAACAGTATTATGCTGGTTCTCAAAAATTTATAGTACCAGGCGACGCACCTAATCAACAGTTCACAACTACTTTTAATACTGAATTAGTTTTTGGAAGTAGTAATCCTTCAACTATAGAATACGCAATTAACAACTTTAAGTTATACAAAGCAGATATAGGTTCTTTAACTTACACAGAGTATGTGTTACCTTATACAGTTTCTGGAAATACAATAACAATAGCAGAAGACTTAGATCAAGGTGTTGGTTTAATAGTTCAATTAAAAACTGAGTCAGGTGGTAATTACGGTAACAAAGATGCTTACGGTGAAACTGTTCAAGATAACTGGGGATCATATGCTTATACTAAACTTAATGATGTTATAAATAACTTTATTGTAGCTTATGTTGGAGCTGGTAAATTAATACCTAGTGTTAAAAGAACTGACGTTATCTTTCACGCTAAACGAGCTATGCAAGAGTTTAGTTACGATACATTGAAAAGTATAAATTCTCAAGAATTAAATATACCAAATAGCCTGAGTGTAGCTATACCTCAAGACTATGTAAACTACGTGAATATACATTGGGTTGATAAACAAGGTGTTAAGCATATTATAATGCCTACTCAATTAACTAGCAACCCTTACTCAAACCCTATACAAGATCAGAGTGGTATACCAATGCAAGACAATTTTGGTGATAACATCGAAGGTACTTCTATAACTGAAGAAAGATGGGCGAATAATGATTTAAAACAAAGAAACGAAATTAGAGACAATAGCTTAGGCTTTGGTTCTTTTTACGGCGAAGACGGTTACGGAGCTGGACAGCTTTACGGTTTAGACCCTCAATATGCTAATGTAAATGGTTACTTTACAATAAACGAAAGAGAAGGTAAGTTTTCTTTCTCATCTGACTTAGTAGGTAAGTTAATAATACTAGAGTATGTATCTGATGGGCTTTCTACAAACTTAAATACTAGAGTTCCAAAAATGGCTGAAGAAGCAATGTACGCTTATATAAGTCACGCTATTATAGCTTCAAGAATAAATCAACCTGAGTACGTTGTAAATAGATTGAAAAGAGAGAAAAGTGCTAAGTTAAGAAACACTAAAATAAGATTATCTAATATAAAACTAAACGAAATAGTTCAAGTTTTAAGAGGTCAATCGAAATGGATAAAACACTAGAACAATATGGCTGAGGTTAAAAATGCTTTTATAAAGTCTAAAATGAATAAAGACCTTGATAGTAGACTTCTACCATCAGGTGAATATAGAAACGCCTTAAATGCTCAAGTAAGTAAATCAGAAGGTTCTGATGTTGGAGCTTTAGAGAACGTTTTAGGNAACAAACAAGTCAGCGACTTTGGGTTGAGTATATCAAACNTNTCTTCTATAGGNTATTTATCAGATGAAGCAAATAGTATNATATATGTTTTCTTAACAGATAATGAAACAAGTGCTTACGTGCCTAGTGGCGCAGGTTCTAATCATTATATTGTTTCTTATAATGCGAATTCTGATAGTAGTTCTATATTAGTTACAGGGGCTTTTTTAAATTTCTCAAAATTAAACCCTATATTTGGCGTTAATCTACTTGAGAATTTATTGTTTTGGACAGATAACAGAAATCAACCTAGAAAAATAAATGTAATAAGCGCTACAGAAAGTGCTGGATCTGTTATGAATGTTGGCTTAAGTGCTATTGGTAATGGATATATAAATAGTGTATACAATACGCAGAATCAAGTTCCTGGAGGCGTTGGTAAAGGTTTAACAGTGTCAGTAACTACAACAGGCGGTACTATAAATAGTGTTACAGTGGTTAATCCAGGTAATGGATATGCTGTAGGTGATTTAGTAAACATATTGGGTCCAGGGCCTGGTA
>JGI20154J14316_10004933_pt1 | contig 10098 bp, 6 predicted proteins | sample COG_04_FD_14316 | JGI IMG/M metagenome (IMG submission 14316) | reverse complement strand
ATCTCTACTCCTTCCTTCTGCCGGTTGACGGGTTAAATTCACCATAGGACCAATGGAACGACTATGTTGTTTATCGCTTACCATATGCTTTAATCTTTGGTAAAACACCGGTCCAATAAATATGTTTGTCTCCATCTGTTGTCCAGATAGTCCGTCATATAATACCTCATTACCATAACTTTCATATCCTAACTTCTGCAATTCGTCCGCAATTGTTTTAACATCCAGATTACCGAAACTGGTTCCGTCACCAAACATACCTAATTCCAACAATACTTTGCCTAATAAAGTCTCCTTTAGTTGTCCAATAGTCATACGAGATGGAATAGCATGGGGATTAATGATAATATCGGGTCGATGTCCGTCCTTAGTAAACGGCATATCACATTCGGGAATAATATTTCCAACTGTCCCCTTTTGTCCATGTCTAGAGGAAACTTTATCACCGAGAACCGGTTTTCTCAATGTGCGAATACGAACTTTTGCAAAATTGTAGCCGTCGCCATTACGCCCTGTAAAGTTTTTATCGATATAAGTTTCTTCATTCGTTCGAAACGTTTTACTCTGGTCTTCGTATTTGATGATTTTTGTGGGGTCGTTACGATTTTCCTTAATTGGGACAATTTTCGCTATGATTACATCTCTATTTTCAACAAGAGTATTTTCTGGAATAAAACCCTGTGTATTTAACTTATCGTAATTGCCGAATTTCACACCCTTTGTCTTAGCCGGATTGGGTTTACAACGGATAATTTCATCACGAATGATATTTTTATCCTCGTCCTTTTCCGTGTGATAAATGGTGGTAGAGAATAACCCTCTATCAATCGACCCCTTGTTTACTAAAACAGAATCTTCCTGATTATAACCGGTATAGGACATGATAGCGACATGAATCTGCGTTCCCGATGGGACGGTATTTAACTTAATTAAATTCATTAATCGGGTGTCCACTAATGGGCGTGATGGATAAGTTAACATGTAAGCAGTTTTATCCATACGCTTATCGAAGTTTGTCGCATAAATACCCATCGCCTGCTTACCCATAGCGCACTGGTAGGTGTTCCTCGGTGCTTGGTTATGCTCTGGATATGGAATACATGATGCGAGCACACCAAATACTGTGCTCGGGTGAATTTCACAATGAGTATAATTTAAATGCGTCCCTTGCAAATAGTCGTTTTTCATTTTCATTGCGATAACCGCATAATTTTGTTCTTCGGGGTCAATATATTCAATCACCGATTCGGGGATACGACAGTTTGTAAGTAAATCATTCCACGTTAACTCTTTAGTTTCAAGCCTTTTTAAAATATCAGGTGTTAACAACGCTTTATTATTACGAACGCGTAATACTGGTCGAGTTAAACGCCCTCCGTCATTACATACTCTAATTTCAAGAGCTTTATAATCAAGAACAATTGATGTGTAGATATTGATGATACCCTTACACTTTTTGTCGTGAATATCATTGTATAATTCAATGGGTGTATCGGTAACACCTACCCAACAACCGTTAATGAAAACCTTTGTTTTATTATTAAGCTGATTATGCGAACTATCATCGACACTCGTAATATTCGGCATAATATATTCATACAAAGAGGCACTATTCGTCGGAATCGTCAAATGCGCCATATAACTAATATTTTTAACTATACCAATGGATTGACCCTCCGGTGTTTCGGCTGGACATAGAAATCCCCATGTTGTATTATGCAACTTACGCGGTGCAATTAGTTCACCACTTTTTTCTAGAGGGGTGTTAATTCGACGCAAATGACTTAAACTCGAAACATATGTTAATCGATTTAATACTTGCGCGACACCAACCTTACTACTGTTTGCTTGTTTGATACTAAAATCGCCGGTTGATAATGCGCGTGCGATGCCGTTTTCAATGGTCATCGATTTCATTATTTTATAAATATTGGTCATGTTGATAATATTCTCATAATCTTCTGAAGAACGCCACGAACCGCCGTTAATTTCGCGAACAACCTGCTTTTGCAGTTCCTTTACTAATTTATTAAAGTAGTTTCGAAACAAATTATTTAACAATGTTCCGGTTAATTCAATGCGTTTATTCAAATAAGAGTCACGGTCAGTTGCCGGTAACCAACCTAAACTGGTTTGTAGAAGTTTCTTCGCCATATGCCCTAACATGTGTAACTTTTGGGGTCTAGTTCTGCAATGAGGATATAGGTCATTTGTTAATACTTCGATTGTAAACTCGCGCTTTTTTTGCGCACCAGTTTCTCGGTCCATATTGATAGGCGTGTAGGCAGCATAAGTGGTAATATGTTGAAGTGCAGATTCTTGGTCCATATATTTATTTGCATCTATGATAGATGCTTGTAAACATGCGGCAAGTTCAACTTGTTTATCGTCGTCCACGTCTAGTATTATATATTCACATATCTCCTTATCAGTCATGATTCCCAATGCTCGGAATAATACAAATAACTCAACTGGCTGTTTAATACGAGGAATTTGAATATAAAGTCCGTATCCAAAACCATTGTTTTTACTCGCAATCATCATTTCAATTTGCTTTGGGGAAATACATTTATAATCAGGAATAGATTTGATTTCGGCATACCACGTCCACTTGGTTGTGTTTTTACCATCGAATACATATACGCGATTTTCGGCAGCGCGTTCCTGTCCAAGCACCGTTTTCTCAGACCCCTTTACAATGAAATATCCCCCGCAATCCATTGAACATTCACCGGTGAGGGACGGGTTAATGTGTCGATTTTGATTTAACACGCAAATGGAAGACTTCAACATAATCGGCATTTTTCCAATATTGATTTTAGGAAGAACGCGTTGCACAATACGAGGAGTGTCCATCGATTCAGTATTACGAATCGTGTATTTTACATTTACATCAACCGCCATTGTTGATGCATATGTAAAATTACGAATTTTTGCTTCTTCGGGGAGCATCACTTTTGTAGCACCATTATTTTCATGAATTTGTGGTGGATAAATTTTGAAATTGGTAAAAGAGATTTCCACTTCCAACATGTATTTCTTATGTTCAGCAACGTAATCATTTTCAGAGTGAACAATTACAGGATTAAACATTTGAATTGTTCTTTGAATTTGATAATTGATAAAATGATTATAGGATTCAATCTGATGGCGCACCAAACGTTCCAGATGTTGTCCGCGGAAATATGTTTCAATTAATTGAAATGGTTCCTCTGTATATGTTCCGAGATGTGATAATATATTGCTTTCTACTTTATTTAAGATGGGCGTTACATTTGATTCAGGTGAAGATTCTGTTTTAGGCAAGGCAGATTTTGTAACAGTCTTCTTTGGTTTCTTTATACGAATACTCTTACCTGTTGTAAGAGATGGTGGTTCAGAACACATTGAATGGGCTACAAAGACACTTGAGTCAAATGATATACTAGCAGACATTTTGCAATAGATTGGTTGGTTCTACCTGTTACCATTACACTATAATCAATTTTCTATATGGTTTTACAACTATCATAAAAAGCGAGTTATCATAACATATGAAAAAAGCAAATAAACATAATCATATAAACCCTTTATTTATCATGTTGACCAATAATTTTGTCCAGGTTCTTGACCAAGAACAACAACGAAAAGATACACAATACATGGATATAATGCGTATATTACGGTTATCGGACTATCATTATGCTGACCAACAATTTGGTGATAGTTCCTATGTTGGAATGAATACTCATATTTCACCATATTCTATTAAAATCCCGATGATAGATAATAGTGTCGCACAATACTCTCCCGTAGATACACCCAAGACGGTGAAACGAATCGAGATTGACGCGAAAATAAACAACTTTGAGGATTTAATTGCGATTGTAAACAAATATGAATATTGCGAAGACACTGAATATAATATAGATTTAAAAGCTCTCACCAAAATCAAGCCTGAATTATTAGAGTTACATTCTATGATTGGTTTATCCGAATTTAAAAATAGCATATTAAACCAATTGCTTTATTTTGTTCAACATCTTCACGTAGGCACAAATCCTGATTTTTTACATACAGCATTAACGGGACCACCGGGAACCGGAAAGACTGAAATCGCAATGATTATGGGGCGTATGTATTCAAAAATAGGCATTTTAAAAAATACAGTATTTAAAAAGGTAACTCGAGGCGATTTAATAGCCGGGTATTTGGGACAAACTGCGATTAAAACTAGAAAGGTAATAGATGAGTGTTTAGGAGGTTGTCTTTTTATTGACGAAGCGTATTCTTTAGCTACTGATTATTCCGGAGATAGCTTTTCGCGTGAATGTATAGATACATTGTGTGAATCTCTTAGTGCACACAAGGGCGAACTTATGGTTATTGTAGCAGGATATAAAGATGAACTGAATAACACATTTTTTAAAGCAAATCGTGGTATGGAATCTAGATTTATATGGCGATTTCATTTAGATAATTATTCTTATTTAGAACTGTTAAACATTTTTAAGAAAAAGGTACTCGATAATGAGTGGATTCTGAATATATCACCAGATGTGTTGGAAAATTGGTTTCGTATAAACCATGCAAAATTTGTTCATTACGGGCGTGATATGGAATTATTGTTTTCGTATTGTAAAGTTGTTCATGGTCGACGAATATACGGCGAAGATATTGAGTTAAGAAAACGATTGACTATTGAAGATATTAAACGCGGATTTAAACAATTTTCGAATCATACAAATAATAATATTGAAAAACCCAACATTTATGGTTTATATGTGTAAATTACATAAATAATAAGTCTATGATATGTAACTAATAATATTTTGCATGAACAAGACAATTTCTATTAATCCCGACCTATTTCGTTTTACAAATGAACGTAAAAGTCGAAAAAAACAACCTCACACATCGAAACCGGATATAAAAGTTCGTAGTCAGGTAAAGGAAAAGGACAAACAGAAAAAATTGCGCAAACAACATGTATTGCGTTTTATTCGTGAACAACAAGAGCGCAATTCGAGGAATTTAATGGAATCTACTGATAATAAATTAAAAAAAACACAGGTATCATCTAATCCAACTGGGGAATTTAATAGTGATTTTGATGAATCTCTCAAGTATTTGTCTTCGTTGAGTGAAAATGTAAAGCCTATTGAAAAATCAGTGCCTCATAATCAGACATTCAGGCATTATCCAGTTCAGACTTCATCGCCAATAGCAGAGTTTGAACCATTAGTATATACCGGTAGTCTAGAAAACCACCCAGTAACTTCGCCAATTTCATTACAACCGCCCAAATTATCAAATAGTTCCGCGCCGAAATGGGGGTGTATGAAAAATGGTTCATTGCCTACTTATCGTAATTGGAAAACCACTACTCAAAAAAGGCACATTGAACCCAACGCCGGTATTATTCCCGAAAAACCTATTATTTCCAGTAATATCCCACCATTAAATGAGTCGATTGTTAAACGCCGTGCTGAAATGCGTGCTAATATGAACGCTTTTAATTCACCAATTAATACAAAACCTAAAAACAGATACTTAAAGCAAAAACGTATTGTCCGTCGAACATATAAACTTGGAAGGTCGAAAATACACCCAACCGTCAGTGTTCTGATTTCGAATCGAACTATTCGTAACCGACTTATGAGTGATGCGCAGGAATTAAAGCAAGTCCCCATCGATGACGTTAAACGATTTTTGGTAAAAAATGGTTTTGTTCGCGTTGGGTCTAGTGCACCCAATGATGTATTACGTAAAATGTATGAAACCGCGAAATTAATGTGTGGTGAAATAAAAAATCATAATTCAGAGAATTTACTTTATAATTTTTTACATGATACTACAGATATATAATTTACAACTGTTGTATATAATAAATAAAGACAATGCAATATGAGGCGATTCCAATACATATCAGTCCGACACACCATGCGACGCCAACTAGAATATGTTGGACGGGACGATTATTTGTAGATGAATAATTAATATGCAATAAATCAATACGCGGGTCTGATAGTTTATCTTTTCGCGCCTGTCGAATCGTATTATTATATTCAATCTCATCTAGCATATAAAATTGTCCGTAATTGTCGTCGTCGGAATACTCCATTTGTTGGTAGTTTATAAGTTTCAGTTGATTATATATTATCAAAATACGATAATATATGATGTTCAATTTTGTCGCTGCATATATAATATGAATCAATATAAAATATTCTCTGTATAATATATCAAATACAATGTCGGAAAATTCAATTTATTATGAATATCTTCAATTGACGACACAATATCAGTCCACGTATGGAGAAAATACAGTTGTACTTCTACAAGTCGGTGCGTTTTTTGAGGTATACGGATTCCGGTGTCCAGATACAAAAGAGGTTCGTGGTAGTAAAATAAACGAATTCAGTCAACTGTGTAATTTAAATATTTCAGAAAAAAAAACTATATATGATAGTCAACAAGTTTTAATGGCTGGATTTCGTGATTATCAATTGGACAAGTATTTACAGAAGATAACTGCAGGTGGATATACCGCAGTTGTTTATGTTCAACAAAAACAAGGGACAGTTATAACGCGCATATTTGATAGTGTCCATTCGGCTGGTACATTCATGTCGTATGATTCGGAACTTTCGCAACAGACTACGAATAATATAGCATGTATTTGGTTAGATATACACAAACCCGTTTTGCAAAATCGTGGAATCGGACAACTTACGTCTAAGACACGTGATACTATTATATGTGGTATAGCGATTGCGAATATATTTACAGGTAAATCATATATTGCAGAATTTCAACAACCGTTTTCGATACAACCTACCACATTCGATGATATTGAACGTGTTATGACTACACATTCACCAAGTGAAATTATTCTGATTTCACCCTTTGAAAAAGACCAGATTCAATCAATTATTCAGTATTCGGGAATTCAAACGCTCGTCATTCATTGTGTAGATAGTCGTGTATCCGAAAAGGTCTCTAATTGTATACAACAAAAATATGTTTCGCATGTTTTAAACACATTTTATGGAGAAGATGCACTAAACACATATGGTGAATTTAATGTATATCCTACAGCTACTCAGTCCTTCTGTTTTTTACTCGATTTTGTCCAAGAACACAACCCGAATCTTGTGAAAAACATCGCGCCTCCGTGCTTTCATACAAACACAGAAGTCCTTTTGGCGAATCACACATTAAAACAGTTAAATATATTAGATGATTCTTCAAATGACGGTGCACAATTTGGACATTTATCGTCTGTAAATGCATTTCTTAATAAATGTAATACGTCTATGGGTAGAAGGAAATTTTACTCGCAACTCGTTTGTCCAACCACTGATATAAATTGGTTACAGTCGGAGTATAATGTTACAAATGAGATGTTGAAACCTGAATGTTTTGAACTTATACCGCAAATGCGACGTTCATTGTCTCAAGTGAAAGATATTGAACGCATTTGTAGGCAAATCGTTGTGCGAAAAATATACCCCTCATCCATTTGTTATTTGTATCAATCCATTCAAACAGCAATGTCTCTTCGCGAAATGTTTATTAACAACCAATGCGTGAGAGAATATTTAGACGAACCTACAATTGATATATCTAAATCCTGCAACCGAATTATGGACTTTTTGGACACCCATTTCCATATTGATAAATGTAAGGGGGTTTCTACAACTACTGTTTTCGATGAAAATTTTATTCAACGCGGGTTTTGTTCAGAATTAGACGAAGTTATTGAAAATCATACAACAAATACTAAATTATTTTATCAAATACAACAGACATTAAACGATGCTATACGTGCACAAGATAAGACGGTTAATACCGAAATAGAATATGTGAAAATACATACTACTGAAAAATCGGGAATGAGTCTTCAGATTACAAAAAAAAGGGGTCTTCTTTTGAAATCTATTATTTCTCGTATGGGGGAATCGTATCTTCCAGAATTACCCGGCATTCAATGGAGATGGATTAAATTAGTGTCTGCGTCGGGAAGCACAGACGAAATCGATACACCATTTTTGACCAAAGTGTGTCGCGATTTACTACACCAAAAGGACTCTATCAATAAATGGATTGCTACCGCTTTTCAACAATTACTCGCATTCGTTGAGAATGATTATTATGAAGATATTGAGCATATAGCATCTTATTTATCTCGCATCGATGTATTACAAACTAAGGCATATATTGCTAAGGAATATAAATATTGTTGCCCCATTATTAATGAAAGTGCACCGAAATCATTTGTTGATGCAAAAGCGTTACGTCATGTGCTCATTGAACATATTCAAACAAACGAATTATATGTCGCGAATGATATTGTATTGGGCAATCAAAGTCAAGATGGTGTATTATTATATGGCACAAATGCTGTTGGTAAAACCAGTTTCATACGTGCACTTGGTATTTCAGTTATAATGGCGCAAGCGGGATTATTTGTTCCGTGTAGTCAGTTTTGTTATAAACCATACCAATCCATCTTTTCACGCATATTAGGAACCGACAATTTGTTTAAGGGTTTATCGACATTTGCAGTGGAAATGTCCGAGTTACGTGTTATTTTGCGATTAGCGGATGAAAATAGTCTCATTTTAGGCGATGAATTATGTTCTGGAACAGAAACTGAGTCCGCGTTGAGTATATTTGTAGCAGGATTGACTGAAATGCACGACAATAAATCATCTCATATTTTTGCGACGCATTTTCATGAAATAATTCATTATGATGAAATTAAAGGGCTTTCTCGCTTATCTTTGAAACATATGGCTGTTCATTATGACCGTGAATTGGACGCACTCGTATATGACCGAAAATTAAATGACGGTCCCGGAAACAGAATGTATGGATTGGAAGTTTGTAAATCACTTCATTTATCGGAAGATTTTTTAAAACGCGCCTATCATATTAGAACTAAATATTTTCCTGAAACCAAGGGGGAATTATCACACCCCACAAGTAGATACAACGCGGACAAAATACGAGGTGTGTGTGAATTATGTGAAAAAGATATTGGTGCCGAAACTCATCATTTATATGCACAGGCGGATGCGGATAAGGACGGTTTTATTGAACAATCGGATGGTAATGTTATTCATAAAAACCACCCTGGTAATTTAATGTCTGTTTGTGAAGCTTGTCATGATCAATATCATGCGTCGGGTGAAGATGTTGTTTTACTACGTAAAAAAACGAGCAAAGGATATAAAATAATCGCATAAAATTGATAGGTTTATTGTAATCTTATCTATTACAACAAACCGAAAAATGTCTAGTAGCGTTGCCCCCGATTTACGATTGGAACAGATTGAAAGTCCCGTTGCTACAATGCAATTGGACGAGATGACCGATTCATTGATTGCGTCAATGCATATAGACAAGAAACACACTTCACAAGTTGAAGTTTACAGTGAAGATGATGAATTGTTAGCAAAACAATGGGGTATGTCCGTCCCCGAAATGTTGGAAGTTCTTGAAACGATTAATTTACATGACCCAAACGAAGGTCAACCTGAATATTCGCCAGAATGGCCGATTGATTTCATTGGAGATGGGTTTTATGCAAATGATTTGAAATGGGTTCGAGAAAAACTCACTCGAATGCGCGATGATGTTCCTTTGCACCAGAATCCATACACAAATGATTCTGTATGTGTGTCTATCGACATGGGTGATGCAGAATATGAAGTGAAATAGTTGTTAAAAATATTAAAAATAAAAATAAAAGATGTTCCTACATGGGACATTTTTTATTGAGTTTATACAACTATATTCAAGAGTGTAACATAATGTAATTGTTGTAAAACATTATGTTATAACAATATATACTTCATGGATACACCACGTAAAGCTCTAAATATGGACGAGATTGACGATAGAGTTATAGAAATGTATAAGAAACTTGAGATAGATGTTCAAAATCAAATTAATCAAATCGAGTTAAAAATGAGAGCAGCAAAAGAAGTTGCCGCCATTAAAGATGAAATTAAACGTATAGATACAAAATCTTATAAATTGCACGAAAGATTAAAAAAGGGAGGGAAAGGAGGGAAGGGAGGGAAAATATGATTAGTTAATGTTTTTGGA
>JGI20154J14316_10004928_pt1 | contig 10104 bp, 10 predicted proteins | sample COG_04_FD_14316 | JGI IMG/M metagenome (IMG submission 14316) | reverse complement strand
GCAAGTCTCGACGACGCAACAGCCGCAAGTCTCGACGCAAAAGTCGCAAGTCTCGACGCAAAAGTCGCAAGTCTCGACGCAAAAGTCGCAAGTCTCGCAAAAGTCGCAAGTCTCGCAACAGCCGCAAGTCTCGCAACAGCCGCAAGTCTCGACGACGCAAGTACCGCAACGTAACAAATCTGTACGCGGAATATATGGACTCTTTCACGGACACTATAAGTAGGGCCGATAAACAAGATGTCTTGAAATATATTGACTCTTTCACGGACGATCAAGGTTATTTCACGGACGATGAAATATATTCGACACTCACATTTTTACAATGGGATGACATACAGGATGTGCTGAACAAAAGAGCAGAGTACTGGGTGTGTCCTGGGGGCTACGGAGATCAAGGTTATTCCAAAATAGAAAAACTATCCTTTAATCATAAGATTTTCAAAGAAGACGATACGACTGATTTGTGGGAATTCTTTGGTAATCAAGAACCATATATAGTGGTCACACCCGGCTTGCTGCGTTCAGCTAAGGCGTTCACCCAACGAAATTAAAAATAGTTTTCCAAATTTTCAAAAAAATACAATTGGGCAATTCATGGCTATTCTCGTTTATGGGGTCAACATAAGTTTGAGAAAAAACTTTCTAAAAAAACAAAAAAAATATCTAAAATAAAAGATATTAAGAAAAAATATAGTTATTCCAAAAAATAAAAATAGACACAATCAAAAGAAACAAAATGTTGGTGTATAAGTAAAGCACAAATCCTCAAATCAACCATGCCGTCCAAAAAATCGTGCGCCAAACAGACCACCAAAAAGTACACATCACAAAAAAGAAAAAGTCCACCGTACCCGGGCAACGCCTGCCGGGGCATGACGAAAAAGGGTAACGACGGCAACATGTATGTGTCAGAAAAGAGAGGTAAGTCGCGGTCGTTCAGGTGGTACGTGAAAAAGAAACGAAAGTCCAGAAGAAAGTCTAGAAAGTCACGCAAAAGCCGCAAGTCCTCAAGAAAACGGTCCCGGCGGAGTAAAAAAACCTCCATTTGTGCTTGTAAGGGGGTTAGATGTCTTTCTAAAGGGCGTTCATGTTCAAAAGGATGGAAGTATGATAAAGCTAATCCTAACGCTGTTGGGTTAGGGTCACGCAAAAGCCGCAAGTCCCGCCGCAAATCTAAACGCAAATCTCGACGCAAATCTAAACGCAAATCTCGACGCAAGTCCGCCCGCAAATCTCGACGCAAGTCTCGACGACGCAACAGCCGCAAGTCTCGACGCAAAAGTCGCAAGTCTCGACGCAAAAGTCGCAAGTCTCGACGCAAAAGTCGCAAGTCTCGCAACAGCCGCAAGTCTCGACGCGCAACAAAACTGTTGAAACTTAGTAGGGCCTAGAAATAGTGTCCTGAAATATATTGACTCTTTCTCTTGGAGCGATTACGAATTCCTACGTACATCGGCATTCAAAAAACACTATTTAAAATGGAGTGACATACAGGATATTCTGAACAAAAAAAGAGTAGGTTTTTGGGTAATGGCTCCTCATCATGATGATCCTTATTCCCATGTAGAAAAGCTTTCCTTAAATCACCGTATGATCAGACATTACTCACGAAAACGATTTAATAAGCTTGGAGAACCTGTGCCGGGAGTAAAACCGCTGCCAGGGGTTTTCCCGAAACCGAAGTTTTGGGATAATAGTGCCAAATGGATAAAAGTCACACCCGGCTTGCTGCGTTCAGCCAACGCCGGTCAACCAACGAAATTACAAATAGTTTTCCAAAATTTCAAAAAATAAAAAAATATTCGACATAATCAAAAGAAAAAAAAGAAAAAAAAAATGTCCGGCTACCAACCATTCTCAGCCTTCGTCTTACTGGGCGGTAAAAAGAAAAGAAAAAGAAAGAGCAAGCAAAAGTGGCTCAACGCATATGATGCCGCTGTCGACGAAGTGCTGCAGGCCAAAAATTTGAAAAGAGCACGCGAGGCACTGTGGAGAGCGTTCGAACATCAACGTTTGTTCCGGACGCCCGGGATGCGCATTTTAATCCTGAACGCGCCCTGCAACGGATTTGGTGATCTGATCTTTGCCAAAAAGCTCGGCGAGTATTTGCGAAGCTGGTACGGCGCCAAAGTAAAAATTGCCTCGACGCTGCCAGACCAGCTCAAACTACTTGGTGAAAAGACGTCCAACATTCTCCCAATCATTACTGGAAAAAACAAACAGTGCCGTCGTTTTCGACTTCTCTCTTTGAAGGAACAACTACCCCGACAGGATTTGATTTTTGTCGCACCAATACAGTCAGACTTTCAGGTCGACTTGAGAGACGTTCAACACATTGTTCCGTATGCAACACGTACCAATACGTTTTTTTTCTCTGAATATAACGACAAAAGCACGCGGACGGACTTTCCGACGGGCGTCGGAGGGAACCGCTTCGGTATACTTTTAACTGACCCGCCATCCAATTCACGTCCTCGGGCACTTCCGAACCCCTACGTTCTTATGTACATAAGTCAAAACGTTGCTCGGGCACCCCAGTGCATGTTTTCATTCATTCACATGGTCGCGACCAAGTATGCAGGAACACATTCAAAACTGGACATTGTCGTTCCAACGTGGATATCGGAGGAGCAAGAGTACGAATACATTACGGCTCGCTGCCAAGACCTACCGTACGATGTTGTTCGTTTGCGCGTGCGTGGTGGCAACACCATTCAATTGTGTACTGCCGGGGAAGGGGTCGTGCGCAACAAATCTATACTGACACTTCGCGCCGACATCTACCCTGTCCCAAACAAGAAGATGTTTGGACTCATCCAACACAGCTTGCGAGACATATTAATTACCGGCGACCAAAGCCTCACGGACGTGATCTCATGTGGTGGCAAGAATATTTTTTACCAGATCGTTGATTGGAAACAAAATTTTGCGAAACATCTAGCTCGTCTGCTTCCGAACGAGTATTTGGAGAAGAAGAGGACAAGTTGTGGAACAATTGGAGCCATCAAGTACCGGAGTGACTACAAAAACTTTACTGGCGAATGGGATTTTCGCATAAAAGCGAGACCGAAGATGGATGCGATTGTAGCTGCTGCGTTTGCAAGAAAAAAAAACAAACATATATACCAGCTCGCAAAGGACATTGATACATCGCGAACATTGGCTGCTCTGAAAAATCTCTACAATTAATTTTTTTTGAAAGAGTCGGACAATATAAGCGGCCGCGGCGCATTAGCGTGCGCATTTGGTGTAGCTACCGACAACTACATTTACCGTGCGCACTTGTATCCAGTGTATCCTGCAGCTGGGTGGTTTTCAAGTTGCGAATTTTACCAACTAGTATTTTGAAATTTAACATCCACCAAAAAATCCAGGAAAAAAAAAAACAAAAAAAACAAAAAAAATGAATTTCAAACAATTCAAAACAAAGTTGAAAAACCTTTTAATTTATCCGACCGACCTGTCGCGAGATGTGGACGTTGACTGGGTTATTCAAAAGACGATGGACGGGATTGTGCCGGACATCACGGCGGCGCAGCTCAGTCAGTTTGCGATCGAGATCTCGGCCTCCAAAGCGTCTGTCCATCCATCGTACAGTGACCTGGCCTCGCGAATTGCAGTATCCGACCTGCACGAAAACACGGAACCCGATTTCGTGCGGCACTCGCGCCTTCTCGCGGGGTACGTCGACCACAAAAGTGCCACGCCATTGATTTCGCAGGAAACGCTGTACGTCGTGGAGCGCCACGCCGACCGCTTGCAGGCTGCGCTCCACTACGAGCGGGACTATCTTTTGGATTTGTTTGGGTTAAAGACGCTGGAGCGTTCGTATTTGCTGCGTATGTTCGGCAAGGTTGTGGAGCGGCCGCAGCATATGTGGATGCGGGTGTCCATCGGCATTCACGGCGACGACATAGAAGCCGTGGTCGAGACGTACGATGCCATGAGTCTAAAGATGTTCACGCACGCCACCCCGACACTGTTCAACAGTGGCACTCCCTGCCCTCAGATGGCCAGCTGCTTTTTGCTGGCGATGCAGGCGGACTCGATCGAAGGCATCTACGCCACTTTGACGGAGACCGCCCTCATCAGCAAGTACGCCGGCGGCATCGGGCTGTCGATCAGCAACGTTCGAGCAAACGACTCGTACATCGCCGGAACGAACGGTCGCTCCAACGGCATTGTGCCAATGTTGCGTGTGTTCAACACGACGGCCCGCTACATCGACCAAGGAGGAGGGAAGCGCAAGGGGAGCTTCGCGATCTACTTGGAACCGTGGCACGCTGACATCCACGACTTTCTTGTGCTTCGCAAAAATCAGGGGGCGGAGGAACGCAGATGTCGAGACCTTTTTCTGGCGCTGTGGGTACCGGACGAGTTCATGAGGCGCGTCGAGAAAGGAGAGCTGTGGAGCCTTTTCTGCCCTCACCAGGCGCCCGGACTGGCCGACGTCTGGGGGGACGATTTTGACCAGCTGTACCGCCGCTACGAAAAAGAGGGGCTGTACCGGGAGCAGGTCGACGCCCGAGAACTATTTAACACCGTGTTGCAGATGCAAATTGAAACGGGCGTGCCGTACATGCTTTACAAAGACCACATAAATCGCGCCTCGAACCAGAACCACCTGGGCACCATCAAGTCGTCCAATCTGTGCACGGAAATCGTTCAGTTCACGTCGCCCGAAGAAATTGCTGTCTGCAACTTGGCGAGCCTGTCGCTACCTTCGTTCGTGCGAGACAACAGCGACCAACGCTCCTTTGACTATGGTGGCTTGGGTCGAGCGGTGCGCCATGTCACTCGCAACTTGAACAGAGTCATCGATAGGAGTTTCTACCCGTTAAAAAAGGCCGAGCGGTCGAACAAGCAGCACCGTCCGGTGGGAATCGGAGTTCAGGGTCTCGCCGACGTGTTCATGCGGTTGCGAGTGCCCTTTGATGGAGATGGCGCTCGAGAGGTCAATCGCAAAATTTTTGAAACGGTGTACTTCAACGCGGTCTGGGAGTCGACCGTGATCGCCGAGCGGGTCGGCCCCCACGGCAGCTTCGAGGGTAGCCTTTTGTCCCGAGGCGTGCTTCACCCGGACGTCTACGACGCCGAGCTCTCCGTCGACCTCGATTGGGACGGGCTCCGTCGCCGCATCGCTGAGCACGGGACCCGCAACAGCCTCTTTGTCGCCCCGATGCCCACAGCCTCGACCTCGCAAATATTGGGCAACAACGAGTGCTTTGAACCCTACACGTCCAACATCTACTCTCGTCGTGTGCTCGCGGGAGAGTTCACGATTGTCAACCGGCATCTGGTGCGCGACTTGGAAAATTTGGGTCTTTGGTCTGTCCCAATGAAAAACGCCATCGTGGCTCAGAGAGGATCGGTGCAGCGCATTAAAGGCATCCCCGACGACCTTAAAGCTCTCTACCGCACGGTGTGGGAAATCTCTCAAAAAAAAATGGTGCAGTTGGCCATCGACCGCCAACCCTTCGTCGACCAGAGCCAGTCCATGAACGTGTTTCTGGGTACCCCGACCCTGCGTCAGCTGACATCGCTCCACTTTTTTACGTGGAACAACAAACTGAAGACGGGCCTCTATTACTTGCGAACACGACCAGACGCCGCCGCCGTCCAATTCACCATCGACCGAAACGAGACCTCGAAAATGGTGGCCGACGAGGAGACATGCTTGAGCTGCGGGAGCTAAAATAATAAAATAATAAACATAGTAGAGAAATCAGTCAAACACCTTTTTTTCTATTTTACTGTAGTTAAAATACAAAAAAAACAAAAACCACAATGGGAAACAACGTCACCAACTTTGCCACCACGGTTCTGGACGACCAAACCACAAGAATTGAATTTATTGGAAAATACTGGTACTGGTGGATTACTTCTTTGATTGTAGCCGCCGCTGGAATAATTATGGCGCCAAAAAGGAAGGACGACAACAACAACGACAACGACAACAACGACAAGCCCAGCTATACTATTCAGTGGGTTTCACTGGGTCTGATATTGCTTGGGTTCTTCTCGCTATTAGTCTTCTCCGCGTTCGTGGCTTTGAACAACCCCCGAGCCACTGCAGAAATCATATTTTCATCTTAAAATAAAAAATAAAACTTATTCGACATTTCGACATTTAGATTTTTCTCTCTTTTTTTTGACGGAACAGGGCATACAGCGAAGGCCTTTTTGCCACCAATACCTTTGCCGGTGCCTTTGCCGGTGCCTTTGCCGGTGCCTTTGCCGGTGCCTTTGCCGGTGACGCTGTTCCTACTTCCTCGCGTTCACCACTCGTTCCGTTGTTTCCACTGTGCAACTCGATACTTCCATCTGATTGAATGTGAAAGACCACGACAGGCTTTCCCTGCTTCTGCATTTTTTGACACAGCTCCCCGCCGTACTTTGCGTCCTGCAACACTCGCCCGTGCTGCTTCAAAAAGAAGAAAATGCCGGCGTCGGACTCCTTGAGCAGCTGGGTGTCGCGCGTTTTAAAATTCGAGCACTCCACCACACTGTTGGCCTCCACAGCTCGTTTCACAATGGGTAAAATTTTCTTGCCGGTCCGCCGTTCCATCAACACATACGACTTATGCAGCAAGTGTTGCTTCGCAAATGGAAACGAACACGGCACCACAAACTTAAGCCGTTGTGCCGGGTGTTTTTGCCAGTACAGAACCGGAGCACAGCTGGACCAACACGATCCATTGACCAGCAAAAGCGTTCCGGCGGTCACCACCCTTTCTAGGGCCTCCACAAGGGCGTCGCAAAAGTTGGATGTCATCGTTGGGGAGTTGCCGTAGTATCCGGCGACGCAAACCCTCTTCATGTTTTGTTCCTGGTTTGTTTGATTTTTTTCGATCTCCATTGACACTGTCGACGCGGTTGACTTCGACCGTCACAACTGTCGACGCGGTTGACTTCGACCGTCACAACGGTTCACTCATTGCCGTTGAGTTGGTTAAGAGTGCACGGCAACTGTTTTTACGACGCTTGCAAATATTGTTGCATATTTTATTAAATCGCAAAAACAGTTTCTTGCCCGGGCCAAGAATCGGATGAGAGCCGAGCAACATTTGTTTTCGTGTTGGAGAGAAGCACACGCCAGCCACCGACAGCCTCATGTTCTTCTTGATAAATTTGCACAGAGGCAACTCTGTGCGAAGTGTCAACTTGTCCAACTTGCCCCGTTCCACATCAACCAAAACAGCCACTTGTAAACCCTCGTCGGCATCAAACACCGGCGTTCCGAGCTTTAATTCCACGCCCTGCAGGACCTCCGGCAGCATCGATGTGGACCACAGTAAGGGTCTCCGTTCAATCCTTTCAAGCACCCCACACGACAGCAAGTCGGCCACCTTGGATTCGGTCGGATTTTTACTCATTTCGCGATAAATTCGCATGTCGTTAAACACCGCCCACGGGGTCGGAAATGAGATCCAGTGGCGCGGTCTCATACTGGCGCGATACACCGGGCATTCATTAAAGTGGTTGCCGTGAGCGCTGTATGACTCGGGAGTATCAAACGACTCTTGGCACCATACACAAAAGTTGACCCGGGTCCACGTGGTAAGCTCGACAGTGACGCTCATTTTTTTTACATGATTCGCTGCGTCCACTCGTACGTTTCGTACCCACGCGCTGCGGGCCAACTCTGAAAGTTTTTGAAGAACGCAGTAACGATGTGATATGGAGTTCACGAACTCGTCTTTCACCGTCTTTCTCAGTTTTCGCTTCAAAAGCAAATGAATTTTCTTCATCAAATCGTTCTCTGGTCGACCATTGCTGATAGCATAAATGGAAGTGCCATTTTTGAGCGAGGCCCACGCCTCTAGGGTGCATTCCCCTATCGAAAATGTCATTCTGACGCTCGGCACACTCACGCGACACTGCGCGCACTCGACCACCGCACATCCGCCCCACGGGAAAAAAATGCGATGGCCGTTGGCACACTCGGCAAGGTGCCGACCTTGCGCCCCTGGCACGTGCTTCTCTAAAATCTCGGCCACATCTTTCGGGACTGCGTAAACCGTTTGATCGCAGTCCCACCGCACACGTCTTTTTATTCGTTCAGGTTTTAACCCTTCATCATTCAACCACTCGTTGTACACCCCCATGGCATCGTCGTCCACCGGGTGAGAAGCTGGACAGAGGCACCGAAGAACGGCGTCACCAAACTTGTTGTCTTGATTGTAAATGTGAACGCAACTGAAACAAATGGACCCAACAACGTTGTTACACTTCAATGTAGGGTGGGTATTGTCACAGCAAACCACGCACGGTTTGTACGTTGCCCTCTTTCTTTTTTGACGTTGTGACATTTAATTTTTTTTTTTTGTTATTCCTGGTTAAAAGGAGACAAGAAAACAAAGACTTAATCCCCCCCGAAAACTCAACTTTAACTAAAATGGACGACACCAGCAACAACACGGACAACAGCACCAACGTGAACGTTTTGTCGGCGACGGTTCTGGACACGCCGGCGACGGTGAAGGCGCGGCAGCCGCTTACTTCGCCGGAACAAGTGGTGGCGTGGCGGCGCAGCATCGTAGACATTCTCGCCGGGCGAGACCGCCGCCTGCTTGTGATCGTGGGACCATGCAGCGTGCACGACCCTGTCGCTGTTCAGGAGTACGCAAAAAGGCTGGCCGTGTTGCAAAAACGATGCCCGAAGCTTTTTCTGGTGATGCGAACGTATTTTGAGAAACCGAGAACACGCAAGGGGTGGTCGGGGTTTCTGCACGACCCTCATCTGGACGGCAGTTGTGACATGCAGCTCGGAGTGGAGCAGACACGAGGGTTGCTCATAGCCATCGTCGCCGCGGGCGTCCCGTGCGCCACCGAGACGCTCTCGCTCCTGGCCCCACAGTACTTCGACGACCTGATCGCGTTCGCCTGCATCGGGGCGCGCACCACCGAGTCTCAACCGCACCGGGAGTTGGCTAGCGGACTGTCCGTTCCGGTGGGCTTCAAAAATTCAACGTCGGGGTCGGTTGTGGCCGCCCTTAACGGCATTGTGTCCGCCTCCGAACCGAAGTCGTTTATGGGCATGACCGAAAACGGCCACGCCGCCGTCATACGGACCAGCGGCAACCCGCACTGCTGCCTCGTCCTGCGCGGTGGGGAGCAGCCGAACTACCGACGGGCGGACGTGCAACGGTGTGTTGATGAAATGGGAGAAGTCTACGCCGGCATCGTGGTAGACGCGTCGCACGGAAACTCGGGAAAGGACTGGCAAGAACAGATCCGCGTCGTCGAATATTTGGCCAAGAACCGACACTCCGCTGTCCGGGGCATCATGGTGGAGTCCTTCCTTTGCGACGGTCAGCAGTCGATCCACGACCTACCACTCACTTACGGCGTCTCTGTCACCGACTCGTGCATTGGATGGCACACCACGCAGCGGCTTCTGGTTGACTTGAACGCCTCGGTCCTCGGATAATGGTGCTGCTATGCGCTCGCATCTTATGTGCCACCTCGATGCATCGCAAATCCAGAAGAAAAAAGTGGCCGAAGCAACTGGTCACCACAGTATTTGACAAGTCCCGCGGCAGATGCCACCACTGCAAAATGAAAATTTCCCCACAGGAGTTTGATGTCGATCATTTTCCAATTCGCTACGCTGACATCGAGGACCAGTGCTGCCTTGGGGTGACCGACCCGTTCGACCAAAAAAACCTTGTCGCTTCCTGCGCTAACTGCAACCGCTCTCACCGCTTCGAGCGATCCGTGTGGTGCGGGCAATATTCGCAGTGTCCGCTGAAACGGCACTGGGTCGTGGTCCCGCTTCGCCTTGGTCTGCTTATGGTTATGCTAGGTTCCACATATATTGCAGTCACACTGTGGTAATTTTCACAAAACTTGCCACTTAAACTTACCAAGTCTGTACTGGACTAGTGGAGTTTCCCATTTTTTATCAGATAAAGACCTGAAAAATCTCGAGGAAACCGCCTCAATAAAATAAAACCAGGATTGTATACTTTTTGGGCACATTATTTTTTGGAACTTGTTGTTCAAGACAGGTCGCGTAAATTTTTCACTTTTGCACATTTTTTTTTTTTTTTTGCAACGGGTATCAGATGATATGACCTTGTAAAATTTGTGCGCAAAAAG
>JGI20154J14316_10004927_pt1 | contig 10104 bp, 8 predicted proteins | sample COG_04_FD_14316 | JGI IMG/M metagenome (IMG submission 14316) | reverse complement strand
GGTGTCGCTATGGGTGGTGGCGGTGGTGGTGGTGGTGGCGGTGGCGGTGGCGGGTCATTAGCACAAAATGCACCTGTACAAGAGATGAGTCCACAAGATCAAGTTATTACTCCACAACCTATAAACGTAACTGTAGACGGCTCTATTGACCCTAGCGGTGCAAGGCGTATCATAGAGGCCATAAACGAGGCTACAGAAGACGGCCTAGAAATTAACGCATTGGTGGGTTCATAATGTCTGGAGCAATGTTAGTAGAGAACGAATTACACCACGGTTACTGGCGTAAAAAAAGCGGAGCCACAACTATAACTTATCAAGCTGGGGCTGCTGCTGCTGGTCATGGCTTTGAGAATTGTATCGATGAGAATGCAGGTACTACGTTTAAGATAGCTAACTCTACACAGGTCAGGGTTAAAATCTTATTCCCTAGCTCTTTAGGGATGAACGGCTTTGCCATTTACGCACACAATCTAACTAGAGATCAGGGTGTTGCTATAAAATATAGCACTAACACTAATAATACGACTGGCGACTTTGAGGATGATGGTAGTGTTTATACCCACGAATATAAACCTACCGACAATTTATATAGGCCGTTCGGTGCAATGTGGACAGACAATAATTTTTCAGTTAGATATTTAACAATTGAAACTATAGGTTGGACTACGGAAAGCTATATATCAATTATGTCTGCTGGTCAGTGGGTTACTTCGCACATTGACGTTACCGCACCGTTTACGCCGCCTAGCTTTGCTCCTTACGAGAATACAATCAAGCGCAACAATAAGGGTAATCCATTATTAAATGATGTGCGTAAAGTTCCGCAAAAGTTAAATATAAAATTAAATAACTTTAGCGAAGATGACCTAGAAGATACTACTGATACTGCGTTCAATACACGTATAAACGGTGAGCAAAAGGCATGGCCGATGATTGAATATCTAGGGTATTTTCTTTCTCGTTATCCATTTTTTGTAATGTACACCCAAGGCGTCAGTGGCGAAACTGACGCGCAAATCAAAGCGGACAGAAATAAGATTTATTACTGCACGATAGATAAATCATTAAAGCAGCCTAGCTACGCCTCGCCTACTTTATTAAACTGGAGCATTAACGCCATTGGGTATATTGAATGAGCCAGCTTTTTACGCCTTATCATTTATACGATAACTTACTGTTGTGGCTTGACGGGGCTGACCCTAATGCTAATGACGGTGATGGCGTACCTGTACAAGACAAACCTTTGTATCAGTGGGTTGACAAAAGCCAAAACAAATACGTTTTTGAGCAGAATACTGCTGCTGATGCGCCTACCTACGACTTGGCGAATAAAAGATTGGCCTTTGACGGTACGGAACATTTAGCTTGTGCGAATATAGATAACTTTCCGCAAGTGTTTAATATGTATGTTGTTGCCTCTATAACTTACACAGCCTCTACTGCTACTAATGTTGTAATATCTTGCGACTCTGCTGATACCGAATCTGACTGGACTTTTGTTCAAGAAAAAGACTCTGATGAAATAGAGCCAAAATTTACATTTCAGGATGTAAATGACGCGACACAAACTGCAACAAGCTCTGTAACAGTTACTAACGGCGCACCTGCGATTTTTGAGTTGCTAGGTGATGGCAGGTATAATAATTCCATACAATACGTTGATGTAAATAACGCTAATAACTATGGTGGCGCTGAGGCTTCACAAATAAAACTAGACAATGACGTTGTTATTAACCTGATGAAGAATATCGCAGGTGAAGAAACGTCAGGCACAATTTACGAAGTGTTGATTTTTGATGCTTTACTAAGTCGCCATAACCGCTGGGCTATACAAGGTTATCTAAAGCATAAATACAACCTATCAATCTCTGAAACCTCTGCTGCTGGTTTAACTGATGTTATGCAAGCAGGTAGAGACAACAACCAAGATGCTCTTGCAGTTCACCCTTACAGAAATAACCCGCCACTAACAGGCGCGACTAAACTTGTAAATGCGGCCAATAACAATGAAGAAGAAACTCTAAATAATATATATCAAAACGCACACAAGCTATCACCTAGAGTTCCAATGCAGTACGTTAGGCTCTCGTTAGATTTTTGCGATAACGCTTTTGGTAGCAACACTTTTCCGTCTGGATGCACTGCTGACGCTGCTGGACAGCCTTGCTTTAACACTAGAGAAACCTGCCAAGCATTACAGGCATATAGGTTGGATAGCTCAGGTAAAAGGCAGTATATTTTTAGTCAAGAGATGGGTGATAGATTAACGGGTGTTGAAAAGCACGCACACTCTGCCCTTATATCAGTGTCTAGCGCACCTACAGAGATAGTACCAACTAAAGGTATATCTTTAAGGTCTAACGTCACTATCAAGCTACGTGACTTTATGTCTACCGATACAGATACAGATGATCACGCCGCTAGTCGTAGCTACATTACGACAGATCAAGGTAGTTACTTTGAGAAGTTTTTAGCTAGAAACCCACACTATGTAGGTCGTACTGTAGAAGTTTTTGACGGCTATGTGGCTTACGATGGCTCTATACAAACACAAGACGGAAAAAAGAAATACATAATTGACTCTATGTTCTTGGATAGAGATGTACTAACTATTAAATGCAAAGACCCAATGACTCTCGCAGATGAGTTAAAAGCTAAAATTCCAAAACCATCTGGATTTTCATTAGCAGAGTCTTTAAATACATCTACCCACAACCATATAAACTTGAAAAAAGATGATATATCTTTAGTTGGCTCTAGTAGTTCTGATAAAGCATTAGTTACAGCGGAATTTGGAGCTGATAATACCACAGGCTTTGTTCGTATTAATGATGAGATATTAGGGTATCGCGTAGATGTTAGTGGCAGTCAGGCTGCCTTAGATATTACAAGCCGAAATCAGTGGGGAACAAAAGGAAACACAGAAGCCTACGACGTAGATGATTCAATACAAAAGTGTTTATTTTTTGGCACCTACACTGGTTTAGATGACAATGATAATGTAGTAGGCGAGACAATTAATAATGTTGCATATGAAATGCTCGTGACTGGTGCTGGCGTACCTGCCGCTGCATGTAATAACGAGACAGGTGGTATTTATTCTTGGGTTGACGAAAAAACCAACTGGTTAGACACGTTTAAAATAAATATGATTCTTAGTGAGCCTAAAGAAGTTAATAAGCAACTATCACAACTTGGCTCTATGGTTGGCGTTAATTTCTTTTACGATGATTTAAGCTCGCAGATTGTTATGAGAGCAGAGACTCCAGAGATTACTACTGACAGCATAGTTCGAGTTACAGATGACCATATAGTTGAAGATAGCTATAAGCTAATAAAAGCGGACAAAGATAGAATCTCAAGAGTTTACTACTACTACAATCTGCGAAATTCAACTGATGATAAAGATAAGCCAAAATCATTTAAAAATTTATACGTTAATATTGACTCTGACTCTGAAACAGATTTTGAATACGCCAAAGAATCAAACAAGGTAATTTACGGCTGGGGTGTAAAAGATTCGTCTGTAGCTACAAGTGTAAGTCAAAGAATTTTAAATAGATTTAAGAAAACACCTATTTCTTGCAGCTTCAAACTTGATGCTTCCTATGACCAGTTATCTACAGGCGATCATTTTTATTTAAGCACTAGGCATATAACTGACATATATGGCGAGCAAAAAATACAAACAGAGATGCAGGTTCTATCGACAGAGTTTGATAGTAAAAAACAACAATTTTTAATTAAGGCTAAACAGTTTAGATTCGGAACTCTTAACAGGGGTAGAGTAACTGCTAATGATATTGGTGGCTTTAACAAGGCTAATGCAGATAATACAAGTGAGGGATTTAACTCCTTAAATAACACTAATGGCGGGTTAGGTACAGAGCAATCACCTTACTTGGGCGTTAGGTCTACAGGCTCATTTATATCTAATGATGCTAATAGAGCGGCAAGCAGTAGAACATTTATAAGTGCCTCTGTTGTTGCTGGCGGCCAAAACTTTAACAACACATCCACTATAGTTGCCGCAGAAGTAACAGCAGATCAAGGAACAGGATTAACATTAACTGCGACCGCCGTAGGTGGTGTTGTTCAGTCTGTAGCCGTTACAAGCAATCCAGCCACAGGTAGTAATCTTGGCGATGCAAGCCACCTTAACTACTTTGATGGTCAAATAGTGACCTGCGTAGATGGTGTAAATAATGGCGGTGGCGCTGCTACTGGGCTACAATTACGCCTAAATGTTAGTGCTAAAATGTCAGGCGGCCAAGAGCCGTATTCAATAGTTTGAGGAATTTATGACTACATACAGAGCGGTATCAGATACAGAGGTAGCTGTAGATGCGCCTTTAACGCAGCAGCTTATGCAAGCGCTTAAAGATAACCAGTTAGCGATTGGTGAGGGCGCAAGTCAGGCTCCAAGACAAAGCCATTTAGCTTTAGGTAATGTTGCGGCTGGTGAAAAGCCAATTATCTTTTGGGCTAGGAATACAGGGTTCAATGGTAGCGGGGTCAACAACGGTCACTCTACCGCTTATGATTATTACTCTAAAACTTGGACTGTTGCAAAGTGCGGGACTTATAGATTTAAAGTAATGGCACAAGGGCAGGATGGAAATATAAGATGTCGTACTCAACTTTACAAAATAGCCGCTGGAGATGATGGTGCTGGCTCGGTAGTTTTAGAGACGGCTGGTGCAGTAAGTACAGCCATTTATAATCAGACAGATGTAACTTTTGCAACTGGCGATAAGTTTTATATAAGAAATAATAGGACAGATGGAGATGATGTAGGCCGCAGGTTTTCAAGGCTTATTGTTTCAGTATTGCAGCCATTGACAAACTTTTGTGAAACATTTGAAATAGGGAGTCAAGGCTCTGTATCTGCCAACAATGCTTACGACTCAAGGTTGGCATTTAATGGTGATGGCGGTAACGGCTCCAGCATACCTAAGTTTGAAGATTTAGAAGACTACGGATTAAATACTACAGATACACAGTTTAATGCCTTAGACTTAACGAGTACGGAGCGATAAATGGACGGCTTACAACTACTAAACACAAAAAATATACGCAATAATCTGTTAAAGAATTCAGACTATACGCAATTTAATGACAGCCCTTTATCTGATGAGGAAAAAGCGGCTTGGGCAACATACAGGCAAGAGCTTAGAGATTTAATGTCTAACTTAGATGACCTTGATCATGTTGACGAAGTAACTTGGCCTATTGAGCCTCAGTAAATTAAACAGAGAATATTATGGCTACTGAAATAAAATTAAGACGTGGAACTAAAGCCCAGCACGATGACGGCTCAGGCTTTACTGGTGCTGAGGGTGAAGTAACTGTCGATACAACTGACGACACTCTACGTGTTCACGATGGCTCTCTTAAAGGTGGTCATGTAATAGCGAAGCTGTCAGACGTAGAAGCGTCCGATACTCTCGCCGAGTTGCTTGCTAAAGGTAATTCTACTGGCTCTAATGATATACAAGTTGATGGTACTGATAAGGTTACATTCGGTGCAGAGTCAGGTGGTAAGTTAGAGATATATGAAGATGACAGCCAAAACGGAGTTATCAAACAGACGGGTACTGGTGCTTTAAAAATATCAGGAATATACGGGACGTTAAATAACGATTCTGATGAAGAATTAATTTCTTGGGACACTGATAATGCGGGTCTATCTTGGCGCGGTGCTTCTGGCGCAGGACTTAAACTCTTTACTAAAGAAACAGGTATAGGCGTAACAGGTACAGTTAACGCCTCTGACGGATTAACCGCCGACTACATCGATCTAACTGGTGGTGAATCCACAACAACTACAGGCACTATAGCTTGTAAGCAAATTGTTTTAAATGACCCTACTTCAACTAATGACGGAGATGATGGCACTGATTTAGCCAGAATATATACAGAATCTACTATTACTAACCGCTCTAGTTTAGTTATACATTCTGCTGATGACGGAAACGACCAGATTGTATTAAGAACAGATAACGATGTAGATGTTTTAGTAGCGGACTCCCACGGCATAAACGTAACAGGTACGGTTGACTGTGACGGCTTAAAAATGGATGACGGTGAGTACGCACAATTTGGTACTGCTAATGACTTGCAGATTTTCCACAGCGGAAATCATAGTTACATTAAAGATCGCGGCACAGGAATACTAAGCATACAAAGTGATGGCGATTCTATTACATTCCACGACAGTGCTAATGCCAGAGATATGGCTAAGTTTAGCGTAGGTGGTACAGCGTCTTTAAACTGGGCTGGTGGAACTGGCACAGGTACTAAGTTAGCCACTACAGCTACAGGCATAAACGTAACAGGTACGGTTACTGCTTCTGACGGTTTAACTGCTGACTACATTGACCTAACTGGTGGTGAATCTACAACAACTACAGGAACAGTTGCTTGTACAACAATAAAACTTGCTGACCCCAGCACTCCAGAGAATGATCAGCACTTAATATACACAGAAGCAGACAGTGTTGACTCACCTCTTACTAATCTAGTAATACACGCTGGAGATGATACGCACGAAAAAGTTATTTTAAGAGTTGGTAATAATAACGGTGGACACATTGATGCCTTAAAAGCTACGGGTTCAGGTGTAGATATAGCTTCTAGCTTAGACGTAACAGGTACGGTTACTGCTGATGGTGTCAACTTAGCTGACGATAAAAAGCTAACAATGGGTACATCAGATGATTTTAGAATATACAAAAATGCGTCTGGAAATGCAATCATTCACGAGAGTGGTAGTGGTAATTTAGAAATAAGAGGTGAGTCAGGAACATTAAGAAATAACGCTAATGAAACGTGCTTAGGTTGGAATGCTGATAAAGCGTATTTGTATTGGCAAGGCGATACAGGAACTAAAGGTGAAAGGCTCAAAACTACTGATTCAGGCATAGACGTAACAGGTACGGTTACTTGTGATGAGGCTTTGACAATATCTTCAACGGGTGCTGCTGCTGATGCAAAACCTGATATATGGTTATTCAACAATGCGCCTGCCGCTGTAAATGAAAGATTAGGTCAAATAACGTGGTATGGCAAAAATGACGTATCGCCTGAGCAAGAGACTGTAAATTATGCTTTCCAAGAAGTAAAAACTACTAATGTTGGTGATAGCACTGAGCAAGCCGAGATGCAATTCCACATTAGGAATGGCGCTAGTCACGTTGAAGTTTTAACTTTAGACAGCTCAGGCATAGACGTAACAGGTACGGTAGAAGCAGATGCGTTTAGCGGTACTGGCACTACTGCGATAACCGACTTTGTTACCGCTGTATCTACAAACAATAACGATACAACTGTACCAACTACTGCTGCCGTTAAGAGTTATGTAGATAACAACGATGGAGATACTACATATACAGGCGGCACTGGCTTAACTTTAAATGGCACTACTTTTAACGTAGACGCTGCTCAGACTGGCATTACATCAGTAGGCACGTTAAGCGGATTAACTACAGGCGCTACTACAGTTAATGGATCGCTATCGGTTAATTCTACTAGCGCGGACACTACTTATAGCCCAGAAATAGTTTTAGAAAGAAATGGTGGGGCTGCTGCTGGTGATGATGGTGATAAGTTAGGTGTTATTACGTTTAAGGGTGACGATACAAGCGGTACGCAAGCTGTATATGCTCAAATTGGCGCAAGAATAGTAGATGATGGCGCTGATAATACAAATACAAAAGGTGAGATCAGAATAGCTTGCGGATATAACGCTACTGCAAACTTAGAAGACCCATCATTAAGGATAGACCATTTAGGCACTTGGATTAATGAGAGTCAGGCAGATGGCTCGGCAGATTCAAGTTTTTATAATGTTTCTGGCTTTAGGAGCGGTATAAAATACTGGGCTAATCAATCATCGGGCTACGCCATAGAAGTAAAAAGCGCTACACCTACTGCTGATAGAGATATAAAATTCCCTGATGTTTCGGGACTTGTAGTTGTTTCTGGGGTTGCGGGTGGCTCTATGAATGGTGGCGGTGGTTTAGGAACCGCGCAAACCGCTTGGTCTCCTGAACAATTCATGGCTAACGCAAATACTGACTATTATCATTACACTGACGCATCTACAGATGTAGATTTGTTAGTAGCTGTGCCTTTTTCTGGTATTGACCTCGCCGAGTACGGTACAAAATACACTTTTCGTAATATATCTGCAAATGCTAATTCTAAAATAACTATAGACTTAGACGGCTTTACCTCTGCCTCTTCACAAGGCAATACGCAGTATTATTCAATCAACAAATATGACGGCTCCACACCGTCATTAATAACTAGCGCGGCAGCTAATTTAGTTATAAGCGTAGGAGGGGTTATAGAGATGTCCCCTATTTCTTCTGCTGTTTGGCATGTAACTGGAACTGGTTTTGCATAATGGAATTATCAATGGAACAGAAGATTGACAAGGCTCTAGCTCGCATAGAGGGCCACGAAAACGTATGCGCTGTACGTTATGAGAATATAGAAAAGATACTAGAAGAGCGCGGCACAAGGCTCGACAGATTGGATGGTAAAATTGATGGACTATATAAAACAGTCATTGCTTGTTCGCTTACTCCTATTATTGTTGTTGTTGCAATTATCAAATTTTTGTAACGCACAAGAAGAGCAAGCCGCCACAGTAGGTGACTTTGGCTCTAACAACCAGCAAAGCGCTGAGAGCATTGATAACAGGACGACTACGACTATTACTCAAGAAGGCGCTGTAGTTAGCACTGCGGTTGCTCCGAGCGGCTCTAGCTACAATCAGGACGTATGTGTATTCTCTGGTAGTGCTGGCGTACAAACACAAATGTTTGGATTAGCCATTGGCAAGCCTGTCGTAGATCAAAACTGTGAGCGTTTAAAGCTGTCTAAACAGTTACAGGCTCTAGGTCTAAAAGTGGCTGCTGTTAGTGTTATGTGCCAAGACCATAGGGTATGGTGGGCTTTATATGAATCGGGAACGCCCTGCCCGACTAATCAAGGATTAATTGGAAATGATGCGTACACTTTTTATAAACACCGCCCTGATAGGGTTCCTGATCAGCCTGTCGTTTACCGCGAAGAGTCAAACAGACCTCCAAAACAGTACAGCCGTCATAGACAGCCTAATAAGTGATGGGGCTAATAATTTCATTTCGCAAATGGCTGAAAATATGGTCGATGGCACTACTGATATTGTGCATCCTGATACTGGCAAGCAGTACCATGTTACCCAAGAACAACTCAATGCATTTAATGCTGCCTATTCTTTGGCACTCGCCGAATCCACTCAAGAGCACCTCACTGCTCTGCTGATTCAAGATCAGATTATCGGCCAGCAAATTGAATTTGAAGAGCAAAAAAATACAATGATTAACGAAGCTGAAAAGATGGCTGCCGTTACCGCTATTGCTGCTGAGATAGAGGTTGCCAATGAGTCAACTAAGATCGGCATGGAGAAGTATGCAACTGATAACGACTTGCGAGAAATAAAGCAGGATACAAGAGATAAGTATGCGGCTAGTATAGAAGGTATGGTAGTAGCTAGTCGGACTAAAAATATGCTTGAACAGTACGAAGGAGCAATAATTGAATCAACGACCTTTGTCACACAGGCTTCTGGTACTGTTCAAGCATTCTACGATTCCGCATCTGTACAAATAGATCAGATGTACCTAAACCAACTAAACGTAGCTTGGGCTGGTGAAGTCGTAGGTGTAGAGAATCAGTTTTGGCTAGTAAATTCAAATATGCAAGGTGAGTTCTACCCTGATGATATAGAGATGCAACCATAATGAAAGCAGAGCAAATTAGCACATGGATTGGAATCGCTACAGCCTTTGCGGGTGTAGTAGCCTCGTTTGTGACAATGGAGACAAAGTTAGAAGCCTTAGAAAATAAAATGGCTGAAATTTATAATGTTGAAGAAATACGTGCGCTTGAGCGTAGATTGACTACACTTGAGGTAACACAACAGAATAGTGATATAAGCCACATCTCAGCAACCATAGCAACCATACAGGGGAATATTAAAAATGTTGAAACAAAGATTAGTGGAATCAAAGAAACGGATACAAGTGAAATTCAAAGCGGCGTTCGCGTCAA
>JGI20154J14316_10004925_pt1 | contig 10105 bp, 9 predicted proteins | sample COG_04_FD_14316 | JGI IMG/M metagenome (IMG submission 14316) | reverse complement strand
GCGATGCCTATAACATTGCAAATTGCCAGCGCCCTACTCTGTGGTTGCTCCTTGCTCATCTGCGCAGGTATGCATCACCACCAAATGGTAATTGACGTACTCAGCCATTACAAAATGTTAGGCCTACCCAAAAGCATGTTGCAAACCGTAGCTTTGGACGATAGCGCCTCCCTCATTCAGAACCCAGATATTGCAGGCGTGATTGCTAACAGCTTTGGAGCCAATAGCAAAGCACTACGCCAAGAAATGGCTAAACGCTCTGGCTGTATTATTCCCCTGATTGAATGGCCCAAAATCAATGCTGATTATAATTATCACTGGCTTTTGGGCTTTTTAAGTGAAAGAACTCGCACCGAAAACCTGGTCGCTCGCGGGGGAAATACACAATTGTTTAATCTGAGTGAATAATGTCAGCTAAAACTGCCATTCGGTGCGCCCAGCAAAACTGTCGGCATTATTTGTTAGTCGAATAAAGGATGGTGCTGCGCGGTAAAAAAAACTCTTTGCAAAAGCCGCACCGATTAACTTCTCTTGCTTGGTTTGCGGATTATCGATCAAGGCTTTTATTTCAGGAAATCGACTAAAGTATAGGGCTTCAATAGGTCCGGTCTCAGCGTCATCAACTCGAGTAATAGACACTTGTATTTGAGCACCACGAATTGATTGCCACTGGCCAGTGTAATTTGAATAAATAGACGCCGCAGCAACATCACCTTCAGTCAAGGCAGTAGTATGCCTGCTGTTAGCTGAAGACAAAAAGTACAGCGTAATTTGGTCTTGGGCTGTGTCAGCGACATAAAGAACCGGAGCGGACCAATCACCCTCAGCATCATGGGTTGATAGAGTTAATACCGACTCTTGATGCAAGAATTGATGTAGCTTATTGATGTCTTTAGACATTACCCTGCCAGCGTTTTAGGCTGTCGGATTCAATATCAAACAAATCAAGCACTCTTGCTACGGAGTGATTGATAATGTCGTCCACCGTCTTGGGTTCAGTGTAAAAGGCAGGCGCTGGTGGGCAAATAATAGCCCCTATCTGGCTAGCTTTTAACATCAGCTCGCAGTGGCCAGTATGCAGAGGGGATTCACGGGGGACAATGACTAACTGACGACGCTCTTTGAGCATTACATCAGCCGCACGAATAATTAGATTTTCTGCATATGAGTTGGCAATGCCAGATAGCGTTTTCATCGAGCATGGCACCACGATCATGCCAGCAGTCTTGAAGGAACCACTGGCTATACTGGCACCAATATTTTTGTTGTTATGTACCTCATCGGCCAGGGCCTCAACATCGGCCACCGACCATTCTGTCTCAATGCCTATGTTCATCTTGGCCGCTTGGCTGAGAATTAGATGAGTCTCAACCACAGGGTTCTGCGCTAGTACTTCAAGCATTCGGATGCCGTAGATGACACCACTTGAGCCAGACATACCCACAACTATACGTTTCATTTATTGCTTCCCAACACGACTACACCAATATTTTTTAACTACAACGCCAACCATTTTGCCTTATTTAACAGTAGGTTGATAGCGCAACCTTCAGCAGAACAGTAAATCAACTGGCTAAACACTAATCTTCTATGGAGTCTAAAGAGGATCCCATATATTTATGAGGTTAGTACAACAATACCTTCGTTGGGATTCATATTACCCACAACTACATCATCATAGACCTTAGAGAAATCATCAAACCCTGATACTTCTTCTACACGCATCCAACCTGCACTCTGTTGCATTCGGGTCATCATGAATGCTCCTGTACGCTGGTTGAACCCGTCTTGTCCCCAATCTCCAATGCGTTTTTGCACGTGTGCTGGAGCAAAGAAAAAGCTACTTCGTTCTCGGTTAATTTTTGCCGCCAAAGGATCGTTATCAGCTAGTGTTTCCCAGTGAGTCATACCAACGCTAACACAACTAAGCATGTTGTCACCCAGCGACCCATGCAGAGCGCCTAACACTGCCCTATTACCAGCCATATCCACCATAACAGTAGGCTTACTGCTATTGATAGCGTCTAACTCGTCATAACAGACAATCTCACTGTAACAGCCGAGAGACTGCACAAAGTCATAGTTTGCTCTAGATGTAATACCCACAATCGTTGGCGCACCTTCACCATCTGCCAAGCCTTGGGCCATTCCAATTGCCGTTTTACTAGACGCACTTAGGACAAGCACCTGCTCGCCACCATAATAGCTTTCTTCTTGCAATGAATCGCACAAACAGAATGATGTAACGTGCAGTGGGTTTAACAAGGCACGAATATTGTCCATGGACTGATCATAATTAGACTCAGCAGCCAGCCTGAGGTAGTTGTTNTAGACTGNCGGAAGNTCNGCACGATGAGTAGCGCCATCCACAAAACGAGCATCAGAAACTTTAATTGGCGACATTACAAGAAAGTCCGACGGAGGGAAATATCCATAAATTCGCTCTCCAACGGGTAAACCGTCGACCTTTGAAGCTGTGATTTCTGCGAAACCCCAAACTGGCAGGCAGCCCCATTCGTCGCTGGCATTATCCTTGGCGGGGAAAAACTTCCAATAACCAATCGTATTACCTGCCGCTCCATAGGTGACATTATTAGCAGTGAAGGCGAAACGCTCAATATGCACCAAAATATCGCCTTGGGCCAAATTAGCAAGGGCTTGTCCTATATCAGTCTCTACAACACGAGACTTCGTCAGATCATTCTTATAGGTTTGAAATTCACTCATTTTTAGCTCCTTCAGCTAGCTCAACATTAAATTGCTGTAACTTCGTAATAGCAGGCATCGCATTGCTTTGTATGCGTTTCAAGATATTCACTTTTTCGTCATCATCCTGGTCTACGCTGCTAATTAGTTTAGTAAACCCATCCAACCTATTATTTTTAATCCACTGACGCAATGATTTATCTTGGGTCCAATTAAACTGGTTCATCATCATGGCCAGGGTCATGGGGATAAAATCAACATCATTGTTCGGCAAGGGCACCAACGAGCAAAGCCGATTTTTTTCAGCCTCATCTTTGTAATTAACCTCAACATAAGCTGCCATGGAAGCACTAAATGCAGGCTGATAAGCTCTTATCATTTGGGGAGTAATGCAATTACCATCAAATATTGGAACCGGTTGCTTATGTCCAAAAGATCGCTCTAAACTCGCGGAGCAGTCTACATGGACATGATTTTCGCTGATCGCAATTTTACCTTCAGCTAAAACAATGTGGTCTGCCTCGATTGCTTTGACATGACCCATACGTACAATATTTCTAATACGCTGTAATTGAGCAATCTCTCCCTGACTTATCGTAGCGGCATGGAACATGCTAGGTCGGATATTCTTATCCAAACGCACCAAATAGCCACCTTCCTCAAGACGATCGAACATATCTTCGATTGAAGTAGCCCCACCGATAGCTTCATATTGGGCAGCCAGTGAGCCTACCGAGAAACTAAAAAACTCCTCTGTCGGCTGGGTATTGGCTCGATCAAGTAACCAGGCATCACGAGATCGTATCCAAGTGATATCATCTGGATCAACTTCTCTCTCAAGAAGCCACAGACAAGCATCTATGCCGGTTTTACCCCCTCCAATGACAACATACCCCGCTGGCTTGTTAGTAACCTTAGGAAGGTCGTTAATGGGCATAAAGCTCACACCTGGCGCTATGGAGAAGTTAGGAGTGTGGGTAGATGGTACTGCGATGGTCAAAAACGTAGCATCGACCAATTTTTTGTAAACAACAGAATGTTCTTTGCCGGTGAGTTTAGACCTAAACTTGCCGTCCCCTTCATATTCGCACATAGGGAAATACTGCACTCTGCCACTAGCTAAAAAACGCTGCCTCATTACATCATCAAAGTAAGCAAGTAATTCAGCACCAGTAGCAAGATCACTCATACCCTTGTTTAAACCAATATGATCAATTTCACCGCGGCTTAGCTCTTTGGAACTAACTCCAAAATACGCAGAAGGTTGATGTAAAGTGACAAAAGGGTACGCCAAATTCCAGTGACCNCCAGGTTTGGCATAACGATCAATAATAATGATATTTGCATCGGTTTCGGTAAATAGCGTGTCCGCAAATGCCATTCCTACTAGACCACTACCTACTATTAAGTAATCAGTTTCCAAAAAATCGTTCAAGAAAGCTCCTCGACAATGAACTAATATCCCTCAATCGCCATACTAAAAAAATCACATCTTTAATCATTATTGCGCGCTATCATAATGAGTAACTGCGTTTATAAAGCAGTCATATGGGGATTGGCTTCGACCACGTATAGCTTGCAGCACATCATGGTATCTTCTTAATATTCGATAGCCAATAGACTTGGTGATGAATTTTCCCGTTATAAGCAATTTAGGCTATTATTGTTTCCATCAAGGAGTTCTTCATGCGATACACGCTTTTTTCTACACCGATACTTAGCCCTACTCTGCGCATCATATCTAGGGGTATTTTGAAAGTTATTCGATGGCGAGTTAGTGGCTCTCTTCCTGAAGATCAGAAAAAATATGTACTCATTGTGGCGCCGCACACTTCAAACTGGGATTTTATATTATTTGTTTTAGCCGTATCTGTTCTGCGCTTAAAACCTAGCGTGCTGATTAAAAGCACCCTATTTGTCGGACCCTTGGGTTGGTTTTTACGCTACTGCGGAGCTATTCCCGTTAATCGCAAGCAAGCGAGCTCACTAGTCAACTATATTGCTGGTATCTATCAAGAACGTGAAGAATTTGTCTTAATTATTACTCCGGAAGGCACAAGAAGCCCCAATGCCAATTGGAAGCGCGGATTCCACCATGTAGCAACAACTGCAGAGGTGCCTATCCTCGTGGTCTATGTGGATAGTGTAACGAGGACCATTGGTATAGAAGGGCTCATGGAGCCCACTGAAGATGTAGATACAGATCTTCGTGAACTCAAAACTTTTTTTGATACCAAAAGCGGTCTTAAGCCTAAAAATTACGCCTCCTAGATTTCTGCATGTCTGGTATTATCTAGCCTGCTTTAACTACATCACAGGTATGACTCATCGACGATCTGATACTAAATTGGCTTAACAGCAACAAACAAAATGCTTGGATGATGATTCCTGCATTAGCTTTCCTTGAGGCCTGCCCCGGGATAGGCCTTTTTGTGTCTGGGGTAATTCTATTAACCGTTAGTACCCTTCTTTACACAGAACAGATTGCTACACTATCACAGATACTACCGCTAGCATTCGGTGGCGCATGCCTATCAGATCACCTTGGATTTTACGTAGGTCGCTGGTTTGGACCCAAACTTCATCAGACTGCATTTGCACAGAAAAGAATGTCTGAGATAGCTAAAAGTGAAGCCTTTATTTTGAAATATGGCACGCTTTCCGTAATCGGTGGTCGCCTCATTCCCGCAGTGAGAAGCCTTGTACCAATGATGATAGGTATTAGCGGGACCTCTCGACTCAAGTTCTCACTAGTTGACCTTGTGGCCTGCGCTGTTTGGATAACTGGCTTGGGATTGTTAATCGTGGGTATAGAATCTCTGATGTCATAAGGACGTCAATTCAACTGCTCTCTAATTTTGACTACAGCTTAGATACCTCCGTCTTACCATCTGAACGATGAACTATGTTTCTCCCCTACTGGGTTTCTGATGAATGCCCTTTTGCCTTATTGACAGATTATAAATATAACGATATCCTTATATTAAAATATTTTGATATAAAGAGTTATGAAAAATCAAGGCCAACTCGACACCGTTCTTGCAACCGTCAAAGCTTTAGCTGATTTGACGCGTATTCGCCTTGTCTATCTTTTACAAGCTGGTGAGCTAAGTGTAAATGAGATCGCTCTTACACTGGAGCAAAGCCAACCAAGAGTTTCACGGCATCTAAAAGTGCTCTGTGACGCCAATATTCTAGAGCGGTTCAGGGAGCAACATCATGTTTATTATAGAGTTCCCACTGTAGGTCTTGGTTTTGATCTGATCTCTACTCTTGTAAGTTATATCCCAGCAGATGATGCGCAAATAGAAAGTGACCGCCATCGCCTGCAGGCCATCATGAAAGAACGAGAAAAACTAAACGTCGGATACATAGAAGAAGATGCGCCGGACTGGACACGNTTACACAAACTACACGGAAACCCTAAGTCGTTCTCCTCAGCAGTTGTAGTTGCCATGGAGGATGAGCCTGTAGGCACNCTATTAGANGTAGCCACTGGTACAGGAAGAATGTTGGAGATTTTAGGGCCTCTGTGCCGANCCGGTATCGGAGTTGATATTTCGAAAAAAATGGCCAGTGTGGCGCGTACTAAGCTCCAACAGCAAGGTCTAGGTCACTGCACCATACGACAAGATGACATGTATCAAATGCGCTTTCCTAATGATCACTTTGATACTGTAACCATCGATCAGGTGCTCTACTTTGCAGAGCAACCCGCGGCTGTTATTGAGGAAGCTTCTCGTGTTTTAGCGCCAGGTGGCCGGTTAATGATTGTCGCCTTCACAGCGGCAAAAAGTAGCCAGAATATCGAACTAGGTATTTCACCAAACACAATTAAAGCGTGGTGCCGCAATGCTGGCCTTGATCCAGCATCGCAAACTGATCTGCCAGGTAAGCAGGCAAATATTGTATTACTGATAGCCAACAAACTTTACTAACAAGATAAAATTAAGGAGCAAGACGTGGCACTTGGAGCCCATGAATTACGCGATAGAATCTACACAAATATAACTAACTCAATGACACCAAAGGTTAGCTTTGAGTTTTTTCCTGCTAACACCGAATCAATGGAAAAAACGATTCGGAGGAGTATTGAGAAGCTAGAGTCTTTGAACCCTGAGTTCATATCGGTTACTTATGGCGCAGACGGATCAACTCGCGAGCGCACCTTTGATGCTATCGCGTCTATTCAAGCACGCGGTACTGTTGACGCAATGCCACACCTAACATGTGTTGGCGCGCTAAAAGAAGATATAGCCTCCATCGCAGATGAATACTACGAACTAGGCATACGAAAGATCATGGCGTTGAGAGGAGATCCTCAAGGTGGTGCTGGAGCAGCTTATGTGCCCACTGAAGGTGGATTTCCTTACGCAGAGCAATTAGTCGAGGGCTTGGCTGCACGCATGATTTTGACATTTATGTTGCTGCCTATCCGGAAACCCATCCGGACGCCCCAAGTCCACATTTTGATCTGCAAAATTTAAAGCGAAAATTTGATGCTGGAGCGAGTAAAGCAATAACACAGTACTTTTTTAACACTGAAAGCTACCTACGGTTTCGTGATGCCGCAGTGCGCATGGGAATCGATAACCCAATAATTCCAGGCATACTACCGGTCACTAATTTTGCCACTCTACAACGCTTCTCAAAGGCTAGCAGTATTGCTCTACCAAAATGGCTAGAGACAGCTTTCGCTGGTCTAGATGCCGAACCGGAAACCCGTCAATTAATCGCCGCAAATATCGCCATCGAGCAAGTAATAGCGCTGCAAGCTGAGGGGGTTAATGATTTTCATTTCTATACATTGAATCGTGCGGAACTTTGCTACGCGGTTTGCCATGCTTTGGGAGTTCGCAGAGCTCTCACCAATGAGAATAATACTGTAGAGGCTGCAGCATGAGTCGTTCAATCAACCCTGAAGACTCAGTCCGCAAGAAGCTGGGTGAATTGCTAGATCATAAAATTGCCCTCTTAGATGGCGCAATGGGGACGATGATTCAACAGTACGATTTACAGGAGAATGACTATAGAGGGGAGCGTTTTGCCGACTGGCCGAGTGATCTAAAGGGCAATAATGATCTACTAACCATTACTCAACCCCAGATTATCTCAAGCATTCATCAACAGTACTTGGCTGCGGGCGCAAACATTATTGAAACCAATACTTTCAATGCTAATGCACCTTCAATGGCAGACTACGGTCTTGAGGATGTGGTCTATGAATTAAACTATGCTGCCGCTAAANTCGCTCGAGAANCCATCGATCACTTTAAGGCCTCAGGCCAACAAGANACTTTTGTAGCTGGCATTCTTGGACCTACCAACCGGACTTGCTCACTAAGCCCAGATGTGGAAGACCCATCCTTTAGAAACATCAACTTTGATCAGCTTGTCGCTACCTATAGCGAGGCGACGGGCGCTTTGATCGATGGTGGGGTTGATTTAATTATGGTGGAAACCATATTTGATACGCTTAACGCCAAGGCTGCACTTTTTGCAATCGACTCTGTCGCGAATGAACGTGGCATTGATATTCCGATTATGATTTCAGGGACGATTACCGATGCATCTGGCCGTACCCTGTCAGGACAAACTACCGAGGCTTTTTGGCATTCTGTTCGTCATGCTAACCCAATTTCCATTGGACTAAATTGTGCTCTTGGAGCAACTGAACTGCGTCCATACCTGCAAACACTGTCACAGATATCTGAGTGTTATGTCAGCGTTCATCCCAATGCTGGACTACCCAATCAGTTTGGTGAGTATGATCAATCTGCCGCTGAGATGGCCGAGATCATACGAGAGTTTGGTGAAGAAGGCCTGTTTAACATTGTTGGTGGCTGTTGTGGAACCACCCCCACTCATATCAACCAAATTAAAACTGTTGTTTCTGAGCTTCCTCCGCGACAGCGCGCGGTCAAATCTAAAGCGCTACTTTTGAGTGGCTTAGAACCCTTAACTATTGATTCAAACAGTTTGTTCGTCAATATTGGTGAACGAACAAACGTTACTGGATCTGCAGTTTTTAGGAAATTAATCGAAGCCGAGGATTACGAATCTGCCATACAAGTTGCTCGGCAACAGGTGGAAAACGGAGCCCAGATTATAGATATCAACATGGATGAGGGAATGCTCGATTCAGAATCAGTAATGATTAAGTTTCTCAACCTGATTGCCGGTGAACCTGATATAGCGCGAGTTCCTATCATGATTGACTCTAGTAAGTGGTCAATTATCGAAGCGGGTCTAAAATGTATTCAGGGTAAAGGTGTCGTCAACTCTATCTCGATGAAAGAAGGCGAGGAGCAGTTTATCGAGCAAGCAAAGTTAGTTAAACGCTATGGTGCGGCCGTTGTCGTTATGGCTTTTGATGAAAAAGGACAAGCGGATACCCTAGAAAGAAAAGTCGAAATTTGTCGGCGTGCGTACTCACTCCTCACCGATGTAGTCGGGATGGATCCCTATGACATTATTTTTGATCCCAATATTTTTGCTGTTGCCACAGGGATCGAAGAACATAATGAATACGCCCTATCATTTATTGAGTCCTGTGCTGAGATACAAAAGATTTGCCCAGGCGCTTCCCTATCAGGTGGCTTATCTAATGTGTCCTTTAGCTTTCGTGGCAATAATCCGTTGCGAGAAGCAATGCATTCGGTTTTTCTTTACCACGCCATTCGAAGTGGCCTCACAATGGCCATTGTTAACGCCGGCCAGCTCGCTATTTATGATGAATTACCTGAAAAACTCCGAGATGCTGTCGAGGATGTGATTCTCAATCGCACATCCGGTGCCACAGAACAATTATTACATCTTGCACCCCAGTATGCGGATAATAAAACCACGTCTACAAGTATGGTAGATCAAGATTGGCGTGGCCTTCCAATTACAGACCGATTAACTCACTCCCTGGTTAGTGGTGTAGATACCTATGTTTTAGAAGATGTTGAAGAGGCTAGGCTTGCCGCTGAAAAACCGCTAGATGTCATCGAAGGTTCTCTGATGGATGGTATGAATCGTGTTGGTGATCTTTTTGGCGCCGGAAAAATGTTTCTCCCGCAAGTGGTTAAATCCGCACGAGTAATGAAAAAAGCGGTAGCCTATCTGGTGCCGTTTATTGAAGAAGAAAAAGACGGCGCAACCATGCAGACCAACGGAAAAATTGTTCTTGCGACGGTTAAAGGTGATGTCCACGATATCGGGAAAAACATCGTGGGCGTGGTACTGCAATGCAATAACTTCGAAGTCATTGACCTTGGCGTTATGGTACCCACAGCCAAAATATTAGAGGTGGCTGATAATGAAAATTGCGATCTAATCGGCTTATCTGGACTAATTACCCCCTCTCTAGACGAGATGGTTGGGGTGGCAAAAGAAATGGAGCGACGTGGAGACT
>JGI20154J14316_10004921_pt1 | contig 10112 bp, 10 predicted proteins | sample COG_04_FD_14316 | JGI IMG/M metagenome (IMG submission 14316) | reverse complement strand
TTCTAATTATCATGACTTTATAGTAAAATATCGATTTTAAAAATACTTCTTTTAAAGATACAATTACTTTATTTGAGGCATTTTTCTCTTGGCATGGCATACGTATCTGTATCTTTTGCTCCTTGTAAAAATGTTTTTCCTGCAACCCAAACCATACCTTCTGATGCCTTATTATGATGGTAAATCGTTTTTAGTTATTTTTTACAATTAATAAAAAGTAAAAACACTAAAGACATGGAAATTTGTGAAATTCTATACATTCGTCATCCTAAATAATTTATAAATATCATAATTTAAAAGAGTAGCTAAGCAAAATAGACATAAACACCAATCACAACAATACAAATAGCAACCCCAACTTGTTTAACATATTTCCAAGGTTGTATATCTACTTGTTGTGTATACTCTTGAACAAAATCTGTTTCTCTTGGTTTTAATTTTCCAATAATCAACATTATAATAATATTTAGTGTAAATAAAATTGCCATAACGTCTAAAAAATGGGGATATGCCTGTGCTTTTATTAAAGCCAATTCAGCAGTATCTGTAATGCCATTTAGCTTAGCAATTGACACTGCTTTTTCTATAAAATAAGGTTGCATGAAAAATTGACTTAGGATGTATAATAAACATCCAGAAACCAACCCAATTTTCGCAGCAATTGCCGGAACGCGTTTTGTTAAATACCCAACAACAATAATTGTTAAAATAGGAATGCTGTAGATACCATTAATTTCTTGTAAATAATCAAAAAGGCTACCTGCATTCGCGATTAAAGGAGCAATAAACATCGCTGCAATTGCTAAAATCACACCAAATATTTTTCCGTATTTCACAATCGTTTTTTCATCTGCTTCTTTGTTTATATGTTCTTTGTAAACATCGATTCCAAATAAGGTAACTGAACTATTTAAAACACTATTAAAAGAACTTAAAATGGCACCGAAAAGTACTGCCGCAAAAAAGCCTACAAAAGCATCTGGCAATACTTTACTTACTAACATAGGATATGCACTATCTTGATTCTCTAAATTCCCTTCGAATAAATGGTAAGCAATAATACCTGGTAATACCACAATTATTGGACCTAATATTTTTATAAAAGAAGCTAATAATAATCCTTTTTGACCTTCTTTTAGATTTTTTGCTCCCAAAGCTCTTTGTATAATTTGCTGATTTGTACCCCAATAGAATAATTGAACCAACATCATCCCTGTAAAAATGGTGTAAAAAGGAACAGGATCTGTTGGACCTCCCATTGATTTGAATTTCTCAGGATTTTCTGTCGTTAATATATTTAATCCATCTAAAAGGTTACCATCACCAATCATCATTAATCCGAAAATTGGGATTAAAATACCACCGACTAATAAACCAATAGCATTAATTGAATCTGAAACCGCAACAGCTTTTAGTCCTCCAAAAACTGCATAAATTGAACCTATAATACCGATACCCCAAACACAAATCCAAATAGATTGCGTGTGTGTAACACCGAGTAATTCGGGAATGTTAAACATTCCGCTTATTGCCAATGATCCAGAATATAAAATTACAGGTAATAACACAACCACATAACCCGATAAAAATAATACCGATGTTAACGTTTTTGTTGTTGTATCAAATCTTCTTGCTAAAAACCCAGGTACTGTCGTTAAACCACCTTTTAAGTATTTTGGTAGCAGAAAAATAGCCGTTATAATCATCGCAACTGCTGCTAAGGTTTCCCATACCATAACTGACAATCCACTTTCATAGGCAGCTCCATTTAGTCCAACAATTTGTTCGGTAGATAAGTTTGTTAATAGTAAAGAACCCGCAATTACACCTGCCGTTAAACTTCTTCCTCCCAAGAAGTATCCATCTGAAGAGGATTCTTCTGTTTTTCTTGTTGCTAAATAAGAAATTACGGCAACAAGTACTGTAAATCCTAAAAATGTTAAAATTTGTATCATTTTTGTTATTATTAATTAGTGTTTTTGTAAGTTAAAACTTACTAGTATATAGTGTTATAAATTTTCTATTGCTCTTAAATTTTGTTCCCATTTCCAGGAAGAACGTATCATATCATTTAAAGTTTTATCTGCAGACCAGCCTAGTTTTTCTTTAACAAGAGCTATTGATGCAAATAATTCAGGAACATCTCCAGCTCTTCTAGCTGTAATTTCATAATTCAGTTTTATCCCTGAAACAGTTTCAAAAGAGTTTATAACTTCTAAAACAGAAAAACCACTACCTGTTCCTAAATTAAAGACCTCAAATGCTTCTTCTTGCTTTTTATTAATGAGCCTTTTTACAGCAATAACATGTGCTTTTGCTAAATCTACTACGTGTATATAGTCTCTAACAGGAGTTCCGTCTTTGGTATGATAATCATTACCGTAAACCATTAATTTATCACGAATACCTGCAGCTGTTTGAGTTATATAGGGCATTAAGTTATTTGGTATTCCACTAGGAAGTTCTCCAATTAAACCAGAATCGTGCGCCCCAATAGGATTAAAATAACGAAGTGAGATTGCAGCGAATGAATCGCTAGAATTTATAAGATCTTCTAATATTTCTTCTGCTATCTTTTTTGTATTTCCATAAGCTGAAAAGGGCCGCTGAGTTTCGTTCTCTTCTGTAATTGGTAATATCTTTGGTTTTCCATAAACAGTTGCAGAGGAGGAAAAAATAAAGTTTTGAATTCCGTTTTCTATTTGGGAGTTCAAAGTATTCAGTAAAGAATATAGGTTATTCTTGTAATATTTTAGAGGCTTAATAACAGATTCCCCAACTGCTTTATGCGCCGCAAAATGAATAACTGCTTTTGCATCTTTATGATTCGAAAAAATAGTATTTGTTTTTGAAGCATCTTTTAAATCAACGTTTATAAACTGAGGTTTTATTCCCGTAATTTTTTTGATCCGCTCCAATGTTTTTTGTGTAGCATTAGATAAATCATCTAAAATTAATACTTCAAAATTATGTTCTAATAACTCAATTACTGTATGAGAACCTATATAACCGCAGCCACCAGTTACTATTATCTTCTTTTTCATATCATGATTTTGGATAGATTTCAAAAATAATAAAAAAAAATTTAAAACGACCGGTTCGTACCAGTTGTTTTATAAATATTATTTTATATTTGTACTATGAAAATTTTAGTATTAGAAAAAAAACCTGGAATACCTAAATACAAACAGATAGTTAGCGCTGTAGAAAAGGCTATTCTAGCTAGGCTACTAAAAAAAGGCGATAAATTACCTTCATTAAACACCATTAAAAACGAGCATAAACTTTCTAGAGATACTGTTTTAAGTGCTTTTAATGAGTTAAAAAATAGAGGAATTATTCATTCTATAGTTGGTAAAGGCTATTATGTTTCGACAGAACACATCGCCGTTGCCCAAAAAATATTTTTATTGTTTGATGAGTTAAATTCCTTTAAAGAAGATTTATACAATTCCTTTTTACAAAATTTAGGGGATAATATTCAGGTTGATATTTTTTTCCATCACTTTAATAATGATGTTTTTACAAAACTGATTAACAACAATATTGGTAATTACAGTTCTTATGTAATTATGCCTGCAAATTTAGAAGGAACAGAAAATACAATTCAAAATTTACCAAAAGAGAAGGTCTATATTTTAGACCAAATGCATAAAGGGCTGTCTCAATATCCAGGGATATATCAAAATTTTGAAAAAGACATTTATAATGGCTTACAAAACGGATTTTCTCAGATAAAAAAATACACAAAATTAGTTTTATTGTTTTCTAAAGAAAAACAACCTCAAGGTTTGCTAAATGGTTTTAATTTATTTTGTAAAAAGAACAATCTAAAAAGTGAAGTTTTTTCGTCTCTAGAAAATAGAATTCCTGAAAAGTCGGAATTATATCTCATTTTAGATGATAAAAATCTTATTAGAATTATAAAAAAAATAAAACAAGAAAAATTAATTTTAGCGAAAGATATCGGTGTTATTTCTTACAATGAAACAATGCTTAAAGAAATTGTAGAAGGCGGAATTACAACAATTTCTACAGATTTTAATTTGATGGGAGAAAATTTAGCAAAAATGGTATTAAATAATCAGCAAGTAAAAATAGCCAATCCAAGTGGCATAATTTTAAGAAAATCTTTGTAAAGGTGTTTGTCATAAATAATATAAGTGAGAATCAAATGAGTTTTTTAGAAATAAAAAATTCAAGCAATAACACTAAGGCTATCATTTCTTTGGATGAAGGCGGAAGGCTACAAGAATTGAAATTTGATGGAATTTCAGTTATTAAAGACCAAATGTCTCAAAAATACGAAGGCACTTTTGCTTCTTCTATTTTGTTTCCGTTTGCAAACAGAATAAAAAACGGACACTATTTTTTTAACGACGAAGAGCATCAATTTAATTGTAACGAAAGCGGAAATAAAAATGCCTTACACGGTCTTGTTTATAATAAAAAATTTGAAGTAATTCAACAAGAGTTACATACAAATTCGGGAGCAGTAACCTTATTATATCAAGAAAAAGAAAAATCGAGAGGCTTTCCTTTTTTCTATGATATCTGCATAAAATATACCTTAGAAGAACATAAGATTACTGTTTCTATAGAAATAAATAATACTGATAAACAGTCATTCCCATTCACGTTGGGCTGGCATCCTTATTTTGTTTCTACAGATTTGCACAATAGTTTTCTGCATTTTAATAGTGTTCAAAAAATACAATTTGACAACAATTTAATTACGGATAAAATTATTGACTTTGAAGAAGAAATACCTTATCAAATAAAGGATAATCAGTTAGACGATTGCTATATTTTGAGAGATAATTCAATTGAATTATCAACACCATTATACCGTGTTGTTCTGGATACAAACACAAAAGAAAATTATTTACAATTATACACGCCGCCAAATAGGCAAGTGATTGCAATAGAGCCAATGACTGGAATTTCTGATAGTTTTAATAATAAAAAAGGATTACAAATATTGCAACCTAATGAAGGTTATGAAGTAAGATGGAATCTTAGTTTTTCTAAAACAGTTAGTGAAAATGAATAAAGAATTAGTAAAAGAAGTAAGAAAAAGTTTTAAGAATCATTTTAAAACGAAGCCATTTTTGGTTTTTTCTCCAGGAAGAATTAACTTAATTGGTGAGCATACAGATTATAATGATGGATTCGTTTTTCCAGCTGCAATTGATAAAGGAATTGTATTAGCTATTCAGAAAAATGAAGAAAACATAAGTAATGTTTATGCATTAAATAAAGAGGAAATGTATTCTTTTGAAGTGAATGAAATTTCACCTTTAAAAAATGGCGGTTGGAAAAATTATATTATTGGTGTTGTTGCAGAGATTCAAAATTTAGGCATAAAAATAAATAATTTTAACATTGTCTTTGCTGGAGATATTCCAAGTGGCGCAGGGATGTCTTCTTCTGCCGCATTGGAAAACAGTGTTGTTTTTGGCTTGAATGAATTATTTGATTTGGCCTTAACGAAAGAGCAAATGATTTTGATTTCACAAAAAGCAGAACATAATTTTGTGGGTGTAAAATGCGGAATTATGGATCAATATGCAAGTATGTTTGGCGAGAAAAAAAGTGCTTTACTTTTAGATTGTAGAACTATAAAAGCGAAATTATTTAAAATAGATTTTAAGAAATATAAACTGCTTTTAATTAACAGCAATGTAAAACACGATTTATCTGAAAGTGCTTATAATAACAGAAGAGAGGTTTGTGAAAGGGTTTCAAAATTGTTAAATATCAAAGCATTAAGAGATGCCTCTAAAAAAAAAATGGAAAAGATCAAAGAGGAGATTTCTGAAGAAGATTACAATAAAGCCTTATATGTTATTCAAGAAAATAATCGTGTAAAATTATTCTCTAAAGCAATACAAAATAACGAACTAAAAACGCTAGGAAAACTGCTTTATAAATCTCATAAAGGTTTAAGCGAACAATATAAAGTTAGCTGTAAAGAGCTCGATTTTTTGGTTGCACAAACTAAAAAAAATAAAAACATATTAGGCTCGAGAATGATGGGTGGTGGTTTTGGAGGCTGTACAATTAGCTTGATAAAAAAGACTGAAGTTGCTCAGTTTAAAGAAGATATTTCAAAAAAATTTAAGGAAGAATTCAATAACGAATGTTCTATTTATCAAGTGAAATTATCTAAAGGAACAAGAAAAATAAACGAATAAAAGTAGCGATGGATACGAATTTACAAGAGTACTCACATAAAAGGTTTAATATTTTAACTGGAGAGTGGGTATTGGTTTCGCCACACAGAGCAAAAAGACCTTGGCAAGGACAAAATGAAGAAATTTCGAAAGAGAAAAGGCCTTCTTATGATAAAAGTTGCTATTTATGTGCGACAAATACAAGAATTAATGGAGAAGTAAATCCAGATTATAAAGATGTTTTTGTTTTTACAAATGATTTTGCTGCGCTTCAAAAAGACTCTCCATCATTTACCGTTAATGATGGCTTATTAATAGCAAAAAGCGAAACAGGTATTTGTAAAGTAATTTGTTTTAGTCCTGATCATTCCAAAAGTTTAGCAGATATGGACGTTTCAGATATTCAAAAAGTAGTATTTACTTGGCAAAAAGAATATCGTACTATTGGTGAAAATGAAGAGATTAATTATGTACAGATTTTTGAAAACAAAGGCGCTGTTATGGGATGTAGTAATCCACATCCTCATGGACAAATTTGGAGTCAATCTTCTTTACCAAATGAAGTTTATAAAAAAGACAAACAACAACTAAAATATTATCAATTAAAAAACAGTAGTTTATTAGGAGGTTATATAAAACAAGAACAAGATTCAAATGAAAGAATTATTTTTGAAAATGCTGATTTTGTGGTATTAACTCCTTTTTGGGCAATATGGCCTTTTGAAGTAATGATTGCTCCAAAAAAACAACAAAGAAATATTGCGGAAATGACAGAAAATGAGACTTTAAATTTTGCAGAAGCAATATCTGTAATTACAAAAGCATATGATAAATTATTCAATACTTCTTTTCCATATTCAAGTGGAATACATCAAGCACCAACTGATGGTAAAGATAACAACCATTGGCATTGGCACATGAGTTTTTATCCACCTCTATTAAGAAGTGCTACCGTTAAGAAGTTTATGGTTGGTTATGAAATGTTTGGCTCTCCACAAAGAGATATTACAGCAGAAATTGCGGCTACAAAGTTAAGAGATTTAGTACTATAACCTTTTTCTTTGATCAAAAAACAACCTAAAAAAGATGCATAAATAGTACTATTTTTGAAGGAAAATAAAAACGCATTTAAAACATGTTCTGATAAAATTAGGTGATTACAAAAGATATTTTAAAGATGTCGTTAAAAAATTTAATATCTGAGTTTCTCTCAGATTATGATTACAAACAATACCTTTTAAAAGTGATTTCCATCTCTTTTCAACAGTAGCTTAGCCTTAAATAGGAACATTTACATCTAGTTGTAGTACCCTGTTAATTGACAAAAGTTGGAGCTACTTTAATTTCAACTTTCGTTGGATATACACTGCATTAGAATAATCTTAAAGATACTATTTTTTCGATTTTTTCTTCTTCTTTGGTTGTCCAAAAGAGTTTAAAGGACCTAAGCCCCATTTTCTAATGCATGCAGTTTTATATCCAGCTCTTTGTATCAATTTACCTAATGTTTCTGCGTCTTCTGTTATAGGTGTTTGCCCGTCGGGATATCCAAGACTATTGGATCGTATGTATGCATGACCAGGATGCTTTCCAGTGAGTAATGAAGCACGACTCGGCGCACAAACTGCATTTCCGAAATAATGATCTGTAAAACGCATTCCATTTGCTGCCAGTCGGTCTAACTCAGGAGTCTGAATCATTTTCTGACCATTATACCCACCTCTCCGTAGCCTAAATCGGGTGCTGTCGCATTAATTCTGTTTTTTTTTAATATACTTATGTTTGAAGTCTCAAAAATAGTTCCATGTACAAACACCATCGCTATCCTCATATCATTATACAACAAGCTGTATATTTCAAATTGAGGTTTAGTCTAAGCTACCGTGATATAGAAGAATTAATGGCTATTAGAGGTGTCAAAGTCGATCATTCTACAATCTAGAGATGGGTGTTTAAGTTTTCTAAAGAAATAGAACAAAACATGAACACTCGTAAAAGGCGAGTAATGGATAGTTGGAGGTTTGATGAAACGTATATCAAAGTAGCAGGTAAAGACAGGTATTTATATCGAGCGGTAGATAAGCAAGGTAATACGGTAGATTTCTTATTGACCAAACGAAGAATGAAAGGTTCTGCTCAAAAGTTCTTAAATAAAGCGATTGGAAACAATGGGAAGCCAAGAATAATCAATATTGACAAAAGCGGTGCTAATACAGCTGGAATTAAGACTTGGAACAAAAGGAATTTAACTTCAAATAAGATAAAGATTCGGCGAGTCAAGTACCTGAACAACATTGTAGAACAAGATCATCGAAGTATAAAAAGAAGAATTGCCATAACCACAGGTTTTAAAGAATTTGAATCAGCACAAAGGACACTCGCAGGAATAGAAATCATAAATATTATTAGAAAAGGACAAATCTTGAACCCTAGAACTTCTACGTTTAAAACCTTCTGCTCTCCGGCTGCTTAATATGTATGTTTCATAAAATTACATTCTCGTCGAAATAATGCGACAGAACCATCAAGAATCCTTTTAAAAATTGTATTCGAAAACAAGTGGTTAAAGGTGATAATCTAATTTTAACAAAAGATGAATTTCAGAAAATTATAGCAGCGGTAGAATCAAAGTCATCGTTTCAACAAACAAGAACCAATGGAAGAAGAGATTATATGTATGCAACTTGGATGGTTAATGCATTTAAACTTTTTTTACTTGTTGGTGGACGAAGAGAGGAAGTACTGAGTCTTAAATGGAATGATATTATCCAAGGCAATAACGGAGTGCTGTTTTTTCAATTTAGAAATCTAAAAGTTGAACGATTAGGAAATAAGAATACTCCGAAAAAGTACTCCCCTATTAATGAGGATCTAATGAAACTTTTAAAAGAAATGGGGTATGATAAAATAAAAGGAAAGAATGTCAAACTCATCGATCCTGAGAATACATATACAATTAACACCATCATGGAGAAAGTTTCTCGATCGTTCACCCATTTTAGAAAAGCTGCAGGTATTGAAACTCCATTTACTCTAAAACATCTGAGAAAAACATACCTTACTTGGGTATTTCATACCATGGGGAGTGACACCAAATTATTGTCATCTCATACCTCAATGAAGGTATTAGAAAATCACTACATCAATCCACTTTTATTAAACGTTGAAGAAGAGAAATTAATGAAGGTTAAAGTCTTTGGATAGTCTTATTTTATCTAACACAAGAGTCTAGCACGTATAACACAAATAGGATTATATATTTGTAACCACCTGAAAATGAATGAATAAAATTGTATAAAATTGGGTGGTAAGGAGTGTTATGAGCCCGACGAGCTACCTACTACTCTATCCCGCGATTTAGACTGCAAAGAGACCATATAAATAAAGAGTTTGCCAAACTTTATTTGATTTTTTTTAATTCATTTAAAATTTCAGCTTAAAAATTAAAAAGAAACTATCTTTGCGGCATGGGGCATAAATCAGGTTTTGTAAATATTATTGGAAATCCAAATGTGGGTAAGTCTACACTAATGAATGCTTTAGTCGGTGAAAAACTATCCATCATCACCGCAAAAGCACAAACAACAAGACACCGTATCCTAGGAATTGTAAACCATGATGACTATCAAATTGTTTTTTCTGATACTCCNGGAATTATAAAACCCGCCTACGAACTTCAATCTTCAATGATGGATTTTGTAAAATCTGCATTGGATGATGCCGATATTTTAATCTACATGGTTGAGGTAGGTGAAAAAGAATTGAAAAATGAAGCATTCTTTCAAAAAATAATTCACAGTGAAATTCCAGTAATCTTATTATTAAATAAAATTGACACCTCATCTCAAGAAGTGGTTGAAGAAAAAGTGAACTATTGGAAAGATAAAGTACCCAATGCCACTGTCTTTGTCATCTCTGCTCTAGAAAAATTTAATA
>JGI20154J14316_10004918_pt1 | contig 10116 bp, 10 predicted proteins | sample COG_04_FD_14316 | JGI IMG/M metagenome (IMG submission 14316) | reverse complement strand
AGATATGTGAACATGATGATTTGCGGATAATATCTTATAACAAGATGTTATTATATCGTAAACTATAGTAATAACTTATAGGCGTTTATATTATATATAATCAATTTGTTAGTTAGTATAGATGTTATTTAGTTACGGATCTAATAGTAACGAACCCAATCAACCTGGACAAACGTCTACAAGAAAATTACCCGAGGGTATATTGCCGAATACAAAACCATGGGTTATGTGCATGAATAACCGAAATCAAGTATATTATTCAAACCTTTTTACTAACCAAGCTTCATATACAAAACCGTTATGTTTTGTAGAGTATGAAAATAATCTTAAAAAAATGTGTACGCCTGAACTGGATAGAGAGTTAGATATATTGAGAAGAAAGGTTCATATATATGAAGGTAAAATGTACGAAGACAAATACCAGAATACAACAGATGTTTGCTTTACTATAAATCCAACATATACTCACGTAAAAGGTGACACAGTTTGGTATATACCCAATTATACTGATCCACTTATTAAATCAACCGTTGTAGATGTCCATCACGACAAGCCACCATTTTATACGATACGGTATATGAACGTTGAAAGCAGCTCGGGGGATGTTGTTGAAAAAAATACAACTGCTCCTAGAATTAAAAAAAATCGTTGATTATGTGGTGTATTTGTATTGTATTATACAATAGGCATATTATCAAAACACCACGGAGTATCTGATGTGTCAAACTTTTTCGATTCAATATCTTCCCTACTTTGTTTATCAATAGCTACACACAGTTCTTCGTCATCTGATTTATCGTCTTCTTTTTCTGATTGACAGTTATCTATACATTTTTTGTCGACAAACTCTTGTGCAGATATTTCTCCGTCATTTAACAGCTTTTTCCGTTCTTCAATATCACTGAATGCATTTTGTAGGTTGGTAATTGTGACAGACGGTATCTCTATTTCTACATAATTTGGAATATCTTCTCTATTCTGAAAATCTATTCTCCTTTCGTATACATTGATAACGATCTTGTATATAAGTTCAAGTAAATACTCAAATAAAGTTGTATCTTCTGTTATGTCGCGATTATAAGTTCCGTGTGTTGATCCGCCTATACCAAGAACTTCTTCTTTGTCTGGATATAACTTAAGACATTGCGTGATGGGATAGTTTGTAATTATTCCTCCATCAACATAACATTTTCCATCTAATATCACTGGTGATAACATCAGGGGGTATGCAGCTGACATATGAACTGCTTTAAGAAGAGGGAGATCGGGAAACGTTTCATTTGAAATGGCAATTAACTGAAATGAATTAATTTCAACCGCATAACAAAATAGTTTTACTCCAGTAAGCTCGTAGAACTCCTGCATAGTTATATCAAGAGATATATCTTTGGTGTTAAAAAATGGTTTCATAAATGTCTCGATAGTTTCTGTTCCAAAAAATCCCTTTTTTGCGAATACATCAAAAATATTCATCAGACTTATTTGAAAAACATTGTCCCACGGTCTACCTATCATGTAATCAACAATCGTTTCCATATCAAACTTGAGAGCAATCAACACGGCAAGTAATGTTCCTGCAGATACAGAATGGATCGATTCTATATTTTTTTCATTCCATATGTCGTTTTCATGTAACTTTTTTAGTGCTCCGAGAAGACGAATTGATGCTGCTCCTCCACCCGGTAAAACAAGATGCTTGATTGTCATATTTTAGTATTCAACGTATCTTTATTCTAATAGAGTGCATTCCATTTATTATATTTTTTTCGTATATGAAATTATACAATGGAAAATATATTTACACTTCATAAATATGATGAAGATATTGAAGATCATCATATAAATATGGATGATTTATATGAAAAAAAGAGGGAAAAGGATGTAGAACAGTTAAAAACTTTTAGTAAAATGTTGAAAAGAATTCATGCTAGAATACAAACTACTTCTAGACAAAGAACGGGAGAGAAATTATGCTGGTTTACTGTGCCAGAAATAATGTTAGGCATTCCTTCTTATGATCAAGGAATGTGTATTGCATTTATAATGGATAAACTAAAAACGAATGGGTTTAGAGTTCAATATTTTCACCCGAACACACTCATGATAACATGGCAGCATTGGGTTCCGAATTACGTTATTCAGGAAATAAAGGAAAAAACGGGACGAGTATATGATAATCAAGGAAATGATTTAACGCCAAAACCAGATGTTGATTATGAAACAAATAACAAATACAATATTGGGAATATAGATCCCACGAGAAGTAACACCAGTCAATCGGGAACCAATATTGTCTTTAAATCGGGACAGAATGTTTTCCAGAAGTCTAAGACCCAGAGTGTTGCAACAAAAGAGAAAGATAAGAAATATACACCAATTGATAATTATAAACCAAAAGGAAATATGGTATATGATGAGACATTTCTATTTGATATGAACAAGATAAAGAATACGCCGTAGGTAACCAAGTGGGTTACTTTATCCAGATGATGGATTTTTTATTATTTCGCGGAGTTTTTTAATGTATTCTATCTGCTTTATGCTTGTATCAAGTGCCTGCATTTCAATAATGGCTTCATATACTTTTATCCCATTCATGTAATCAATACTACAAGACAGGTTAATTTGATTTACAAGTTCTCGAACAGTTCGAGTAAGTTCTTTTACTCTCTCTGCAGTGACTTTATTATTAACTCTTACTTGATCAGATATAGATTTATCGAAGACAAATAGTTCGTTTAATATTGATGTGAGCTTTGCTTGACGGGCGTTGACATTAGATACCATATTTCTCAAGTTGATTGCATATGTTTCTAAAAGTCTCTCTTTCTGTTGAATAGATGTTTGTGGTGGAATATTCTTTTCTTTTTTAGCTGGGCAGGTCGTTTTGTTTCCAATAGCATCATAACAATCGTCAGCATTAAAGTTGCGATATTTACATATATTACTTTTATTATAGTCCGTTAATGGTATGTCCCCAAACCTATGTATATGATCAGGAAGGGAAGAGTTTCCCGTAAATAACTTGTAAAACTTTTCTAGACTTTGCCTATATTCTTTTTTGGTTTCTGCCGACATTCCCAGAAACGTCCCCGTCTCTATGTCATATTCAGCATCGCAAAATAGATCATAGAGTTCCGGGATGTCTAAATGGGTCTCCATCGAGTTATTGTCCTGATGACACACATTACCATTTCCTGTAAGACTTTGTATTTTCGCTCCACAAAAACTTAGTTTAGATAATGCAAGATCTTCGCCAAATACATCAACGCTTTCGTCAAATATAGCTCTAGTTTGAATATCTCCCTTTTCATCCTTATATTCATAACTAGGACGTATTGCAGAAACAATCACCGAGTATATTTTAGCAATATTCATGTATACAGATATTATATCTGAACACATGTGTGCTTGATATTCAGTTTTATTCATGTTAAACATGTCATTATATTTTGCAAGTATGTCACCAATCGTTGCTTTTTTTGTAAATGCTTCGTTTGTAAGTTGAGTAATTTCCTGACATTTTCCAGCCTTATTTAAATCTGATAAGCTTTCCATATTCATTGTTAGTATGTAGTGAGATACGATGATATCGAGAACATCGCCATCGCGTAGAGCAGACATTTCTTGTTCTGAGATTGAACGAGAACCTCCCTTTTGATGAGTATTGTCGCTATGTATTGATTTTGTGAAGGTATTTCCCATTTCTTTTCAGTAAGATAGTATAAGATAACTACAGATTTTATATGAGTTAATAAACTGTATCTTTATAAATTGAATGTTTAATGCCGTAAATACGGAAAATAAATATCCGCTCACTAAATAGGTTTAACTTAACTTTGGTATACAATGCCAAAATACACAAGTAAAAAGAATAAAAGCGGGAGAACATTACACGACAAAGTGAAACTATGGGATGTGTTTGAAACAGAAGTCGGAGACAAATCAAAGGGAACAAGTAGTCTAGAATGTATATACAGAGAATGTGGTGATCGAGAATGCTGTGATCAGTGTTCATTTAGTTTAGCATTTTCAGAAGAAGGGTTTTTAACTTGCACAAACACAAAATGTGGAATTATTTATAAAGATACGACTGATCAGACCGCGGAATGGAGATATTACGGAGCAGATGACAACCAAAGTGGGGATCCCACCCGATGTGGTATGCCGATAAATCCGCTTCTTAAAGAATCTTCATACGGGTGCAAGGTACTATGTAACGGACACACCTCATATGAAATGCGAAAAATCCGCAGATATACAGAATGGCAGTCGATGCCTTACAAAGAAAAATCTCAGTATGACGAGTTTCAGGTTATTTATACGATGGCACACAACGCGGGCATGCCCAAACTTATTATTGACGATGCTCTACGATATCACAAAAAGATTTCCGAGTATTATCAGACATTTCGTGGAGAAAACAGGGAAAGTATTCTGGGTGGATCTATTTACATATCATGTCGCGTTAATAATAATCCTCGCACGCCCAAAGAAATCGCATCTATCTTTCATTTAGATGTGCAAAATGCTACAAGAGGGTGTAAAAATGTACAACAGATCATTAACGTGATTGAAAAAGATATGGACAATACCGATAAAACCGTATTAAATAAAACAACTCCGGATGACTTTATTGAGCGTTACTGTAGTCGTCTAAATATGAACCAGGAACTCACCCGTCTTTGTCATTTTATCAGTATCAAGGTAGAGAAATTAAATCTTATGCCCGAAAATACACCACATTCAATTGCAGCAGGAATTATCTATTTCATTATACAATTGTGTGGTATATCAATCTCAAAACGAGAGGTGAAACTAGTCAGTGAAATCAGCGAGGTTACTATTGGAAAGTGTCATAAAAAAATAGAAAAGTATAAAAACACGCTTGTTCCACAAACAATTATTAAGAAATATTGTGAAATCACCACGTAATATAGATATATTAGATAGACTGTCGTACAATGAATAATTTTATCAAAATAAATGTTGTGCTATAATAAATAACATTGATAATGTCAAGTGATGCGAGCAAACATTTTGATCTGTCGTTCATTCTTGGGATATTTTTATTATTAGTTGCGGTGTCTGGTAACTTTGTCGCAGAGACATTAAGCTGCCAATTGCAAAAGCTGTTATCTGAAAATATGTATGTTAAAAACATAGTCATTCTTATGATTATTTATTTTTCACTTGGATTTGCATCATCTGAAGGAGCTATCAGTCCGCATAGTGTTGCTTTGCAAAGTGTTATGATATGGATGTTCTTTATTTTCTTTAATAAAATGGACATCACTTTCACTATTGCCGCGTTGGTGGGCTTATTTTTTATTTTAGTTATTCGAAATTATGTCGAATACTATGAAAAAATACGCGAGAATGTAGAGATTGTACCTTTTTTGAAGAATATGATGGACAATCTATTTATTGGTGTTTGTGGAGTGGTTATCATTGGATTTCTTCTTTATTTTAAGCGACAACACGCCGAATATAAAAAGTCTTTTTCGTTGATAACCTTTTTGTTCGGTAATACAAAATGCAAGTCTCTTGCATAATAGAATGGTAATAACATAATACGAGTTATTTTGAATTATGTTATTCATATGGTGGCTACATAAAAAATGGAAAATGCACGATGAATAAATTATAAAATGTGATATACGCAATTCCTATCTCAAAAATTACATCATAAGCGAGAACATTAAATACTGTTTTGTTGGTTGAAGTATCAAGTTCATAGTCGTTTGTTTTGTTGTTAATGCTTTCTGTCTCCACATTTCGGAACATTTTCTTGTAGGACACGTACGTCCATATGGAACTGATGTATATCATGGATAAAAACATATTAAGTATTCGATATAGATGGCGTTGATTATAGTAAAGGGTCGCTGCATTATATAACGTAACGGTTCCCATAATTGATAGTGAACTGCAAGTATTAATTTGCCTTCTTGATCTTGTTTTTAAGTTCGATTTCTTACATGTCATGTTTAGTATCATATAAAGAATAATAATATGATATATGGTTTGATAATGAATGGATCGCGATCTATCTCCGAAATAAAGACCAATCACAGTAACTACGCCCCCCTCTTGCGTTCCTTGAAGGGCAATCCCGATGTACTTATTGACTGGTATTTCAAATCTTTTTCTTACTTTTAATACCATTGGGTTGATAATGCGGCTTTTTGTCATATTCAAAAACAGTTCAATTGCTGTCCAAAATAAACTTGCCCCCATGAAAATCGATGCATATTCTAGCGTTCCCCGTTCGATATAATCATGATAACAAAGGCAAACTCCAAGCATGGTATACCCTAGTTTTTTGTTTGCATCTGTAGCAAAATCGCCTGTTCTTGTAATATAATATTTATTTGTAAATAACATATTCATATGAATAAGGTAGTTATCCTTATATATACTATGTATTAATAAATACTATATTACTATTACTATTACTATTACTATTACTATTGTTACACATAAGTAAACATTACGCACATCAGGATTGCATCACGATAGCGACAAGTTATGTGACTGTTAATTATCTTCGGAGTTTTCTTGTGCCGCGTCGCGTTGTGTTGCGTCGCTTTGTTCCGTGTCGCGTTGTGTTGCGTCGCTTTGTGTTGCGTCGCTTTGTACCGTGCGACTTCTTTTGGTGTTTTCGGTTTCCCCCATTCTTATGTGTTGTGACAGGCTTATTAGTGTCCGATGCCTTAACTTTAACAACATATGATTTCCTATTAAACCCGGGGTTTTTAATAATTTGACCGTGTTTAGGTGTCGGAACCTTTGATACTCCAATACGACTAGCCATTTATATAATATAGATAGAAATTATTCCACTGTTACCACCTTCGCTAGATTTTTTGGCCTATCGGGGTTAATTCCTTTACTAATAGATAGTTTGTACGCGAGTATTTGTATAGGAATGATGTTAACAAGACTTTGAAACGTTTTATTAAATGGAACGCAAAGAGAATGTTTTACACTATCAAAGAGAGAAGCAATATCTTCTTTAATAAACCCATCGTTTAATGTGTCGATACTATTGTGAACGCAGATAATGTTTGCCCCTCTAGAGGCTACTTCTTGAAGAGCGTTATAATTTTTGGAAAAATGTTCATCAGATGGCACAAATATAATCACTGGGAAACCAGTTTCTAGTAACGCAAACGGACCGTGTTTCAGGGCGGATGATGAATATCCCTCCGTATGAATATACGCAATCTCTTTTATTTTCAACGCTCCTTCTCGAGAGGTGCCTTCACCCATTCCTTTGCCAAGTAAAAAACAACTGCGTTTATTTTTGAACATATCGATTACTTCATCTGTGATAAGTTTATCTCCTATTTTCAAAACACATTCTATATCGCGACTTAGGTTTCGGATATCACGTATATATTCTTCTCTCTTTACGCTATATATTTCTTTCTGTTGAGCAATCCAAACCGCGATCATGGTTAGCACTAATGTTTGCGATGTGAAGGCTTTCGTAGAAGCTACCGCGACTTCGGTGCCTGCATTCAAGTATACCCCACAGTTTACTTCCCGAGCAATTAACGAATCCACAACATTGACAACGCCAACCGTGAAAACATTGTGTTCTTTCGCAATAGAAATACATCTATGCAGATCCTTTGTTTCTCCAGACTGTGAAATAAAAATAGCAGTTGTATTACCTTTACGGGGTATGTCTTTGCTGGTAAACTCTGCACCATCGAATAAAAATACACAGTTAAGGTCACATATATTTTTGAAATGGTTCATTGCTATCATGCCAGAATGATAAGAAGTTCCGCATCCGAGAAGAATAAGATTATCTGTTTTTTTAATAACGTCTTTGTAATTGTCTAGACCACCTAGGTGAACAGTCGTATCGGACAAAACCCTTCCCCCCATACTAATCGCATTTTTAATAGTTTCTGGTTGTTCATTTATTTCTCGTATTGTCCAATGGGGGTAAGGGGAAGGACTATCGCGAATAAGTTGTTGGTTCGCATTCTTCATCGTATATGTATTTCCCGTGGATATACTGAGCCTGGCCATGTCTTCGGATAGAGTGAGTGTGCAAATATCTTGGGTATTCAAAATAAAGTATTCATTAATGCGATTTCCAAATCCTGATTGTTCGGATGCCACGATTATTTCTGTGTCGGTTTTACCAATTAATAACGGGCTCCCATGTCTAACGCAAAATAGATTATTGGGCGTATCATTGCAAAAAATAACCAGTCCCCACGATCCCGACATTCTCTCTTGTGCGGCATTTATACACTGTTCTACGCCCGAAATATCTTTACTATAACCATTGTCAACGTATATAGTTTCTAATAAGTTAGCAATGACTTCCGTATCTGTTTCGCTATGAAAACTCATACCTTTCTCGAAGAGAGAAGATTTTAAATCACGATAATTTTCCAATATTCCGTTGTGAACTATTGTAAATATTCCGTTGGTGCTTGTGTGTGGGTGTGAGTTTAGATCAGTCTTTGCCCCATGCGTAGCCCAGCGAGTGTGTCCAAATCCAATGAAGGATGTTGAATGTGCCGAGAGATGTGGTTCTATTAACTGTAGAGCACTGTTTTGTTCATCGGACGCAAACTTGGTAGTAATGGGGTGACAAATGCCGTCAACGGAGGACATCGAACAGATCCCCGCGGAATCGTAGCCTCGATTTTGCATATATTTTAATCCACTAAATAGAATAGTCGAGCATTTATTTGGCGTAGTGCATAGTGCTGCTATAATTCCACACATATGATGTTTATAATATGTATTATATTTATTAAAATCATAATACGTATTATTATAATTATTTAATCATCAAAATCAAACTTATCGATGTAGTATGTATTTATAAACTCTGTCCGTTCAGATGGTGTAAGAAGTCCCCATAAATACTTGATAACTCGTTGTTTTTGTTGAATGGGTAGATGGTATGTCATTATTATGCTGTCATATATTTCCATCGTATAATTATCTCTCTTCATGACATGTCTTCTAAGAATAGATCCAAGTTTAATCGTTGGTATTTCCCTGACATCTTTTGCGTCGTTGCAAAAATGAATAATATTCAAAAAAAATGACATAATAAACGCATTATTTGCAGTAGTTACGTCATTACCGTCTTCGTTTTCAGTTAAAAATAGCAGCGAACACATTTTAACAACATTATAATCGCTCGAAAAACTGCGAATATCTTGTAAAAGATCTGGTGGTTGTGGACGGTAACAGTATGGCATTATATGCTCTGAAATTATTTCGATTGGCAATGTTTTCATGTATATATATTTAGACATGTGGTGTTTAAATATATTTAAATATAGAAAAATGTATTGTATATAGTAGTATTCGGCAGACGACAGGAATGGCCACAGATTTTGTTCCTGTTATTATGGCTGGTGGTATGGGGAAGCGAATGCGGTCGGATGTCCCTAAGGTATTGCACAAGTTCGCGGGTGAGCCTATGCTTGTGAAAATCATAAAAACGGCACTTGCATTACATCCAATCAAAATCGTTATTATTGTGGGTATTTTTCGAGACATTATAAGCGAGACGCTCAAGGAGAACTTGTCTGAAAAGGAGTTTTCTATTCTTTTGCTGGTTGATCAACCTAATCCCCAAGGAACTGGGCATGCAATGCAATGCACACTGGATGCGTTATCGAAAACCTGTTACAATCACACAAAGGTACTCGTATTATCAGGAGATGTTCCTCTTATTTCAACCGAAATGATAAACGAAATGAGAAATGTAGATAAAAACGTTGCATTGGCAATTACTAAGATGGGCGACCCAACTGGTTACGGAAGAATTGTAATGGATGAGCGTAACCAGTTTTCAAGAATTGTTGAACAGAAAGACTGTAGCGAAAAAGAAAAACAGATTGATATGGTAAACTGTGGGCTATATATGTTTACGTTTGGTGATCTTGAACGTTATCTTCCTCTTTTAACAAACGACAACGCTCAAAAAGAGTTTTATTTGACAGATTTATTTTATATGCTAATACGCGACAATGTTTCAACCGAAGTAGTGGAAGTTCCACAAATAAACCAATACCAACTCCAAGGAGTGAACACGCCTGAGCAACTCAAGGAGTTAGAACGGGT
>JGI20154J14316_10004905_pt1 | contig 10125 bp, 6 predicted proteins | sample COG_04_FD_14316 | JGI IMG/M metagenome (IMG submission 14316) | reverse complement strand
CCAGTTGGGCTGAGTCGTGATTTTATCTTCAATCTCATTATATAGCGATGTGCCTTTAATGGGATAGGCAACTGTAATTGTAAAATGTGTTGGATTTGCAGCCTTCAGATACCGTATGCTTTCATTAATATCGTCTTCATCTTCACCAGGATATCCAACCATAATAAATGTCCCCGTTTCTATACCAAGAGCATTGGTTTTTTGAATGGCTTGTTTTACAACCTCAACATCGACACGTCTGTCCATAGCATCAATAATTTTCTGTGATCCACTTTCTGCACCGATCCAAATTCGAAAACAACCCGCTTCTTTTAACAATTGCAATACCTCATCATTTAATCGTTCTGCTCTTGTAATACATTCAAAAGGAATAATGGCGTTATGTTGAATCACTTCTTTATGAAATTCTCGAATCCATTTATGGCTAACAGAAAACACATCATCTACAAACCAAATATGATCTGGATTGTAAGTGTCTTTTAGCATTTTTAGTTCTTGGGCAACTAATGCTGCAGGACGCCTTCTATAGCTTTGGCCATAGACCGCTGTACTACACCATTTACACGTATAAGGACAACCCCGTTGTGTACTCACCGTCATTGAGCTTTTTCCACTATGTGATTTCCAAGTTTCTAAATATTTATCAACTGGAATTGCAGCCCTATTAGGTAACGGCAGTTCTGATAAATCTTTCATTTTAACACGAGCAGGTGTTTTTATAAGTTCATTGTTTTCTAAATAAGCAATACCAGAGATTTCGTCGTAAGCTATATTATTTTCAATCGCTTGATACAACTCTAAAGTCGTTTCTTCACCTTCGCCAATAATTAAAAAATCGGCTCCGGTTTGTAAATAGTTTTTGCAATTATAGGTAACATCTGGACCGCCTAAAACAAGTTTTGGAAACCCATATTTAGGTTTGGATTTTAAAATTTTAATCAATGTAATGACATTAATTTTAGTCATTAAATTGGTGTAGATTGCAACCGCTTTTGGTTGTTTTTCTGCAATATATTTTAACTGAGTTTCAAGCGAGTAAAAAGTAGAATCGTAAAGATGATTCTCTATACCATTTTGATTCAAGTATGCGGAGATATAAAGTAATCCTAATGGCGCATAAGGCTTCATGATTTTTTGCTCCTTATAATCTTCATGCAAGTAATATGTATGGGTTAGAACGAGACTCATGATGTTTTTTTAAATTCAATAAAATAGTGATCAGCATATTTTGAGAAAAAAGTAAATGAAAAACAATTTTCTAAAAATGATAAAATTCGTAAACTAACTTTTTTTCCAAGAAGGGAAGTTTGTAAATAAGACGGGGGAATCCAAATGCCGATCGGTTTGATTTTTTCCAATGAAAAATTTGAAGCTAACGGTATAATATCATTTGGGTTGTAATACCATGTGTTTACATTTTTCCCTTCTACATTTACCGAGACTGAATCGGTTGTATTTCTTCTTTTAGCGTTTTTAAACTGGCCTTTCATTGAAAAATAAATTCGTTCCCAAAGCGTGTTTTTGGGCATGATAACCAATATAATTCTACCGTTTTTGACTAAAATTGATGAAGCGGTTTCAAAAAAAGTTTGAATATCTTTTTGACTCAAACAATTAAATCCACCAAAATTTGAAAAAATTACATCAAATTGATTGGTAAAAGACGCTTTAGAAAGTGAAGTGATGTCTAATGTTCTAAATTGACAATTACGATCATATTGTTTTGTTTTTGCAACTTGAATCATCCCTTCAGAAATGTCGGTTGCTAAAACCTGATGTCCCATTTTGGCCAATCGAATTGCATCTTCTCCAGTACCACAATTCAATTCTAATATAGATAATTTTGTGTCTAAAAAGCGAGCATTGAGGTGTTTAAAAACTAGGCGACGTTGTGCTTTTCCAATATTTGAAAACGTAAACACCCTATCGTAATCTAAGGAAGCTATATCGAAAGCTGTATTCATTTTAAATGTTCCATTTTACGAAGTGCTATTTTGTCTATTATTGAAGAAGGGGCATAATATATAAGCAACAATACCGTTCTCAATTTAGCCCAATTGAGTGATAATGGATTGGTGAATACCGATTTCACAAACAAGATAGCCTGGCTCTTTCTAAACTCTTTATGCACATAACGTTGTAGTTTTCGATAGTACATTGTGCTGTAAGTCCCTTCAAACATCATAGCTAAATCGTCCGAATCTGTCCAATTGGCTTTTAATTGTAAATCGTCTTTTACTTTATCATAAAACGTAGTGCCTGGCAACGGATAGGATACAGATACCCCAATATTATCTGGCACTAGATCTTTGATCATAGCAATAGTTTTAGCAATATCGGATTTAGTTTCCCCTAAATACCCGAACTGAATAAAAAATGCAATTCGTATATTTTTAGCTTTTAATAGCCTTGTGGCTTCATAAATTTGTTCAACTTTAGTGTCTTTATCCATCGCGTCCAAAATGACTTGAGAACCACTCTCTGCACCAACCCAGACCTCTTCTAAACCACTTTCTGCTAGTGCATCAATCGTATCTTCTTTTAATAATAAATCAACTCGGCTTTGTATGTAATAAGAGATGTCAAGTTTTTCTTTTTTAAGAACTAAATTGAACTGTTGCACCCAATTGGGTTTTAACCCAAAAATATCATCACACATCCAAAACCGATTTACGCCATACGTTTCGGAAAGGTATTTAATATGTTTAGTAATATATTCTGGCGAATGTGAATTGTAACGATTTCCATAAATTGGTTTTGCGCACCAATTACATTTAAAAGGACAGCCTCGTGTAGTTGCTATATTTAAAGTAAATTCATTTCCTCCACTTTTCCATATTTTTTTATATGCATCAACATCAATCAAATCCCAAGCAGGGAGTGGCAGCACATCCAAATCTTTTAAAACAGGTCTTGGTTTGGTTTGAATTATACGATTGTTTTCTTTGTATATGACACCAGCAACATCAATTAAATCATGTTTAGCTTTTTTGGCATCTATGACTTCTTTTAAAGTAATTTCTCCTTCGCCTTTAATAACTACATCCGCACCCGCATCTAAATACATTTCAAAATGATCTGTAGAGTCAGAACTCGAACAAATGACATAATTCCCTAGAGATTTGGCAATAGAAATCATAGAAAATGCCGCTTCACGCATGTTGGTTAAGCACATTTTTGTGAGATAATTAAAACCATCGTCATAAAGAACAAAAATGCTGGGTTTATGTGTTTCTAAATAGGGTTTAATTGTCTCAGGGTCCTCTAAAAAATTGGCATCAAAAAGACCTACAGTATAACCGTTTTCTCGTAAGTAAGAAGCTGCATATAGAGTTCCTAAAGGCGGGTAAGGAGTCTTGTTTTTCCACTGTTTAGTGTCAAATTTATAATAATATGAATGTGAAAATACAATATCAAGCATGACGTTTCAGTATTTCTAAATCGAACTTTTTTATAACTTCCTTATAATCCTTATCCAGTCGATCTATGACTTTTTTTTGAAAGTTTTGAGGGTGATGTTTTGAAACATTTTTGGTAGATTTCATAGCAATATCAAAATCTTCTTTTTCTAAGTTGTCAAACTTAGTGGTCCATTTTCTTAAAGTCATTGTTCTAAAAATATGTTCTAAAAAATTACCAAATCTAGTATTGAACACTGTTTGTAAAATTTTAGAAAGCCAATATTTTTCCGTGTCTTTTAGTTGTAAAATATCTTGATTTTTTTTGTTTGGAAAAAAATCATAAGCCCATTGATTTTCTCTAACAAAATTAACAAATACATCTTTTCCGTATAAGGGAATTAAAGTGACCAACTCTGTGGCTGTAAACCTATTTTGTTCTTGAATTTGTAAATGATTGCTTGTAATGAAATAATTGACACAGAAATATTTCTTGGAATTTAATAAAACTATTTTCTTATACAAAATCAACAGTGTACGTGCAATCCACAATCTGTTGGGTTTTGTAATAATAAAAAAATCTATATCACCATCATCATCAAAGTATCCTTTTGATAAGGCCCCAGATAAACTTACACTATCAATATAAGGGAATTTTGCTATCAAACGTGCAACTCTATTGGCCTTTGGCATAATTTTTCTTGCCATTTCATTGCCCTTTAACCTTCTTTCAACTAAGGATAAGTCATTTTTAGATGAGTAATAATCGTCTAGTTTATGAATAACGCCTTCTTGGGTTAAGAAATCTAATTGCTTTTCTAAATCAAGTTGATTATTGATATTAGCAAATTTAAAGACTTCCCTTTTATTAATAGGGTACTTAAAAATTGAAAAATAAAGGATGGCTTTCAGAGCTTCTATATCATTCATGGGGCTGTAATGATCCTAACTATTTTACTTATATTGAATATAAGTGATAGGAATAATAAATTAGTTAATAATTCAAATCTCAAAAAAGAAAAATAATTAAATTCAAATATACATTAATTATAATAAAACAAGATTGAACGCGAAATAATAAAAGATCTAGTTAGTATAAGTGGAACAGCATTATCTGATGTAAAAAGCAGGTGAAACATTTTTTTGACTAGGGGAAATATAAGGGTTTTTAGCTCTATGAATAGCAATTGCACAATAATTAATTTTGTATATTTATGAAGTTCATAATACAATACATATTAACATGTCGATAGGAAAATTTAATAACAAGATTACCCACGTTACCCATAATTTGAAAAATGACTAGAAAAATTCAAATATTAACATCATTTTTGATATTAATTTCTTGTAATAAAAAAGATATTAATGTACCAAATCTTCATAACGAAGGTTCAGAATTTATTTCTGCTGTTGACATTTCAAGCTATCCAGAAATATCAAATATAAATCCAATATTTTATGATTTGGATGGGAATCAGAAAAACTTCTTACTCCTACTAAAAGAAAATGGAATAAATACTGTAAGATTGAGACTATGGGTAAATCCTAATAATGAACACTCTGGGTTTAACGAAGTAAAGCAGTTTGCCGAAATCCTAAAAACTAATGGATTTAAAACTTGGTTAACGCTTCATTATTCAGACACTTGGGCAGATCCAGAGCATCAAGAAACGCCAACCCAATGGCAAGAAATAAGTTTTACTAGTTTAAAAGATAGTGTTTTCAACTACACCAAAAGAGTAGTAACAGAACTAGAACCTAACTACATACAAATTGGGAATGAAATTAATTCTGGATTTCTTCATCCTTACGGGCATATTTTAGATAATCCTCAGAATTTTATCGAACTAATGAAAATGGGTGTTTCAGCGGTGAGAACTAATTCAAATGACACTAAAATAATTTTACATTTTGCTGGAATAGAAAATGCTGATTGGTTTTTTAGTCAAGTAAACACACTAGATTATGACATCATGGGTTTATCATATTATCCAATATGGCACGGAAAATCCTTAGAAAACCTAAAAATTAAAATGAAGCAACTAAGTCAAACTTATAATAAGAATATATTGATTGCCGAAACAGCTTACCCTTTTACACTTGAATGGAATGATTGGACAACTAACATTGTCGGTTTAGAGGGTCAACTCATTTTACCCGAATATCCAGCAACAATTGAAGGACAAGAAAAATTCATAAAACAAATTAAAAGATTAACTAATGACGTTGAAAATGGAATAGGTTTTTGTTATTGGGGTGCAGAATTAATTTCGTGGAAAGGAAATGAATCTACTGAGGGATCCCCATGGGAAAATCAAGCATTATTTGACTTTGATAATAAAGCATTACCCGTATTCAACGAATTTAAAACTGAATAAATTACCATCCTTTTGAATCTTCAAAAACAAGTAATTAATACCAATAAAAAAGCTTCACATTTCTGTAAAGCTTTAAGTGAACGATAAGGAAACAGGAAGTATTCACATCGAATTCTTGGTTGATGTGTTTTTATTTATAATCAAGTAATATTCTAAACCCCCATGGTTCCAACAGCAAGGTTTTTTCATCGACAATTATCTTAGAATCATAGTCCAAAGCACCAATAGAGGGATTCTCTAGGAGTTGATTTTTATTAGAAAAATTCCCAACAAAAATAACTTTATGCTTATTTTTTTCTCTACTAAAAGCCAAAATCTTGGAGTTAATTGTTTCGATGTCAGTGTAGGTCGCTGGATTTTTACCGCCATGTAAAGCAGGGTTTGTGTTTTTTAACTGTCCTAATTTTTCTAATAATGGCCACATGACACCTTTAGTTGAGGGAATTTGATCTTTTTCAAAAAATAAAAGACGATGGTTCAAATCGTATTCTTGTCCTGAGTAAATTAAAGGCATTCCTGGCACTACAAAACTTAAGGCTGTCAATAACTCCGCAGCATCTCCCATACGTTCTCTAACCGTTCCATTCCAAGAATTCTCATCGTGGTTTGTTACAAAAGTCATTAAAATATCATCAGCTTCATAAAGGTTCTTATCTCGCTTAATACTCTCTTTCCATAAGTTTACAGCTTCATCAGATTTTGCCATTTCATTAAACACGTGATGACGATCCCACCCATAAACCATATCAAACAACTCCGTGCCTTCTACTAAATTAGCTTCTCCTGCTTCTGCAAGCATAAAAATTTCTTTTTTAGCTCTTAATTTAGCAATTGCATCTTTCCAGAAGTCTAAAGGAACAGCACTCGCAACATCACATCGAAATCCGTCAATGTTTTCTTGGGTAATCCAAAACAACATATTTTCAATCATCTCAGCACGCATCTCTTTATTGTCGTAGTTTAAATCTGCAACATCTTGCCACCCCCATGATTCCCCTGTATCAGGATTAATTGGATCTATGACATCACCCGCTTCATTTTGCGTATAGTATTCCGGATTTGTTTTAAGCCAACTATGATCCCAGCCAGTATGGTTAGGAACCCAATCTAAAATCACATAAATATCATTTTCATGAGCCGTATCTACTAAGGCTCTAAAATCTTTTAAGGTTCCAAATTCTGGATTTACTTTAGTGAAATCGGTCACTGCATAATAACTTCCAAGCATTTTCTTACGTTCATTTTCATCCTCTATTAAAGCCGCAAATTCCCCTCCCGTAGCTTTTCGTTTGGTTTCTGAAATTGGAAAAATAGGCATCAACCATATCACCTTCACCCCTAACTGTTTTAGGTTTGGAATGTCTTTGGTAAAATCTGTGAAAGTACCCGATTCTGAATATTGACGAATATTCGCTTCATAAATAACAGCGGTTTCTAAAACTGCGTCACTAATGGGCTTGAACTGTAATTCGGAAGACTCTAACGTACTTGTTTGATTTTTACAAGTCAACAATATAAGTCCTGAAATAAAGAGAAAACTGATTTTTTTCATGAGTATGTGTTTTAATTAATTTTAATTTTAAGTGTATTTTTAGTATCCCATATCACTGGAATGACTAGTTGGTTATTTGATGTTTTTTTATGATTTTGGATACGCGTTCCATTTACAGAAACACGCCTTGGATTTGTTTTTAAATTATGAATAATCAAGTTGATTTGTTTCGAATTTGATATGAAATTTAGGCCATTATTCGATTTAAAAATAATTACAATTTTTCCTTTTTTGACACTGGATTCAAATTTTAAAAGTTCAAACAGCCCTTTTTCATATGCATCTGAGGTAGTTCCATCATCATTATAAAATTGGCGTTCTGAATTTAATACAGAAGGATCGTGATAGTAATGCAAATCTAGTATTTTAGCGTCATAGAGATCTGTAGTTTGTAAGGACTGAACCATCGGAATAAAAGCTCCTGCTCTTACATAAGTAGGTATATACGCATTGGATAGTTGCACAGATTCTGACTGTCCTCCTTGAATGACTTGGTCTGTATAAAAATCAAACCATTTTGAGTTTGAAGGGAAGTAAACAACTTGTTTTGTTTTATTTAGGTTTAAAACAGGTGAGATTAGAAAATCATCACCCCAGAAATACGTTTTTGCTTCTGTCAACAATACGGGGTTGGCATCTTCAAAAAACAAGGGTCGCATGAGTGGAGTTCCATCTCTATGGTTTTGAAAAGACAGGTTGTAATTGTAAGGAAGTAATTTGTAGCGTAATTCGATCGCCGTTTTGGCTAAGGACATAACTTCTGTAGATCTATGAATAGGCTCGCTTGCAACTTCTTCTTGTGCATGCGGTCTGAAAATGGGTTGAAACACGCCGTATTGAAGCCAACGAACATACAGTTCATCATCTAAATTTGCGCCTGCAAATCCACCTAAATCAGAGTGCATATAACCCAAACCCTGCATTCCCATTTGGAGTGCTATTTCGGGCTGAGACTGTAAACCTCCCCAAGAACGATTGACGTCTCCAGACCACGGAATTAAACCAAATCGTTGAGATCCAGAATAAGCGGCACGCATTAAAATAAAGGGACGTTCATCTGGAAAATCTTTGGTATAGCCCTCAAATATTAATTTAGCCCAATCATGTCCATAGATATTATGCACCTCATCGGCTGTCGCATTAAAATGTCTTAAATCAGTTGGATGTACTTCAGGCTCCCCTAAATCACCCCAAACTCCGACGACTCCCTTGTCATGTAATCCTTTGTAAATATCCCAAAACCATTTTTTTCCTTTGGGACTGTAAAGATCTATAAGACCCGTATTTCCAAAATAAAAATCATATTTGTAAGGATTGCCTAAAGAATCTTTTGCAAGCACGTCCTTTTCAACGACTTCATCCCATCGTTTTGAAGTTGTCAATACAAAAGGTTCTGTAATAGTAATGGTCTTTACACCTTTCGACTTAAATCGTTCTACCATGCCTTCAAAATCGGGAAAGGAATCTCTAAAAACCTCTAGGTTACCCATGGTGCCTTTAATATCTTTTCCAAACCAATATAAATCTAAAATAATAGCATCAACAGGGATATTTGCAGCGTTAAATTTTTGAATTGTAGATTCTGCTTCAGCCTGTGAATGGTATCCAAAACGGCTAGAGAAATTTCCCAAAGCCCAACGGGGGGGCATCGGTTGTTTCCCTGTAAGACTGGTATAACTCTCAATCATATCAACCCAAGAATCTCCTGCGATAATTTGGTAGGTCATTCGACCGGAAATAGTTTCGTAAGTAAGTGTATTTGTGTGTTTACTATCTAAGTCTAAAAAGCCAATAGGTGCATTGTCAAAATGAATCATATATAGTTCTGAGGACAGAACAATAGGCATGGTATAATTCATCAATTCAGAATGTGTTTCGTAGCCATAGTGCGCTTTGTTATATAGCTTCAACCTATACCCTCTCCGGTTCATCCCTAACGCTCTAGCGCCTCCGCCATACAAAACTTCTTCTGGATCTAAATTAAATTGAATGGTTTCTAAACTATCGGTCTTCACATAGCCTTGGGATTCCGAAATAAGGGGTTTGGTTTTATAATGGTATTGGATTTGAAACGGTGATTTTGTTATGGTCAATACCATTCCAGAAGTGCTATATGTTACGGCATTAGTTGTTTCAACTAAATCAGTTTTGATGGGTGATGGACTGAGAACTACTGCATGAGAAGGCCCTGCTTTTGGATTGCTGTTTGGGAAAAATGAAGTTTCCATAATTTTAGATGTATAGGGGGTAAATGTATACATCCCATCATTTACATAAACCTCCAAATGATGATCGGCATTTAGATTTGAAGATTGATAATGGCGTTGGGTGTTCTGAGCGCTTACAAAAGTGTAAATCAATAAAAATAGGAACAAAAACGATTTATTCATAGCGGGCTAATAAAAATTTAAGTGGGGTATCTAAGCGTTGATTCCATGCCTCTTCAGAATGGTCTGCGTCCTCAAATCTTAAATTTAACGCATTTGAATCGTCAAATCCTTTTTGATTTAAAATCGTATTCACCATTTCTTGGTATGGCAAGTAAAGTGCGTCCAAGGTTTTTGTTCCATAGTCAAAATAAATTTTATGGGTTTTAGGACTTGGTAAATAATCCGATAAATAATCAAACATTGCACAAGGAATTTGATTTTCTTCAACATTTGTATAGGTTCCAATCCAATGGGTTGACAAACAAGCTGCAGCCCCAAAAACTTGAGGATATTCACAAAGGGCATACATGGATATTAATCCGCCACGACTGGATCCCATTATTGAAGTGTTTTTATAATCGGAGAGA